>Ga0190273_10000466_pt1 | contig 15335 bp, 14 predicted proteins | sample Popmic504IS_FD_134513 | JGI IMG/M metagenome (GOLD analysis project Ga0190273, IMG submission 134513) | Populus adjacent soil microbial communities from riparian zone of Shoshone River, Wyoming, USA - 504 IS | ecosystem: Environmental > Terrestrial > Soil > Riparian zone > Trees stand | place... | reverse complement strand
GATATAATGCTGCTTTCGGCAAAAGTGTCTACAGCAGCGGCAATAACTCCGTCCGCGACGGCGAGTATTTCTGCACCGTATCCGAACCAATTGGTGATAGAGTCTTTATTTGCGGTAGCGTAATGGCCAAACTTATTTAATCTTATAAAATCAATAGCAAAGCGGCCGGGGATCCAGGACGTGTCATTGAAGATAAAGCCAACCCGGCGATGACCTCTCGGCCAGGAGGGATCATAAACGGCGGCCCAATATCCTTGTTTTAGTGGTGATGCAATTGTAAGTGGATTTTGTTGAGAGACCCTCGTTTGGTAACGGGTGTGGTTAACGGTATTATTATTTCTATATTGGTAAGATAGGGTATGAGTTATACTGGTCACCTCTTTTAGTCCATCCGGGAAAGGAACTTCCAGATAGACGGTTGCTTCGTCACCGGGGGCCAGGGTCTTACTTTTAACGGCAATGGATAATCGACTTGAGAGTTCTTTATTATTAATATTATATGTTTTTCCGGCTAAGTCATTGAATTGAATGGCGAGGTTGACCAGTTTAATAGCTGAATCAGATTTGTTGATCAGTTTTAGTTCATAATAAGCCTGTTTTTTATCATCGACCTGAACAGTTTTCGGCATCACTGGTGCCGTGACGGTCAAAGGATCAGCAAATTGGCAATAAGTAACCTGCTTATTCTGAAGGAGGATGAAGCCGATTAAACAGTAAAATAATTTCATAGACGTTCAACGAAAGGTTGGAAGTTCTCCCTGATCAGGTAATAGAGCTCAAGCTCGAAGTAAATATGTTCTCAAGCATCAGGTAGATAAAAGGTAAATCTCGAGCCTTCACCCGGCACACCTTCTGCGCGGATCTGGCCTTTGTGGTTTTCGATAACCTTTTGAACTATGGCAAGTCCGATTCCTGTGCCCTGAAATTCTTCTTTACCATGCAAGCGATAAAACAGGTTAAAGATGCGCTCCGCATCCGCATCTGAGAAACCGATTCCATTATCAATCATTGTTATTTCAACATACCGGTCGCCGTCAACCGTGAACTGAACTGATTGTTTTAATTCCTCACCGGTGACAACACGTGAAGAAATGTTTATCACGGGAGCTCTGCTACTATCACTATACTTAAGCGCATTATCAATCAGGTTTTGAAATAACTGTCGCAGCTGGCGGCGATCTCCTGTTACGGGCCCGAGATTACCGGCTTGAATATGACCGTTCTTGTTTCGGATAACTACCTCGAGATCATCTATCACGGAAGCTACGATTTCGTCCAGGTCAACTTGCTCAAAAGCGGTAATTCCGAGAGTTGTATTAGAGTATTCAAGAAGATCATCAATCAGCATCCTCATGCGGCCCGTCGTCTGTTGTATGCGCCTGGCGAGATCTTTATTGTCTTCTGACATGTCGGGGCCAAGGGTGATCAAAAGACGATCCAACAAAATACTGATCTTGCGCAGCGGCTCCTGGAGATCATGAGAGGCGGAATAAGCAAACTGGGTTAATTTGTCATTTACCTGTTTTAACTCTCTTGTTCGTTCATTGATCTTTTGTTCAAGTAATTCGGAATTTCTTTTCTCGTCTGTTATGTCAATGACGGTGCCGATATAAAAGTCGGTTAAATCTCTCTTAAAGTATTTCCCGTTCAACCTCATAAATCGCAATGTACCATCATCGGCGCGCTGGATGCGTGCCTCATAAAAAAGTTCACCCGTAATCTTTGCCCGTTCATGCGCATGGTTACGAATGGGAAGGTCTTCATGAAATACCGCAGTAATAAAAGTATCATACGGCCATTGCCTTGTTTGATCCAGTCCGAAAATTTCTGCGGCACGGTCCGAATAAAGCATCGTCTGTTCAGAAATATTTACTTCGAAGGTGCCAAGCCGCGCAGCTTCTATTGCGAGCCTTAATCGTTCTTCACTTTGTTTCAATGCCTCTTCAGCAAGCTTCTGTTCATGAATGTCAAAACCAACACCTACATAGCCATCAAAAACACCGGAGACCTGGTAGCGCGGATTCCCTTTAAATGCATACCAGCGGTACTCCCCGTCTTTACGTTTAACGCGGACAGCAGGAATAAAATATGATTCTTGATTCTGAAATGCGGGCCCATAGTGCTTCATAACCACTGGCACATCATCAGCATGGATAATTCCGTTCCATGCACGGCCCATCGCCTCTTCATGATTCTGTCCCGTATAATCAAGCCAGGTTTTATTCCAATAGGTCACAGTAGCAGCCGCATCGGGTTGGATGATAAATACAAACATAGGGCTATCATCCGCCAGGTTTCGAAACCGTTGTTCACTTTCTCTTATCCTGTATTCAGTAAGCTGCTGGTCGGTGATATCGGTATGAATACCCACCCATTCACGAACGGATCTGTCAGGATTTAGCAGCGGGATTGCGCGTACCGAAAAAGTTCTGTAACCCTTATCTTTTGTGAACAAACGATGCTGATAGGCAAAAGACTTTTTTGCTTTTACGGCCTCCTGCCATGCTGCTACCGTCGCAGCTGCATCTTCCGGATGTACCGCAGCCGCCCAGCCGAAGTCCTGGTAATCCATAAATTCCTGTCCCGTTAATGCCGACCACGCCTTTTGCTCACCAGTCATTCTGCCTTCCGGGTTATTCGTCCATAACACACCGTTGGTTGCATCAATTGCTGCGTTAAAGCGCTCATGACTTTCTCTCAATTCTTTTCTGAAACGTCGCTGTTGCTCCTCTATCACATCAAGTTCTTCATCTCGTTTTTGTGTTTTTATTACAGACGTAATATCTTCCGAAGTGTGCAGAATATATAAAACATTTTGCTGGTCATCAAACACAGGTTTATTAAAGACCTTCCAGTATAGTTCGTGAAAGATGCCCTGGTCATCTTCAAGATCATATCTTAATATGGGTAACTGGTGTGTTTCTTTAAAACGAATGACGTGTTCGAATGACTGAAACATCAAATTTTGCCCGGTAGAATTGGGATCATCCGGATTAAACGGATTAGCGGGAAACGGGTCAAAGAAAGGCTTATTCAACAATTCAGCTTTTGTTAAACCCGACCGCCTGGTCATCCCGTTTGTAACGGCTAAAATAGAAAAACGTGGACTGTCTAAAGCAACAAGAATGCTGTTGCCGGGCATGGCTTCAAATACTGCTAATTCGATTACCGGCTTATTTTGCGCAGGTCCGTGTTTGGCCGGCCCCACAGGATTGTCCATTTCCATCAGGTTGATTGTAATGCTTATCTCTGCGCAGTTTCGCCACAATCGCCAAAGTTCCCGGCCAAATAACCAACAGAGATTGGTAAAAATATGTATTTAATAATACCTGCAATTTATATGGTAAAAAACAAGGTATAAATATAATAGTGGGGGCTAAATTTCACAAAGCGAAATCCGGCGGATCATTATTTAACTACATACAATGACTCACCCGCAATAATGAGAAACCCTTAAGATTTTAAGCCTGAGGCAGGGCAGACATTCCCAACTCATAAAATTGCACTTTCTTTAAGCAGCAGACCAGCGCCGGCTTTAACAATGAATGGATAAAATGCGAATCAATGACAGTTCCGAATAAAGATTACGTAATGTATGCAGACGATGATGTTGACGATCATATGTTTTTGCGCGACATCGTACATGAAAAATTACCTGATCTCGGGATATTAGAATTTGAACATGGTCTTGCCCTACTCAACTGGTTAGAAGAGCTTGGGCCTGATATGCGACTTCCCTGTTGCATCATTCTTGATATTAATATGCCGGTTTTAAGTGGAATGCAGACGCTGAATATTCTTAAGGCACATTCGAAGTTTAAAAATATCCCTGTTATAATGTTTACGACATCTTCGTCTGGTCGTGATGCTACGGAAAGCTTGCTGTTGGGTGCGGAATCATTTCTTACCAAACCCTTTGATTACAGGCAGTTTCAGACTATCGCAGATAAGTTTCTGCAATTTTGTAAAGGCACATAGCACCGCGCAAGCTGCCACCGTTTATAAACACCAGTATCTTTTCTTTTAAGATAGAATACTTTTATTTGCGGCCTTTAATCAAAGTTCGATTGTTTCGATATCCTTCCGTTCAAAAGTCAGGTTAACCGATCTGTTTCCTTTTGGTCTTGTACAGTGCCTCACATTTGCGGGAATTGTAAACATCTGCCCCGGTGCTAATTCGAAGGTTGCATTATCAAGGTCAACACATAGGATGCCTTCTATAACATAAAACGTTTCATCACTGTTGGGATGATAATGCCAGATGTATGGTGCAATCATCACACTTAGCTTCACCACGTGATCATTAATGCCCGACAGCGAAATGTTTTTATATTCGTTTACTCCCTGCATATGCTGCACTAAATCAATCACCGTTAATGATGGAAGCATTACCAAATGTTTAGACCATCGAAGTTACAGGCTAATACCTTATCGAATCTTCAATACCATATTATGAACAATTTGTTTTCCTGAAATGCTTCAGTTCCCTTAAATTGTTACATCCCTATTAACACATCCCTAAATAAATCAATTATGAAATTTATTTTCCAGGTTTTTCTTGCATGTCTGTTACCATTTATTGCAATGACGCAGCAGATGGATACAACAATAATCAATCAGATCAAAGCGGAAGCACTTGGCAATTCGCAACTTCCGCAACTGGCTCAATATCTAACGGATGTTTGTGGCCCAAGGCTAACCAATTCTCCGGGGTATCGTAATGCAGTGAACTGGACAGTCAAAACATTCCAGGGATGGGGTATCAAAGCTGCTCCCGAAGCATGGGGAGAATATGGAAAAGGATGGAGCAACGAAGTGGCAACTTTATCCATTGAAAAGCCGTACCACGAAACGTTGGTTGCATATGCGATGCCTTATTCCGGCAGCACTAAAAACCTGGTTAATACTGGCGTCATCGTTATTGATAACCTGGATTCAGCAACTATTGACAAAGCAGGTGAAAGTCTAAAGGGTAAAATTGTAATTGTCAGAAGCCGCACCACCCAACTGCCGGCGTCACTTAACGCTGATGCCTACCGGTATAGTGACAGTGATCTTGTAAAAATGCGTGATCAGGATGTGATCCCCCCGCAAATGGTTACGGTTATGAAAGCGAGGCTTAAAGGCCAGTATGAAACCAAACTGTACCTGGAAAAAAAAGGTGCTGTGGCGCTGGTTAGCGGTCGTGGCAGGGATGGGACGGTGTTTGTGTCTGCCTATCTGGGCTATGCAAAACAGTTCGGGCCAACCTTACCAGAACTGGTCATCCCCGCGGAGCAATCGCTTAAACTGCAACGATTGGCCGGAACTGCGGGCCTGCTTTCGCTTTCAATTAATGTTCAAAGTAAATTTTATACGGACGATCTGACCGGTTATAACGTGATCGCAGAAATACCTGGCACCGATCCAAAACTTAAAAATGAGGTCGTCATGATCGGCGCTCACCTGGATTCATGGACCACGGCAACCGGGGCCACAGACAACGCAGCCGGTTGTGTTGTTATGATGGAAACTTTAAGGATCATACAAAAACTAGGACTCAAACCAAAAAGAACCATTCGTGTGGCGCTTTGGGGTGGTGAAGAACAGGTGATACTTGGCTCCGTTGGTTATGTCAAAAAACATTTTGCTGACCCTGCTGATATGAAATTGAAAGCAGAGCATAAATCGATTTCTGCATATTATAATCTTGACAATGGAACCGGTAAGATCAGGGGCATATACCTGCAGGGGAACGAAGGTGCCGGTAAATTATTTTCGGAATGGTTCCAGCCTTTTGCTGATTTAGGTGCCCGCACTGTTACAACAAAATATTCAGGCGGCTCTGATCAGGAAGCTTTTGAAGGGGTCGGTATTCCAGCCTTCCCGTTCATCCAGGATCCACTTGACTATGACACGCGCACTCATCATTCTAATATTGATGTATACGAAAGGCTGTCGATCGAGGACCTGAAGCAGTGTGCCGCTATTGTTGCGAGTTTCGCGTATCTCACAGCTATGCAGACCGAGATGATTCCGCGGAAACCACTGCCTGTGGCGGGAAGTTTTCCTTTGTCTAATGGGCTGGTACCATAGTGTAAGCATACTTACCGGTGGAATGATTCATTGTACCACGTGTTTACCAGACTATGCTCCGTGAACCGCTGCAACAAATGTTTTTTCGGAATTTTTTAGTGGGAAAAGTAAATGCATTAAATTAAGAGAAATTTTAAAGCATATGAAACAGATCAGGATACTATTGACATTCATTGTAATTCTCGTATTTAATGCCGCCATTGGTCAGACCACTACCGCCGACATGGTAAAGGATTGGGAAAGGGCGAAGGCATATACAAAAGCTTATCTTGATTCCATGCCGGAGAGCGGTTATTCGTTAAAGCCGACGCCTGAAATGCGCTCATTTGCAGAACAGGTGCTGCATCTGACTGATGCTAACTATGGTTTTGCTGCCGCTGCTACAGGCGAAAAGAGCCCTATTGCACAGGGAGCGTCTGAGAAGGCTACCGATAAATCAAAAGCCAATGTGACGAAGCTTGTGTTAGCCGGATACGATTTCGTAATAACCGGAATAAAGAAGCTGACACCGGCGCAATTAAACGAATCTGTAAAAGTTTTTGGCCGCTTCGATATGACAAGAAGTATGGCAATAGCAAAGTGTTTTGAACACCAAACGCACCATCGCGGCCAAACGACGGTCTACATCAGGCTCGCGGGAGGCAGACCACCACAGGAACAATTGTTTTAAGAACCTGGGAAATTATAACCGTTCAAATTGTTGGGAGACTGAGCAGAGCAAACGGCCCGGGAAACTTATATCGCCTGATAAGTTGCGCCTGGTTCAGTTTCCCTACAACTGAAATAGTAGTTACTTTTACGACCTATGTACCAAAAAAAAATCCGGGACGACCTCGATTGCGGGATCGTGATAACTATGAAGGTGTTCTGTGCCAAGTGGAAACCATGTATTATCGATGCAATCTCGAGAGGGTTCAAACGACCGAGTGAAATACATAAACAGATACCGGAAGCGGCCCCCCGGGTTCTTGACATACAACTGAGGGAATTATTAAAGCTTGGCGTTGTTTCAAAGGATGCTTCAGGCAGTTTTCCTTTGCGCACGGTGTACACCCTTACGCCGCTGGGAAACTCTGTTGTTCCGATTATTCATCAGCTTGATCAATGGGGTACGAGTTATAAAAGCCAGGTGAAAGAAAAGCTATCAGCAGCAGTTGTCCTGAATTAATTTCTTGTCCGCAATTAATTAACCCCGCCGTGTTATCATTTGGGTGAACCCGAACCCGCCCGCGCGATCTTTCTATTGCTACTGCCAAGAATAACCTGATATACATAAAGAGGAACAGACCAGCCCAACCAGAACAGGGACGGAGAAATTTCTTCGAAGCTTCCGAGCGCTTTAATCCAGGGCATTTTAAGGGCAAGACCTGATATGATAAATGCAAGTGTAACCAGGTAACTTCTCACCATCCATTCCTTGTGTAATGTGAATTGCCGCTTAATTGCGGAATAATACGCAATCGCGGTAGCACTGATCCATACGCTCACCCAGACCTGAAGTGAAAACGCATAGGCCCAATTTACTTTATATGCTGTTGTAACCGCCAACACAATCGCGCAAAAGCTGCTCAATAATACGGCAAGCAGATAAAGGGTGCCGATCACACGATGAAGCTTCCAGCTGTAGTTACGCAGTTTAGGCCAGAATTGTAGTAAGCCAAGTATCAATGCGCCTCCTCCGCTTGTGATATGCGCAATCAGTACCCATTTTACTGTGAAGTATTTGCCAAGTGCTTCTGGAGTTAAAGTAAGAAAATGATCGGCTCCATGCATAAACAACCATGTTAGAAAGACCACGGCGGCCCATAATATTATCGGCACTATATCTCGTTGATCGAGCGCAAAGACAGTTTTACCTGATTGATTTTTCATCGATGTTTTTTATATTTTGGTATGAATAACGACCAATGCATCAGCTTAAATACGGTGTCCTGGCACAGGACCATTGCGGTCATTGATGCAGGCATTGTTAACGGGAACAAAGATGGAGTATTCGCAAGGCCCGAAAAATAACCGAATAATTTTTCGGCATCCATGTCGGTGATTCGCTGCTCCTTAAACAAATAATAACGGACATACCAATCAATCACCATCGAGAGAAATAATCAAATACAGAAGGTTAGAGGATGTGAATTGGAATCAAAGGCGGAAGGCGAGTTGATGTGAATAAGAATCAAACGCAGAAGACATAGTGGATCTGAATCAGATATCAAACGCAGAGACAAACCAGGATGTGGATGAGAAGGTAAATGCAGCAGCTAAACAATATAGGAGGCAGCAATTATACAGAAGACTGAATAATAGATTACGGTTTCTTTACTTTTTTCCTTACTCTTAAAGTCGCCCGTGAATCTGACCGGTCGTCGCCAAGTACCATTCCCCAGGGTTTGAGGTCGTCCACCCGATCAAACACTGCTTTCATGATAGCAATACCCGGAATCGAAAGAAACATTCCGGAAACACCCGCCAGCGCACCGCCAATTAATACACCTACGATACTGACCAGTGCATTGATCTTCACTTTTGAGCTTACTACATAAGGCATCAGGAAGTTATTGTCGATAAACTGAACAATAACTAATACAATGGCAACTCCGAATATGTCACTCAGGTTCTGGGCGGTAGTCAAAGTCACAATCATACAAATAACGGTTGCTATCAACATTCCAACGTAAGGAATCATATTTAGTATCGCAGCCATCACCGCAAGAAATATGGGATACTCTATACCGATCAAAAGAAAACCACCAGCGTTCAAACCGGCCACGATGGCCATTTCTATCAGCAGCCCAACCATATAACTTTGAATGATTGTCCGTGATTCATGCAGTACCTCTTCTACTTTTGCTTTGTGTGAATCCGCAAAAAGATTTATAAAAAATTTCCTGATCAGCGACCTGTAATACATTATGAGAAATGCGTAAATAGGAAGTAAAACAATGTACACCAGCACAGATGCAGCACTCAGAAAGGTGGTTCCAAGCATCCCTGGTCCGCTGTCCTGCATATTCTTGGTTGCCTCCTGTACCGCTTGTTGCTGTTCCTTTTTACTAAATTTAAAATTATCCCTGATCCAGCCCTGTACCGTTTGCAGGTGGTGACTGAGGTTCTTTTTGATCTTTGGTATGTCATCAACAAAGCCAGCAATCTGCGATGAAAGAAAGTAGCCTACAGCAACAATAACCAATAATCCCAACAGGATAGCCAGTAACATCGATATCACTTCCGGAACACCTAACCTTGTGAACAGATTACTCACTGGTAATAACAGGAACGCAAGCACAATTGCAAAACAGAGCGGCATCAGAATGTCCTGTCCAAGGTAAATCAAAAGGCCAATCAGCACAATACTGATCAGGTTTGAACTGAACTTTGAATAAAAGGGTAGGCTATTTAATGTAGGCATCGGGATCTTTTGTGTAATTTAAATTATTTGCGGGGTCAAAGTCGAAATAAATAAAAACACACACTTAACGCATGGTACGTGTTTGTACAGCTTGCAGGACCAACTTGTTGAACTTATGATGACGAATTCCGTCAAATACCGCAATTATGTTTGAAGCGATACATGCTTATTATAAGACCCTGGTTCCAAGGCTTACTGCCGCGGACCTGGCCGTACTCGATGAATGCTTGTCGGTACGAAACTTTGCCAAAGGCGATTACATCGTGAAGGCCGGGCAGGTTTGCCATTATGTGTCGTTTATAAACAAGGGGCTGGTAAGGATGTTCTATACATTCGAAGGAAAAGACATTTCAATCGGCTTCGTCGTTGCCGGGCAGTACACAGCGGAATATGAAAGTTTTTTAACCCGGGCACCGGCGGCACAATCGATTGATGCATTAACCGATGTTGAACTGATTGACCTTAACTATAATGATATGCAGCAATTATATAAAGACCATCCGGTGTTCCAGGAATTTGGTCGTAAGATTGCTGAGATGCTTTTTATTTATCTCAATCAACGAAACGCTGCGTTGTTATCATTAAGCCCCGAAGACCGCTATCGCCACATGATTGCCAATGAGCCACTGCTATTACAACAGGTACCTCAATACATGCTGGCTTCTTTCATAGGGGTAACACCTGAGCATCTGAGCCGCATCCGCAAGAAGATAAGCCTGTATTGATAAATATCAATTTGCACAAGAAAATGTTGGTTCTTGATATTTATCAACGAAATCAATATTTCATTAGCTGAAGTTTGTATAACAATCAACAGCTATGACACCGGACCATGTATTCTCAATTTCTAATTCTTTCGCAATGGCAGGCTGGATCATTCTGATCTTCCTGCGATTTTGGAAAACCCGTGACCGGTATGTTTTTGGGATCATTATCCTGCTACTTGCTGCAACTTATAGCTGGCTCATATTTTCAAATATCAGCGGTGATGTGTTCAGGAACTTCAGTACCCTTTCAGGCGTGAGCGAACTCTTTGCTAATAAGAACCTCCTTCTTGCAGGATGGATTCATTACCTGGCATTTGATCTGTTAGCCGGCATCTATATTATTAATAACGCTGCAAAGAATAACATTAATCATTGGATGATTAGCCCTTTGTTATTACTGACGTTTCTATTCGGCCCTGCAGGTCTGCTTCTTTACTATCTGGTACGATGGATCAGGACAAAAAATTTCTTTGCTGAGTTCTAAATAACAAAACCCATTTTTATGTTTTTCATCAATGAATTACGCAGAAGGAACGGTGTTCTCTTCTGGTATAGCCTACTGAACTTTATTGCAGCCGCTGTATGCATTATCCTTATCCAAACTACTGATGTGTCGGTAAATGGTATCAATGCCTTTATAAAACCATTTAAGTTCTTCCTTTCGATTGCCATATTTTGTGTAACGATGGGATGGATCCTTCCTTATCTTAACAGGCCGACAAAAGTAACTGCATACAATATTATGGCCGTTATTGTATTCACTTATGAGAGCCTGGTAATTACCTGGCAAGCGGCAAATGGGCGATTGTCACATTTTAATGTTACCTCGTCTCTGTATTTCTGGTTGTTCCAATTTATGGGAATCGCCATTGTAGTACTCACGTTATGGACGGGTTACATAGGCTACTTATTCTTTAAGAAAAAAGAATGGTCAATCCCAATGCCATATGTCTGGGGGATCCGGCTGGGCATTGTGTTTTTTGTAGTGTTTGCACTCGAAGGTGGTATAATGGGTCACCTGCTAAAACATACTATAGGTGGGGAAGATGGCAGTGGGGGATTGCCGCTTATAAACTGGAACCGGAAACACGGAGATCTTCGGATAGCACATTTCATGGGCATGCATACTTTGCAGTTGTTTCCATTAGTCGGATATTATCTTGCTTCTACGTCCCGTACGATAAAGGTGTTTGCCATGGTTTATGTTTTGTTAGTTACCGGCACACTGGTGCAGGCATTATTGGGTCTGCCTTTATTCTGATAGTGTACTGGTGCGCATAACTAGTAAAAGAAAAACATTTACCTGGCCTTTATAATCAACCTGCACCGAAAACCCGTAAAAAAATCAGTTCTGCCGGCGGTGCAATTCGCGCTGGCAGAACTGAATATAAGAACGAGAGGGAAGTGACCTATACGAGCTTCATCTTGATGGGATCCCAGTTTATTATTTTCTTTTTGAGATAACTTTCATTGCATGATAACGCCGGTGCTGCTGCACGAAACCCAAAGGTCGCATCTTCAACTACGGTTTTGCCGGTCCTTATGGCATCAAAAAAATTAGTGAAATGATCGAGATGTTCGTTATAACCTTGTGGCGCCTTAAACGTCACATCAGCCTTCGTTGGTTTTTTACGTTGTGCCTCGGTCCACTTTGCATTATACTCTTTTGTCATTTCTTCCTGCATACTTTTGGAGAATGTAAACACAGAATCATATCCACCGAACCCTGGTGCTTCAGGCATAAGGCTGTGCTGGATATTGAGGTTATTTCCTTTTACTTCCATAACCCCTTCTGAGCCGACAAACCTCGTTACTTCCTGGCCGCCGGTTCCGCTGATGAAATTCACCTGTAAGGTGAGCTGAAATGCAGGGTGCTCAGGCGTATCACCATATTGCATAACGCCAGCCATAACATCCGGTAAATTTCGGCCATCCTTCCAGTAACTAAATTGACCAGTGCTAAAAATAGACTGTGGTCCTTTTGAGTTGGTTATGAAATGCGTTCCACTTAACAAGTGAATAAATAAGTCGCCTGCCACACCGGTACCGACTTCTTTAAATGCCCGCCACCAGAAGAATTTCTTAGAATCATAAGCCATCTTTTCAGTCACTTCTATAAACCTGCCCCAATCAGTTGTTTCCGCATTTGCATCTTTAGGAATCGTGTACTCCCATGCGCCTATAGAACTTTGCCTGTCGTACGCAGCATTAACCATATTAAGCTTTCCGATTTCACCCGCAGCCAGAAGCTCTTTTGCTTTTGCCAATGCAATGCTACTTACGCGCTGACTACCGACCTGTAATACCTTTCCTGATTTTTTTTGAGCTTCAATTACACCGGGACCTTCGCTGATTTTAAAGACCATTGGCTTTTCACAATAGACCGCTTTCCCCTTTGCAAGTGCATCTTTAGTTATGCGTGAATGCCAGCAATCGGTAGTTGCAATAATTACGGCATCGATGTCAGATTTGTCTAACAGTTCTTTATAGTTACGGGTCGTAAACAGCTCGTTGCCGTATTGTTCTTTTGCATTTGTAAGCCTGCCTGGATAGAGATCACAAATACCAGCTAATTCAACACCGGGTACTTTCAACGCAGTAGTAAGATCAAAATGGCCCTGGACACCATAACCGATCACCCCAAGCCGGATCTTGTCTGCATTGCTGATTTTTCTTTCATAAAATAATGTTCTCTCTTCGGCTTTTTCCTGGCCCGCAAGAGTGCTTAAAGGAGAGACTGCGGCCAGCATTCCTGTGGCGCCGATTTGTTGCAGAAACCTTCTGCGGGATGAGCGACTTTCTTTAGACATATGAGCAGTTTTATCGTTTGTTAAGATAATGAATCATCATGGCAGTCATTGTCTGAAACAGACGCGCATGAATGCAGTTATATTTTTCTACTTCGATATTACAACATTTACTGAATTTAACCACAGATGATAAGCTCTATCTTGATGCTTTGCAGGATGATCGTGGTACTTCAACGTTGCGCCGGCAGCCACTGTCAATGTGCTATAAATGACTGAATATGAAAAATATCTGTTACCTGTTGCTGTTTACAATTATTACGGGGGGGCTCTCAGGTTGTAAGAAGACGGGTCATAAATATCATTTCAATCGAAAATAAGTAGCCACGAAAACCGGTTGGCCGTCATATCAAAAATCTGCCAGGAATCACTGCAGGTAAGGCTTTGACGATTCAAACTTACAGTCAGTGATGATGAAAAGGGTTAAGAATGGATTTCATCTCCAATTATTCCGGCGTAAGTTTGTATCAGAAAGGCAGCAAGGGGTAAGTGGAAAGAAAAAAGAGATAAGGAGCCCGCCAACTTTCAGTTAAAAAGATTTTTCGAACTTTTTCATATGGCAAGCAATCGTTAGAGGTCGTCTGTTTCTACAGAGGACCCTTTTTTTTGTCCGGACACGAAGCGCCGCCCGGTGTGGTTCGGTCAACCAGCCTTCAAATCACATGAGCCAGGTAAACGATAAGATAACTGCCCACACAACACAAATGGCTTGCGTCAAAAGACGCAAATAAAGGTTCCTTCACCTGATCTTTTCTTGTCATAATAAACGCGAGTGCCCAGGAAATGGCGACACAAAGCAAGTCGAGAACATCAAACCGTCCTTTCGTAATCTGAAATAATTGCCAAACTTCCATCACGAATGCCAATAGAAAAGGCATGTAAATCAAGTGCCATCTCCGGCCTCTGATCATCACATAGAAAACACTTGATGTTAACGAGATGCTAAAGACCCATAAACCTTCAGGCAAAGAATAAATGAAGAATTCTGGTAAAGGTAATGACATGTTTACCCCGCTTTTTAACCTGGTGTAAACCGCATCACCGAGAAGCAGGATTGCGCCCTGGTTCACCACTGTTTTATCGGTTCTGTAAAACAGGTAAATAAACAAACTTAATAGCAGGCTTACTGCTATCAGCGGAATGTGCTTTTTCAACTTTTGGCGTAAATAAGTATTTTAAAATAAGAACCAATACCTGCTGAGCGTTCTTTTATGAGGGTGAATTGCTCAAGTGTTTTTATTTGTTTCAGGAAAAATGCCGATTTAAAATGTAGCAACGCTGCTGCTGGCTGAAACATAATATCAACATATCTGAGCCAGTTTGCTGGTGTGAAGTGGTTAAGTATAAAAAGTCTTCCGCCGGGTTTCAATACCTTAAAAGCCTCCCTTAGCAATTGTTCTGGATCATTTGTAACGGCAAGCACATGACAAATGACCACGTAGTCAAAGGTGCTTTCGGCAAACAAAAGATTCTCACCGTCCATAACTCGTAAAGCGATATTACTTTTTGCAAAGCGACTTGCCTTGTTTAGCATCCTTTCCGAAATATCAATGCCCGTAATTTTATGAGTGGTGTATAGCGCCAGGTGCGCGCCGTTACCAACTCCTATTTCCAACAGATCGCCGGGCAATGTTTTATTGACCTCATCGATGAGGAGTTTCCGGTGACGTTTTAAAAAATAACCGATGATCGGATAGAAAATGGCAATGCGGTTATAAAATAGCCGGGTTTTACTGCTCACGTCAAAGCTATTATTTGCTTTCAAGGTGTTTCCCAATGGTATCTTCGGGAGCCTTATTATACTCATCAAGGCAACTGTCAAGAGGGTGGCCCTCCTGGTGAATACAATCACAGAATACCATACATGCCCGCTGCTTCTTGCTATCCTTGCATTGTTGTTGACAATCGGACAAACTGTTGCGTGGCATGATTTCGCACGATGTAATAGAGAAAAAACACAAACCTGCAGCAAACCAAATTGATTTCATTGTCTATCACTATTAGTGGTCGCATGAATTAATAATAATGCCTTATGCTCCCAGGGAAGTATGAATTTTATTTTGTGATAATCCCAGCAAAGCAAATACAGGTTTGCCAGGACCATCAAAGGAGCACTTATCCATGATCCCTCAAAACGAACACACAGTGTAAGCAGCCAGATGTTGAGGATGATTGGAAAGTAAAGCAAGGCTCCTAATGTGGCTGTTCGGGGGATGAGTAACAACAACGCAGCTGTGACTTGCATAACACCAATGAAAGTGTAATAAAAACCGGTTCTGT
>Ga0190273_10000465_pt1 | contig 15379 bp, 13 predicted proteins | sample Popmic504IS_FD_134513 | JGI IMG/M metagenome (GOLD analysis project Ga0190273, IMG submission 134513) | Populus adjacent soil microbial communities from riparian zone of Shoshone River, Wyoming, USA - 504 IS | ecosystem: Environmental > Terrestrial > Soil > Riparian zone > Trees stand | place... | reverse complement strand
TCCTCGCTCGACACGTGCCCCAGGTCGAACAGCACCTTGTGCCAGAAGCGGGCGTAGAGCAGGTGCAGGACGGCGTGCTCGACACCGCCGACGTAGAGGTCGACACCGCCGGTGCCGCCGGGGCTGCGGGGGCCGAGCCAGTAGCGCTCGTTCTCAGGATCGGCGACCGCGTCCGGGTTGTGCGGATCGGTGTAGCGCAGCTCGTACCATGACGATCCGGCCCAGTTGGGCATCGTGTTGGTCTCGCGGCGGTAGGTCCGCGGTCCGTCACCGAGGTCGAGGGTCACGTGGACCCAGTCGTCAGCGCGCGCCAACGGCGGTTCCGGAGTGCTGTCGGCGTCGTCGGGCTCGTACGTCTTGGGCGAGTAGTCCGGGACGTCGGGCAGCTCGACCGGCAGCAGGTGGTCGGGGATCGCGATGGGCTGGCCCGACTCGTCGTACACGATCGGGAACGGCTCGCCCCAGTAGCGCTGCCGGCTGAACAGCCAGTCCCGCAGCCGGTACGTCGTGGTGCCCTCCCCGGCGCCGTGCTGCTGCAGCCACTCGACCACCGCGCTCTTGGCATCGGCGATGCCCAGGCCGTTGAGGTCCAGGCCGGAGCCGTCCTCGCCCACCTGGGCGGAGTTCACGGCGGGCCCCTCGCCCGGGTAGGCGCCCTCGACACCCTCGGGCGGCTCGACGGTGCGGATGATCGGTAGGCCGTACGACTCCGCGAAGTCCCAGTCACGCTGGTCGCCCCCCGGCACGGCCATGATCGCGCCGGTGCCGTAGCCCATCAGGACGTAGTCGGCGATGAAGACCGGGATCTCTTCGCCGTTGACCGGGTTGACGGCGTACGAGCCGGTGAAGACGCCGGTCTTGTCGCGGTGCTCCTGGCGCTCGAGATCGGTCTTCGCCGCTGCTGCGGCACGGTAGGCGGCGATCGCCTCGGCCGGCGTGTCCACCCCGTTGGTCCAGGCCCTCGGGGTCCCCTCGGGCCAGCCGTCCGCGACCAAGCTCTCGACGAGCTGGTGCTCGGGAGCCAGCACCGCGTACGTGGCCCCGAACAACGTGTCGGGGCGGGTCGTGAAGACGTCGAACGACGTGTTCGCGGTCGGCACCGCGAAGCGCACACGCGCACCGTGCGAGCGACCGATCCAGTTGCGCTGCATGTTCTTGACCGACTCGGGCCAGTCGACGCGCTCGAGATCGTCGATCAGGCGGTCCGAGTACGCCGTGATGCGCATCTTCCACTGCCGCAGGTTGCGGGTGAAGACCGGGAAGTTGCCGCGCTCGCTGCGGCCTTCCGCCGTGACCTCCTCGTTGGCCAGCACGGTGCCCAGGCCCGGGCACCAGTTGACCGGCGACTCGTCGACGTACGCGAGCCGGCGCGAGTCGATCAGGATGCGTCGCTCCAGCGGCCCGAGCTCGCTCCAGCCTGCACCGTCTGGCGCCAGGCGCGCGCCGGACTCGTACTCGGCGCGCAGCTCGCTGACGGGACGGGCTCTCTGCAGGTCCTCGTCGTACCAGGACTCGAAGATCTGGACGAAGATCCACTGCGTCCAGCGCACGAAGTCGGGGTCGATCGTGGCGAAGCTGCGGCGCGGATCGTGTGCCAACCCGAGGCGTCGCAGCTGGCGTCGCATGTTGGTGATGTTGGCCAACGTGTTGGTGCGTGGGTGCTCGCCGGTCTGGACGGCATGGATCTCCGCCGGCAGCCCGAATGCGTCGTACCCGAGGGCGTGCAGCACGTTGTCGCCCTGCATGCGGCGATAGCGTCCGACGACGTCCGTGGCGATGTAGCCCAGTGGGTGACCGACATGGAGCCCCGCTCCCGAGGGGTACGGGAACATGTCCATGATGAAGTACTTGTCGCCGAGCACCTGACCGTCCGGCGTGCTGTCCGCAAGGTCGCCCACGGGGTTCGGGGCCTCGAACGTCCCTTCGGCGTCCCACCGGTCCTGCCAGCGTCGCTCGATGTCGCCCGCGAGATCACTCGTGTAACGGTAGGAGGCCGGTGCTTCTTCAGGCGTGCTCACCGACGAGATGTTACCGGCCCCGGTCAGTCCTCCTCGTCAGGCAGGTCCTTGACGGGGACCACCAGCGGACGCCAGAGCGCCCAGCCGGCGAACAGGGCGGCCGCGACCAGCATGCCCAGGCCGCTCCAGAGGTTCACGTTGAACCCGTCGCCGCGCGCGAGCTCCTCGTCGGAGGCGTTGAAGATGCCCAGCAGCGTCAGGATGACGCCGTAGACACCGATCAGGCCTGCGATCACGAAGCGGATGTCGAACCCGCCGATCTTCTTCTTCGGTTCAGTGTCGGTCATGTCGAGCTCCTAGCGGAACATCAGGTTGAGGGCGATGACGAGCACGAGTCCGATGCCCGCCAGCTTCGTCGGGGACTGGTACCACGGGAGCGCCTTCTCGTCGGGATCGACCAGCGACTCCTTCGGCGTGAGTGAGTAGACGAGGCCCTTGAGGTCCTTCTCGTCGCGTGGGCGGGTGAACATCGTGACGACGACGCTGACCGCGATGTCGACGACGAACGCCGCTCCGGCTGCCACGAAGCTCGCGCCCTGACCCGACAGCCCGATCACGCCGAGGCTGGCGTTGCCGAACGCGTCCTCGCTGAGGAAGGCCACCGCGACCGCGGCCGCGGTGCCCGACACGAGGCCGGTCCAGCCGGCCGACGCGGTCATCCGCTTCCAGAACATGCCCAGGATGAACGTCGCGAACAGGGGGGCGTTGAAGAAGCCGAACAGCGTCTGCAGGTAGTTCATCAGGTTGTCGTAGTTGGACGCGAAGAACGCCGTTCCGATCGCGATGATCGTCGCCGCGAGCGTCGCGATGCGCCCGACCAGCGTGTAGTAGCCGTCGGGCTTGTCCTTCTTGACGTACTGCTGCCAGATGTCGTAGCTGAAGACCGTGTTGAAGGCCGAGATGTTGGCCGCCATGCCCGCCATGAACGAGGCGAGCAGACCGGCGATCGCGACGCCCAGCATGCCGTTGGGCAGCAGGTCGCGCATCAGCAGCAGGATCGCATCGTTGTAGGTGGCGCCGCCGCTGTCACCCGACCCCGACTTCAGGTTGGTGATCTCGGGGACGATGATCGCGGCGATCATGCCCGGGATGATGACGATGAACGGGATGAACATCTTCGGGAACGCGCCGATGATCGGTGCACGCCGGGCCGACGACAACGAGTCGGACGCCATCGCCCGCTGCACCTCGACGAAGTTGGTCGTCCAGTAGCCGAACGACAGGACGAAGCCGAGGCCGAAGACCAGGCCGATGACCGAGAGCACCGGGTTGTCGATGCCGGTCAGGTCGGTGCCGGGCCACGACGACAGCTGCTCGCCGTTCGGCTGCACCTTGTCCTTGATCCCCTGCCAGCCGCCGACCTTGTGCAGGGCGATGATCGTCAGCGGAAGCAGGGCGGCGACGATGACGAAGAACTGCAGCACCTCGTTGTAGATCGCGGCCGACAGCCCGCCGAGGGTGATGTACGAGAGCACGACGATGGCCGCGGCGATGAGCGAGACCCACAGCGGCCAGCCGAGCAACCGGTTGACGATCGTCGCCAGCAGGTAGAGGTTGATGCCGGCGATCAGCAGCTGGGCGATCGCGAAGCTGATGGCGTTGACGAGGTGGGCGCCGGTGCCGAACCGCCGTCGCATGAACTCCGGGACGCTTCGCACGCCGGAGCCGTAGTAGAACGGCATCATCACCACTCCGAGGAACAGCATGGCCGGGACCGCGCCGATCCAGAAGTAGTGGAACGTCGCGGCGCCGAACTGCGCGCCGTTGGCCGACATGCCCATGATCTCGACGGCTCCGAGGTTGGCCGAGATGAACGCGAGCCCCGTCACCCAGGCGGGCAGCGAGCGGCCGGAGAGGAAGAAGTCGATGCTGGACGAGACCTGGCGACGGGCCAGCAGGCCGATCCCGATGACCACGACGAAGTAGATCGCGACGATCGAGTAGTCGAAGAAGTCGGCATCGAGCCTGAACGTGTCGTCAGAGGCTGCGAGGAACACGAGAAACCTTCCGTTCGAGGAGTCACGACCCCCCGGTCGGCTCCATCGGGGGACGTTACTCCCGCGCCGTCACGACCGCACCCCCGGCGGATGCCACAGCCTCCATCGAGGCTCCGGCCTTGCGCAGGAGAGCGGCGAGCTGGTCACGCTCCGCAGCCGTCAACCCCGCCAGCAGGCGTGTCTCGTTGAGCAGGTGCAACGGGTACGCCTCGTCGATCAGGGCCCTCCCCTGCTCTGTCAGGCGCACGTGACGGCCCCGGGCATCCGACGTACTGACCCGGCGCTCGACGAGACCCGAACCGACGAGACGATCGACCCGCTTGGTGACGGCACCGGACGTGACCATGGTGCGCGCACCGAGCTCGGTCGGCGTCAGCTCGTACGGGCTGCCGTTGCGCCGCAACGTCGCCAGCACGTCGAAGTCGCCATCACCCAGGCCGCGGGCCGCGAACACGGGACGCAGCAGCTCGTCGATCAGGTCGGCCAGCCGCGAGATCCTGCCGATCACGTGCAGCGGCGAGCTGTCGAGGTCTGGCCGTTCGGCGCGCCACTGACTGACGATCTCGTCGACGTGGTCGGGCTGGAAGTCACTCATTCTTGCAGTATATCTTCCATGGAAGGTACATTGTCTTCCATGGAAGATATCTGGACCTGGCGGACCGTCCTCGTCACGCTCGTGGCCCCCGTCGCGTGGGGCACGACCTACGTCACGACCGAGAACCTCCTGCCGCCGGACCGTCCCCTGTTCTCGGCCGCCGTGCGCGCCCTTCCCATCGGCCTCGTCATCGTCGCCTTGCGCCGACAGCTCCCCCGCGGCGCCTGGTGGTGGCGGTCGCTGCTGCTCGGCACGTGCAACATGGGCCTGTTCTTCTGCCTGCTGTTCGCCGCGGCCTACCGTCTTCCCGGCGGGCTGGCGTCGACCATGACGGCGATGTCGCCCCTGGCCGTCATGCTGATCGCCGCCGCCGTCATCCGCGAGCGGCCGACTGTCCTGGGGATCGCGGGCGGCGTGGTCGGGGTGGCCGGCGTGGCACTGCTCGTGCTTCGGTCGGCAACCGACGTCGACCCGATCGGCGTTCTGGCCGCCACCGGTGCCGTGGCCGTGTCCGCCATCGGCTTCGTGCTGATGAAGCGGTGGGAGCGCCCGACCGACCTGCTGACGCTCACCGGATGGCAGCTCACGGGAGCGGGGCTGGTCCTCGCGCCGGTGGCCCTCGTCTTCGAAGGCGCTCCCCCTCAGCTGGACGCCGGCAACCTCGCGGGCTACGCCTGGCTCGGGATCGTGGGCACCGGACTGGCCTACGTGTGCTGGTTCCACGGCCTCACCCGGATGACGGCCGGCGCCACCGCCCTGATCGGCCTTGTCAATCCCGTCGTCGGGACGCTGCTGGGCGCCGTCGTCATGCACGAGGCGTTCGGCCCCCCGCAGGTGGCGGGGGTGGCGCTGGTGCTGGGCGGGGTGCTGGCGGGCCAGCCGGCGGCGGTGTCAGCACTGCGTCGCGCCATGCCCTCGCGTCTGTCGCACCACGCGCCTACCGTGGAGTCATGTGCAACAGCATCGTTCCCCCGTACCTCCTGAGGCACCTGTCCCAGCTCGACCGCGACGACCTGCGAGAGGCCACCGAGGCAGCGCAGCGTGCGCTGATCTCGCCGTTCCCGCCCAGGGCGCCGCGGCCCACCGCCGTCCCCACGTCCCCACCGGCCGCGGTCGACCCGACCAGCCCCGACCGCACGATCAGCGATGCCCACGAAACCGAGACGTTGCCTGGCGACGTCGTGCGCCGCGAGGGTGACGAGCCCACCGGCGACGTCACGGCCGACGAGGCGTACGACGGGCTCGGCGCGACGTACGAGCTCTTCGCGCAGGTCTTCGACCGCGCGTCGATCGACGGTGCAGGGCTGCCGTTGCTGGCCACGGTCCACTACGGACGGCTCTACGACAACGCCTTCTGGGATGGCGACCAGATGGTGTTCGGCGACGGCGACGGCCAGGTGTTCGGACGTTTCACGGCGTCGCTGTCGGTCATCGGGCACGAGCTTGCCCACGGCGTGACGCAGTACACCGCCGACCTCGTGTACGAGGGGCAGTCCGGGGCGCTGAACGAGTCGCTGTCCGACGTGTTCGGGGCGCTCGTCGAGCAGCACTCGCGCGGCCAGAGCGCCGCCGAGGCCAGCTGGCTGATCGGGGAGGGCCTGTTCACCGATCAGGTCGAGGGCAACGCTTTGCGCTCCATGAAGGCGCCCGGCACGGCGTACGACGACGACGTCCTCGGCAAGGACCCACAGCCCGCCACGATGGACGACTACGTCGAGACGTCCGACGACAACGGCGGGGTGCATCTCAACTCGGGCATCCCTAACCATGCGTTCTACCTCGTGGCGACGGCACTCGGCGGCAATGCGTGGGACGCCGCCGGTCCGATCTGGTACGACGCACTGACCGGCGATCTCGCCTCGGACGCCACGTTCGCCGACTTCGCCGCGGCGACGGCCGATGCCGCGGTCGAGCGATTCGGCGACTCCTCGCCCGAGCACGACGCCGTCCTCGACGCGTGGTCGACGGTGGGCCTTCCCATCGGCGACACTGGCAACGACGGCACAGACACCGAGTCGTAGGGATCCGTCGGTCAGGAGGCTGCGATGGACGAGCTGCCGTTCGTCATCACGGTCGTGCGTTCGGGCGGATTCGCCGGGATGCGTCGGGAGTGGTCGATCGAGGTGACCGCGCAAACCGAAGCCGAACGGTGGCGCCCGATCGTCGAGGCCTGCCCGTGGGACGACGTCACGGGCGATCCGGTGGCCGACGGCTTCGTCTACGACTTCCGGGTGGCTGACCATGAGGCCGTCGTGGCCGAGCGCGAGCTCGATGGGCCGTGGCGCCTGCTGGCCGACGAGGTTCGCCGCAACGCCGGCTGATCGAGCCCCGGAGGTGGCGGTGAGTCAGAGCCGTTCGACGAGCCCGACGATCTCGGGGCACCTCAGGTCGACGCGCTCGCCGACCCAGATCGTGACGTTGCGGCGTTCGTCGGGCTCGTCGGGGATCCATTCCTCGACCCAGGCCGCGACGGCACGGCCGCAGGCAATGCCATCGCCTTCCGCTGACCGTTCGATGCGGTGGACGCTCACGCGCGGTGGTGCCGCCAGCAACAACACCTCATCGTCCGGGCCCGCCTCGATGAGCACCTGACCGTAGGTGTCGGTCGGCATCCACGCCAGAGCCGCCACGATGCCGGGCAGATCGGCGAGGTCGCCGGCGACGAGCGTGTGCTCGATCGGCAGACGGCGGCGGTGGGATCTCACCCTGGAAGAATAGAGGGTTGCCTAACCTCACTCAACCGCGGGTGGCTGTCGCCTCAGGAGGCGATGTGCGCCTGCAGGAACCAGCGGTCCTTGGTGAGACCACGCTCGATCTCGATCGCCACGTCCTGGCTGCTCAGGTCGATGTCGTCGAGACCCGTGACCGCGGCCCTGACCGTGATCAGCGCGGCGTCGATCTGGCGGACCACCGCAGCCGCGGTCTCCTGCCACGACTGGAAGCCGTCGGCCAGCTCGGGCAGCGTCGACTGCGCGGCGACCGTCGCGAGACGGGCGTCGACCGGCAGACCGAGGGCGACGACGCGCTCGGCGACGGTGTCGGCGTAGTCCTGCGCGTGGTCGACGACGTCGTCGAGCGTCTCGTGGACGCCGACGAAGCTGCCGCCGCGGACGTGCCAGTGCGCCTGCTTGCCGTTGACGACGAGGGCCTCGAGATCGCGGACCACGGGACTCAGGAACTGGGCCACACCCGCGGCGATCTCTGACGTGGTGGCAAGGTCGGACGGTGCCTGCGTGTGCGTTGAGGTCATGGCTCCACCATGCCCAGATCTCCCGGCAGTTTCAACGAAGAGCAGCCTGACCTAACGGTGGCCAGCGCAGCCTGTCCTGGGCTCAGGTCAGAGCGCAGAAGGCCTCGACCTTGGTCGTCGGGCCGGAGACGATGAACTCGTCTCCGTCGTGCACCTCGGTCGTGGCCTGGGCGTACGTGAAGTCGCTGCCACGCGACTTGATCGCGACGATCGTGATGCCGAAGTCACCACGCAGCTTGGCCTCCTGCAGCGTCTTGCCGGCCGCCCGGGCGGGCGCCCGCGTGCGCGCGATGGCGAATCCCTCGTCGAACTCGATGAAGTCGGTCATCGTGCCGGTGACCATGTGGGCGACGCGCTTGCCCATCTGCGACTCGGGCCGAATCACCTTGGTGGCGCCGACCCGCTCGAGGATCGCGGCGTGCTTGCCGCTGATGGCCTTGGCCCAGACCTCCTTGACGCCGAGGTCGAGCAGGCCCAGGACGGTCAGCACGCTGGCCTCGATGTCGGTGCCGATGCCGACGACAGCGACCTCGAACTGCTCGGCACCGATCTGGCGCAGCGCCTCGGTGTCGGTCGTGTCGGCCGCGACGACGTGCGTGAAGTCGCTCGCATACTTCTGGACGATGTCGGCGCGCTCGTCGACCGCGAGGACGTCGTGCCCCAGCTGGACGAGCGAGCGTGCCACGGACGTGCCGAAGCGGCCGAGGCCGAGGACGATGACCGGCCGGGTCGGAGAGGTGTTGCGTTCCTTAGCCAATGATCGGTTGCTCCTCGGGAAGGTGGTACCGCGGCATCTTACGCCGCAGCACGAGGGCGCCCGCGGCGGCGATCGTCCCGACACGCCCCAGGAACATCAAGACGATGATGACGCACTGGGCATCGGTGGGCAGATCCGGCGTGATGCCGGTGCTGAGACCGACCGTCGCGAAGGCCGAGGTGCACTCGAACAGCACGTCGTCGAAGTCGTAGTCGGTCATCAGCATGACGAGGAACGTCGTGGTGGTCACCAGCATCACGGCGAGCAGCGCGATCGTGATGGCGGTGCGAGCGACCCTGGGCCCGATCGACCGCGCGCCGATCGTGACGTCGGGGTTGCCGCGCAGCTCGGCCCAGATGACGTAGGCGAGCAGCAGGAACGTCGTGATCTTGATGCCGCCGGCCGTGCTGGCGCTGCCGCCACCGATGAACATCAAGATGATCCCGATGTTGAGGGTCTCGGGGCGCACCTGGCCCCAGTCGAAGCTGTTGAGCCCGCCCGATCGCGGCATGATGCCGCCTTCGACGCCGGTCACGATCTTGTGCCACAGCCCCTGCCCGCCGAGGGTCGCCGGATTGCTCCACTCCAGCAGGAGGAACGCGACCGCCCCGAAGATCAGCAGCCCGATCGAGCCCCACACGGTCAGGCGGGTGTGAATCGTCCAGGCCGCCGGCGTGCGCCACTCCCTGAACAGCTCGGCCAGCACCGGAAAGCCCACGGCGCCGAAGAACACCGCGATCGCGATCGGGATGATGATGAGTCCATCGCCGGCGTAGCCGACCAGGCTGTCGCGGTTGAGCGAGAAGCCCGCGTTGTTGAACGCCATCACGGCGTCGAACACGCCGTGCCACAGAGCCGTGGGCAGGTCGTCGAAATAGGCGGCGCGATACCGCAGGGTGAGCACCAACGCGGTGACGGCCTGGAAGAACACCATCGTCAGCGCGACCCGTCTGAACAGGGGCCGCACCTCGCCGATGTTGACGACGTGCATGTCGGCCTGCGCGACCAGCCGGGTGCGCAGCCCGAGCCGTCCGCCGATGAACAGACCGAGGACCGTGGCGAGCGCGATGATGCCGAGGCCGCCGATCTCGACGAGCACCAGGATGATGCCTTGCCCCGCCGGTGACCAGTACGTCGACGTGTCGACGGTCGCCAGACCGGTCACGGTCACGGCCGACGTCGACGTGAAGAAGGCCGGCATGAATCCCGGTGAGTACTGGCCGGAGCGGGCGAACGGCAGCAGCAGGAGCGCGGTGCCCACGAGGATGAGGGCGAGGAACGTCAAGGGGAGCAGACGCACCGGATGGGCGATCGAGGCCGGGAGCGAGAGCCTCCGAGGTCGGAGCACGGGACGACGTTACCCCAGGAGGGCGGCGTTCAGGCCGTGCTAATTTCGACGCCATGGTCTCGCCCGCTCGTGCCGCCCAGGCCGCCTTCTCCCGATTGGGCCGGACCCAGGAGGTGCGCGGGTTCGCGGTGACCGTCGGCGCTCTCGTCCTGGCCCTGGTGTGCGCGGCGCTCGGTCTCGAGATCGGTGCCCTGGCCCTGATCGTCGTGTCGGTCGCCGGTGAGCTCCTGTTCGAACGAAAGACGTCGCCTGCCTCGACTCTTTTGAACCAGGCGTCGTTCGGCATCCCGATGCGTTTCGCCCTGCGGCTCGTCGTGGGTCTGGTCGCCAGCGAGCGGTTCGACTCCGTGGGCTCCGCTCGGGTGCTGGCCGCCGTCGGAGCGCTCCACGTGCTGGTCCTGTGCGCACGCTCCCTGCACGAGGAGTACCTCCTGGTAGGCCCGCTCAAGCCCATGCGCACCCGCAACATCCCCGGAGCCCCGCGTATCCACGACTCCCCCCCGCCGCGGATCGTCGAGGTCGTGACGAGCCAGGTGCTCGTCTTGCTGCCTGCCCTCGTCGGTGCTCCCTGGTGGCTCGTCCTCGTGCTGGCGGCGATCGGCATCGGGCTGCTGGTGCGCGTCTCCGTCCCCGACATCCTCGCCTCCTGGCGGATGCGCCAGCAGAAAAGGGCCACCGGCTTCACCGGACCGCTGCGCCAGGTGCAGGACTTCCTCGACGAGTACCGGCCCGAGGTCATCGTCCACCTCAGTGGCCCGGACACCGCGGCGTACCAGATCAACACCTGGCTGGAGGCGCTCGAGTCGCTGGATCGGCGCGTCTTCATCATTGTGCGCGACCCTCCGCTGTTCGGTCGCATGGCGTCCACCTCGATCCCGGCGCTCGACCTGCGCGACCCCGGAGAGCTCCTGATGCTCGACTTCTCGTCGGCACGCATCGGCCTGTTCCCGTCCAACACCGGCAACAACCTGCACCTGCTGCGGCTCCCGACCATGATGAGCGCCTTCATCGGTCACGGCGACAGCGACAAGAGCGCATCGAACAACCCGTTCTCGCGGGCGTACGACGAGCTGTGGGTGGCGGGAGTCGCCGGTGCCGATCGTTACCGGCGCTCGGGACTGGGCATCCACGAGGACCAGTACCGCTTCGTCGGACGCCCGCAGGTCCACGCGATCGCGCGCGAGCCGCGGCTGGGTGACGACGAGGTCCCGACCGTCCTCTATGCGCCGACGTGGGAGGGCGTCAACCTGGATCAGGAGTACTCGTCGGTCTCGGCCGTCGGCGTCCGTGTCGTCGAGGCGCTGCTGGCCGCCGACCCACCGGTCCGGCTCGTCTTCAAGTCACATCCCTTCACGGGTCAGCGCGACGCCAAGTACCGTTTTGTCTTGGCGCGCATCGCCGGGCTCATCGATGACGCCGCCGCCCGCACGGGCATCGACCACCGGGTCGTCAAGGGCGGGTCCATCAACGAGTGGTTCAACCGCGCGACAGCGCTGGTCACCGACATCTCCAGCGTCGTCAGCGACTTCCTGGCCAGTGAGAAGCCGTACGCCGTCTTCAACCACACCGATCTCGACGACGACTCGTTCCGGGCGGAGTTCCCGTCGACCGGCGCCGGCACCACGATCGGCAGGGACGGACGCGGCATCGGCGAGTTCATCGCCGTCGTCACGCGGGCTGCGCCTGACCTGCACGCCGAGTCGCGCTCGACGCTGGCGACGTACCTGCTGGGTCCGCCCGAGCACCGCTCGCTCGAGTCGTTCCAAGCCGCTATCAACGCCATGATCGCCCGCTCGGAGATAGACCGCGCCGCCTACCGCGACGGCACCCCGAGCAGCGAGATCCCCGTGACGGACGCTCCGGATCTCCTCTCGTAGGCGTGCGGCGTCTCCGGTCGCTCGCATCGCCGTCTGGACCGATCTTTCGACGTTCCGGCCGTCCCGGCAACCCAGACGCCGAAAGATCAGGCTCCCTGCGCCGCAGGATAAGATGACCGGGTGAATTCGGCTGCCGGGAAGATCGCGATCGCGATCGTGACGTACAACCGGTCGACCTTCCTGGCCGAGCTGCTCACGAGCGCGGCCGCCATGGACGCGCCGCCGTTCCGCATCGTCGTCATCGACAACGCCAGCACCGATGACACGCAGCAGGTCATCGCGAAGGCCACGGACGACTTCGCGCCGGGCGTGCTCGTCAACCACCGGCTCGAGACCAACACGGGCGGCTCGGGTGGGTTCAGCGAGGGCACCCGGGTCGCGCTCGAGCTGGGCGCCGACTGGGTGTGGCTCATGGACGACGACGTCGAGATCCTGCCGGACGCCTTCGCGCAGTTCGGGCCGTGGATGGAGCGCTTCCAGGTCATCCACGGGCGCCGCTACGACTTCGACGGGTCCCCGTTCTACTGGCAGGCCAAGTTCAACGAGTTCCTGGGCGTCCCGCTGCCCTACAGCGGCAAGCAGTTCGGCCGCGAGGGCTTCGCCATCACCAACTCCGGGACGTTCGAGGGCATGCTGATCCACGCCGACGTCGTCCGCAAGATCGGACTGCCCGATCCACGCTTCTTCATCTCCTGGGACGACGCCGCATACGCGTGGCTCGCCGCCCAGCACACCGACGTCGTGTACGTCGATTCCTTCGTCTTGAAGCGCAAGCGCGAGCAGAAGCAGGTCAGTCTCGGCATCCGGCACCTCAACGACGGCAGCGCGCTGTTCCGGTTCCACGTCATCCGCAACCGCGCGTATGTCGGCAAGTACTTTCGGGAGTACGGCAAGCTCAATCGCATCGGGTTCGGCCTCGGCACGGTGCTCACCCTGGCCAAGGAGGTCTTCCGCCTCGTCGTCGTCCAGCACACCCTCAAGGGGGTCGGCGACCTGCGCCGTGGCTTCGCCGCCAACCGCGCCCTGTGGCGCGACAAGACGTGGCGGCCGATGGATCCCGCCGACGTACCGGCACCATTGAGTCATGACCGCTAACCACATCGACGCGAGCGCGCCGGATCTGCTGGTCGTCGGCTCGGGCCTCTTCGGCCTGACGATCGCCGAGCGCTGTGCCACCCAGCTGGACCTCCGCGTCCAGGTCATCGACAAGAGACCCCACATCGGCGGCAACGCCTACAGCGAGGACGATCCGGAGACGGGCATCGAGGTGCACCGCTACGGCGCCCACCTGTTCCACACCTCCAACCGGCGGGTGTGGGAGTACGTCAACGAGTTCACCGACTTCACGCCGTACCAGCACCGCGTCTACACGACGTTCCGCGGCGAGGTCTTCCCGATGCCGATCAACCTCGGGACGATCAACCAGTTCCAGCGCGCGGCGTACACGCCGGCGCAGGCGCGGGCCTGGGTCACCGAGCAGGCATCGATGCTGACCCACGAGCCGACCAACCTCGAGGAGAAGGCGATCTCGCTGATCGGTCAGCCCCTGTACGAGGCCTTCATCAAGGGGTACACAGCCAAGCAGTGGCAGACCGACCCACGCGATCTCAGCGCGGAGATCATCTCGCGCCTGCCGGTGCGCTACACCTACGACAACCGTTACTTCTCCGACACGTACGAGGGCCTGCCGACCGACGGCTACACCGCGTGGATCGAGCGCATGGCCGACCACCCCAACATCACCGTCACGCTCGAGACCGACTTCTTCGACGACACGCAGCCCTTCAGCAAGGCCGCAACCGTCGGCCGCCTGCCGATCGTGTACACCGGCCCGGTCGACCGTTACTTCGACTTCGTCCACGGCGACCTGTCGTGGAGGACGCTGGACTTCGAGACCGAGGTGCTGCCCGTCGGGGACTTCCAGGGCACCACCGTCATGAACTACGCCGACACCGAGATCGCGCACACCCGCGTCCACGAGTTCCGCCACTTCCACCCCGAGCGCCACTATCCCGCGACAAGACCGTCATCATGCGCGAGTTCAGCCGCGCCGCGGGCCACGGCGACGAACCGTACTACCCCGTCAACACCCCGCAGGACCGCGAGCGGCTCCTGGCCTACCGCGATCTTGCGAAGGGGGAGGCCGACGTGCTCTTCGGCGGACGCCTCGGCACCTACCAGTACCTCGACATGCACATGGCGATCGGCTCGGCGCTCAGCATGGTCGACAACGTGCTCGTGCCGCACTTCACGGCCGGCGCACCGCTCGCCAAGCCGACACCGGACGGTCATGACGTCTGACGCTCGCGTCGGGCCGGTGCACCGGCTACGGATCTGGGCCATCGGACGCCTCCGCCGCTCACGGTTCCTGCCCGCCGGCATGCCCGACAAGCTGACCGACCAGTCCCGCCTCGGGCGCCGGTTCGACCAGCAGGTCATGCTGTACTTCCCGACGATGCAGGACAGCCTCTACCAGCTGCGCCCGTGGTTCCACGCACTCACCGCGCTCGATGCGGTCCACCCCGTCGTCTGCGTGTTCAAGGACTCACGCACGGCCCGGGTCGTGCGCGACGAGACCGGGCTCGACTGCGTGACGCTGGCCCGCTACGGCCAGCTCGACGAGATCCTGTCGCTGTCGGACGTCAAGCTCGCGCTGTACGTCAACCACGACCCCATCAACTTCGAGAGCCTGCGCTTCACCTCACTGGTCCACGTCTACCTCGGTCACGGCGACAGCGACAAGGGCGTCTCGGTGTCCAACCAGGTCAAGGCGTACGACCTGTGCTTTCTGGCCGGCCAGGCCGCGCTCGACCGCACCGCCAACGCCGTGATGCTCTACGACGCCGTCGCTCACAGCGTGCTGATCGGCCAACCTCAGCTCGACGGCGCCGGCACCGTGACCGGCTCGCCCGATGCGGACGGTCGCCGGACCGTGCTCTACGCCCCGACGTGGGAGGCCTCACAACCCTCGGTGTCGTACGGATCGCTGGAGTCCCACGGGGTCCCGCTCGTCCGGGCCCTTTCCGGCACGTACCGCGTGATCTACCGCCCGCACCCGCTCAACGGCGTCATCCGCGCGACGTACGCCGCAGCCGACGCGGCGGTGCGTGAGCTCGCGGACCGGGTCGACACCGAGGTGACTCTTGCGCAGTCGTTCGCGGACGCCGACCTGCTCGTGACCGACGTGTCCGCCGTGACGCTGAACTGGCTGCCCACCGGCAAGCCCCTGCTGGTCACCACACCCACCGTGCCCTATCCGGCCAGCGCCCTCATGGACGTCGTGCCGCTCGTCGCGCCCACCGATGACTTCCGCGCGACCGTCGCCGAGCACCTGGCGACCGATCCCGCCCAGACGGCGCGTGACGCCCTGATCGAGCACTATCTCGGCGATCCCACCCCCGGCGTGGCCACGGCCCGGTTCATCGCGGCCTGCGAAGACGCGATGGACCTGCGCGACCGCGAGTGGGCCGCTCGGCAGGCCGCCGGCGCCACCGGGCCCTGACCGCATGGCGTCGCCCCGGAGCCTGCGCTGGTCAC
>Ga0190273_10000464_pt1 | contig 15467 bp, 18 predicted proteins | sample Popmic504IS_FD_134513 | JGI IMG/M metagenome (GOLD analysis project Ga0190273, IMG submission 134513) | Populus adjacent soil microbial communities from riparian zone of Shoshone River, Wyoming, USA - 504 IS | ecosystem: Environmental > Terrestrial > Soil > Riparian zone > Trees stand | place... | reverse complement strand
GCCGGAGGCCGACGCCGAACTGGTCCAGGGCTTCATGACCGAGTACGGAGGCATGCGGTTCGGCAGCTTCCTGCTGGTCGAATACATGGAGATCATCGTCGTCTCCGGGGTCGCCGCGGCGATGTTCCTCGGCGGCTGGATGGGGCCGGGGCCGAGCTTCCTCGACCCGATCTGGATGCTGGCGAAGATGCTCGCGCTCGTCCTCCTCTTCATCTGGGTGAGGGCGACGCTGCCGCGTCTGCGATATGACCAGCTGATGAGCCTCGGCTGGAAGGTGCTGCTCCCCCTCGCCACCCTCAACGTCCTCGTCACCGCGGTCCTGGTGGTGGTCCTGTGAGCGCCCAGCACAATGGCGACAGCTTCGACCCCCGCAGCGCCTCCTACCTCGACTCGATCGACGTCGTCGAGGTCCAGCGCGGCCCCGAGCCGGGCGGGCTCGGCGGCGCCTACCGCGCCTTCGGCGAGACCCTGCGCGGGCTGAAGACGACGATGGCGCGGCTGATCGAGGGGCCGATGACGATCGAGTACCCCGAGGAGAAGACGCCGGTCTACCCGCGCTTCCGCGGCCGCCACAAACTGCACCGCTTCGAGGACACCGGCCTGGAGAAATGCGTCGGCTGCTCGCTCTGCGCCGCCGCCTGCCCGGCCGACTGCATCCGCGTCGTCGCCGCCGAGAACATCCCCGGGAACCGCGTCTCCGCCGGCGAGCGCTACGCCGCTGTGTACGAGATCAACCTCAGCCGCTGCATCTTCTGCGGCTACTGCGAGATCGCCTGCCCCTTCGACGCGATCACGATGGGGCACGACTACGAGATGGCCGACTACGACCGCCGCGACCTGATCTTCACCAAGGAGATGCTGCTGGCTGAGCCGGTCGAGCGGACGCCGCTGCGGAGCGAGGGCGAATAGTGGAAGCGGTGCTCTTCTTCATCGCCGCCATCGGCGCGCTCGGAGGTGCCGTCGGGGTGATCGCGATGCGGAACCCCTTCTACTCGGTGCTGGCGCTGATCGTCCACCTCTTCTCGCTGGCGGCACTGTTCCTGCTGCTGACCGCGGCCTTCGTCGCTGCCGCGCAGGTCGTCGTCTACGCCGGGGCGGTGATGGTGCTCTACGTCTTCGTCGTCGCCTACGTGGGCGGCGGCGGCGAGTCGGCCTGGGAGCCGATCCCCGGCCAGCGCTTCCTAGCGCCGCTGCTCGGCATCGCCCTCTTCGTCGAGCTCTCGGTAGCCGTCCTCTCCTCCGCCCTCCTCGCCCTCGGCACCGACGGGCCCGACGTCAAGGCCGGCTTCGGGGACCCCGCCGCCATCGGCCGCCTCCTCCTAGAAAAGTTCCTGCTCCCGTTTGAGGCCAGCTCGATCCTGCTCCTGCTGGCCGCGGTTGGAGCAATTGTCCTGGCAGCCCGCCGCCGAGAGGAGACGGCATGAACACCGAGTGGTTCATCGTCCTCTCCGCCCTCCTCTTCGCCACCGGCGCGATCGGCATCCTCCTGCGCCGCAGCCCGATGGTGATCCTGCTCTGCCTCGAGCTGATGCTGAACGCCGGCAACCTGGCGCTGGTCGCTTTCAGCCGCATGGTCGGCAACGAGCAGGGCCAGGTCTTCGCCGTGATCGTGATGGTCGTCGCCGCCTGCGAGGTCGTCGTCGGCCTCGGCCTGATCGTCGCCATCTTCCGCCGCCGCCTGCCGCTCAACGTCGACGACCTCAGGGAGCTGCGCGGATGAGCGCGAGGAGGGCAGCGTGAGCGTTTCATTCTGGTCCTGGCTGGTCCTGCTCTTCCCGCTGCTCGGCTCGATCGTGATCGCGCTCGGCTACCGGGCGCTGCCGCAGAAGCTCGCCGGGGCGATCGGCACGCTCGCGATCGCCGCCGCCTTCGCCTGCGGCATCGCCGCGCTGCTGAGCCTGCTCGGCGACGAGCCGGAGGCGCGCCACCACGCCTCGTCGCTCTACGACTACGCCAGCGTCGCCGGCCTCGACATCAAGCTCGGCATCTTCGTCGACCCGCTCTCGATCTTCATGGTCCTCGTCGTCACCGGCGTCTCGACCCTGATCCACCTCTACTCCTACGGCTACATGCAGTCCGACGCGGGCTACCACCGCTTCTTCAGCTACCTCAACTTCTTCGTCTTCTCGATGCTGCTGCTCGTCCTCGCCGGCAACTTCGTGCTGCTGATCGTCGGCTGGGCTTTCGTCGGCTTCGCCTCCTACGCGCTGATCAGCTTCTGGTACCGGCGCGAGACGGCGACGCGGGCGGGGATGAAGGCCTTCGTGATCAACGTCGTCGGGGACATCGGCCTCGTGCTCGCCGCCTTCCTGATCTTCCGCGAGCTCGGCAGCTTCGACTACGGCACCGTCTTCGAGAAAGCGCCGGAGGTCTTCGCCACCAACGAGTGGACGATCGTCGCGATCTGCCTCCTACTGCTCGTCGGCGCCTTCGCCAAGTCGGCGCAGCTGCCGCTCCACACCTGGCTGCCGGACGCGATGGAGGGGCCGACCCCGGTCTCCTCGCTGATCCACGCGGCGACGATGGTGACCGCCGGCGTCTACCTGATCGCCCGCACCCACGTCCTCTTCGAACTCGCCCCGACCGCCGCCGACGTCGCCGCCTTCGTCGGCCTGGCGACCCTGCTGGTCGCCGCCTCGATGGCGCTGGTGATGACCGACCTGAAGCGGGCGATCGCCTACTCGACGATGAGCCAGATCGGCTACATGATCATGGGAGTCTCGATCGGCGCCTACAGCGCCGGGATGTTCCACCTGATGACCCACGCCTTCTTCAAGGCCCTCCTCTTCATGGCGGCCGGCTCGATCATCGCCGCGATGGCCAACGAGCAGAACATCGACCGCATGGGCGGCTTCGGCAAGGCGATGCGCTTCACCTCGATCACCTTCGTCTGCGGCGCCCTCGCCCTCGCCGCGTTCCCCGGCACCTCCGGGTTCTTCTCCAAGGACGAGATCCTCGCCTTCGCCGAGGCGCGGGGGGGGATGTACCTGATCTTCACCGTGCTCGGCTACTTCGGCGCCCTGCTGACGGCGGTCTACAGCTTCCGGCTCGTCTTCCGGGTGCTGCCGGGGCGCCCCGTCCCCGAGGCGCAGGAGCTGATCGAGACCGGCCACGTCCACCACGCCGAGCCGCGCAACCCGGCGACCGGCGAGGTCGAGGACACTGACGTCGGCTTCCCCGGCCCCGAGCACCACATCGCCGAGCAGTCGGCGCCGATGCGGGTCGCGATGGGGATCCTCGCCTTCCTCGCCCTGGTCGGCGGCCTGGTCCAGATCCCCGGGGTCGACGACGTCGTCGGCAAGTTCCTCGAGCCGGTCTTCGAGGAGTCGCCCTTGGCCCATATCCATCCCTCGCTCGGCCAGGACTACGTCGGCCTTGGCATCGGCGGCGTCATCGCCCTGCTCGGGATCGGCATCGCCTACTTCCTCTACGTCAAGGAGCCACAGCGCCCGCGGCAGCTGGAAGCGCGGCTGCGCCCGCTGCACACCCTCTTCGCCAACAAGTGGTACTTCGACGAGCTGATCGGCTTCCTCGTCGTCCGCCCGGCCCTGGCGGTCGGCCGCTTCGCCAACCGCGTCTTCGAGCGCTTCGTCGTCGACGGGCTGGTCAGCGGCACCGAAGGCACGGTGCGGGGGACGAGCGGCGTGATCCGCGCCGTCCAGAACGGCTTCGTCCGTAGCTACGCCCTGCTCCTGATCGCCGGCTTCGCCGGCTTGGCCCTCTACTTCCTGCTGAGCAGCTCATGATCAACGTCCTCCTCTGGGCTCCCCTCGCCTTCGGCCTCCTCGGCCTCTTCCTGCCGCGGCGGGCGGCCGGGCCGTGGGCGGTGCTCGGCAGCCTCGTCACCCTCGGCATCGCGATCGGGATGGTGGCCGGCTTCGACAGCGGTAGCGCCGCCCTGCAGTACACCGAGAGCACCGCCTGGATCTCCGGCCTCGGCGTCGACTACAGCCTCGGCCTCGACGGGCTCAACCTCTTCCTCGTCCTGCTCACCGCGGTGCTCTGGGTCGGCGGCATCACCTTCGCCGCCTTCCGCGAGTACTCACGGCCGAAGACCTTCTACCTGCTGATGCTGATGGCGGAGACGGCGACGCTCGGCGCCTTCCTGGCGCAGGACCTGCTGCTCTTCGTTCTCTTCTTCGACTTCATGCTGGTGCCGTTCTACTTCCTCTTCGGCGCCTGGGGCCACGACCGCACGGGCGAAGGCGGCCTCACCGCCTCGGCGGCGACGCTGAAGATGATCATCTACACCCTGATCGGCTCGCTGCTGATGCTGGTGGCGGCGATCGCGACCGCGATCCTCTCCGCCGACGGCGGCCACATCACCTTCTCGATCCAGGCGCTGCAGGAGCAGGGCCTCGGCCACGGCAGCCAGCAGTGGATCTTCTGGTTCTTCGCCGCCGCCTTCCTGGTGAAGATGCCGGCCTTCCTCCTCCACGGCTGGATGCCGGACGCCTACCGGGCGGCGCCGCTGCCGGCGCTCGTGGTCTTCTCCGGGGTGCTGGCCAAGGTGGGCGCCTACGGGTTCCTGCGGATCGTGCTGCCGCTCTTCCCCGACGCCACGGTCGAATTCCAGGAGGCGATCCTGCTGATCGCGCTTGCCTCGATCCTCTACGGCTCGGTGATGGCCTTCACCCAGACCAACGTGCGGCTTATCGCCGGCTACTCCTCTGTCGCCCAGCTCGGCTTCATCACCGCCGGGATCTTCGCCCTGCGGGCCGACGGCTCCGACGGGGCGATCCTGCAGATGGTCAACCACGGCCTCGTCGTCGCCCCGATCTTCGTCATCGTCGCCCTGCTGGTCGAGCGGACGGGCAGCGAGGACATCCGCGAGATGGGCGGGATGGCGATGCGGGCGCCGGTGCTAGCGGCGCTCTTCCTGATCGTCGCCCTGGCGACCCTGGCGATGCCGGGATCGTCCAACTTCGTCGGCGAGTTCTACATCCTCAACGGCCTCTTCCAGGAGAAGATCGTCTTCGCCTTCGTCGCCATCAGCGGCGTCGCGATGTCGGCTTACTACGCGCTGCGGCTCTACCAGGGGGCGATGCACAACCGCCCGGCGTCACGTCAGGGCCAGGGGCTGATGTCGCGGGAGATCGGCGTCCGCGACGCGCTGGTGCTGGTGCCGCTGGTCGGCTGCATCGTGGCCCTGTCGCTCTACCCGCAGCTGATCCTCGAGCGGACCGCGCCGACCGTTGAGAAGACTGTCGCCAAGGTGCAGGGCGCCGAGGCACCCGAGTCCAGGCTGGCGACGAAATGAACTTCAACGAGCCGCACATCGACTACGCCGGCATCTCGCCGCTGATCGCCCTCACCGTCGGCCTCTGCGTCGTCCTCCTCAGCGCCGTCTTCAAGCCCTTCCGCCGCAGCGCGCCGCTGCTGACGCTGGTCACCCTCGGCGCCGCCGCCGGGCTGCTGATCTGGCAGTGGAACGACCCGAAGTCCCTGATCACCGGGGCTCTGCGGCTCGACGACCTGGCGATCTCGATCTCGCTGATCGCGATCCTCACCGCCGCCTTCTGCGTCCTTCTCTCCTTACGCGAGCGGGCGACCGAGGAAGCCGGCAGCGGCGAGTACCACGCGCTCCTGCTCGGCTCGGTGCTAGGGATGGTCCTGCTGGCAGCGTCGGCCAACCTCGTCACCTTCTTCGTCGCCCTGGAGACGCTCTCGATCCCGCTCTACATCCTCTGCGCCACCAACCTGCGCCGCGAGGGCTCGCTCGAGTCGGGGCTGAAGTACCTGATCGTCGGCTCGATCGGCTCGGCGACGCTGCTCTACGGGATGGCCTTCCTCTACGGCGGCACCGGCGCGACCAACTTCGCCGGGATCGCCGACGGCATCGCCCGCAACGGCCTCGACGGCGACCCGCTGATCCTGATCGGGATCGCGATGGCGGCGGTCGGCCTCGCCTTCAAGACCTCGATCGCGCCCTTCCACCAGTGGACGCCCGACGTGTACCAGGGTGCGCCCACCCCGATCACCAGCTTCATGGCGGTGGCGACCAAGGCCGCGGCCTTTGCCGTCTTCCTCCGCTTCTTCGACGTCGCCCTCGGCTCCCAGCTCGACTCCTGGCAGCCGGCGCTGGCGGCACTGGCGGCGATCTCGATCGTCGTCGGCAACGTCGGCGCGATCGGGCAGGACTCGCTGAAGCGACTGCTCGGCTACTCGGGCGTCGCCCAGGCGGGCTACATGCTCGGCGGGGTCGTCGTCGCCTCCGAGTCGGGGACGAGCTCGCTGGTCTTCTACCTCGCCGCCTACGCCTTCATGAACCTCGCCGCCTTCTCGGTAATCGTCGCCCGCGAGCGGGAGACGGTTTTCGGCGACGACATCCGCGCCGTCCGCGGCCTCGGGGCCGAGCGCCCCGCGCTGGCCTGGCCGCTAACGATCTCGATGCTGGCCCTGGCGGGGCTGCCGGCAACCGCGGGCTTCATCGGCAAGCTCTACCTGATCGAGGCCCTGGTCGAGGGCGACTACACCTGGCTTGCTGTCTTCATCGCCGTCGGCACGATGATCTCCCTCGCCTACTACCTGCGTGTGGTGGCGGCGATGTGGATGCGGCCGGAGCGGGAGACGATCCCCGGCGGCACCCCCGCGATCGCCGGCGCCGCCCCCGAGGCGGACCCGGTCGACCCGGAAGCCGGTCGCCGCTGGTACCTCGTCGGCCCTGCGGTCTTCGCCGCCGCCGCGACGGTCTTCTTCGGAGTCATCCCCCAGCCGCTCGTGGAGTTCGCGAGCCACGCCGGCGCCGCGCTGTTCTAACGCTTGGGGGTCCTGCTCACCCTTGTCTTGATGCTCGCCGGCGCCGGGGTCGGCGTTTGGTCGGAGAAGCGGCGGCCGCGGGAGGCCGTGGCGCTGGCGCGGCGGCTGCTGATGGTGATGCTCTACGTGCTGGTGCCGCCAGTGATCTTCTTCAACCTGGCTGCTGCCTCGATCAGCGTCGACAACGGGATCGGGATTGGGATCGCGCTGGTCAACACGGCGCTGATCGGACTTGCGGTCTGGTTCGTCGCGGCGCGGGTGCTGCGGCTGGGGAGGCCCCAGGTCGGCGCTGTGATCTGCGCGGCGATCGTCGCCAACACCACCTACCTCGGGTACCCGCTGACGGTCGCGCTGCTGGGGAAGGACCACCTGCCCGACGGGGTGCTCTTTGACGTCCTGGTCGGCGGGACGGCGCTGATGCTCGGCGCCTTCGGCGTCGGCGCCGCCCTCGGCACCAAAGCCGGTGAAGGCATGCGAGAGCGGTTGCGGACCTTCTTCACCCGCAACCCACCGCTCTACGCGGCGGTGCTGGGGCTGCTGGCACCCGACGTCCTCGCCCCGCAGGTCCTCGTCGACGCCTCGCAGATCCTCGCCGTGGCGATCCTGCCGATCGGCTTCTTCGCCGTCGGCGCGACCCTTGCCGAGGGAGCCGAGCAAGGCGAGCTCCCCCTGCCGCCGCCGCTCAGCGCTCCCGTCGCCCTCGCCACCGCCGCACGCCTCCTCCTCGCGCCGGGCCTGCTGATCCTCCTTGCCGCCCCGGTCATCGACCTGCCCTCGGCCTACCGCCTGATGTCAGCGATGCCGACCGGCATCAACGCCCTTGTCGTCTCCCACGCCTACGGCCTCGACAACCGCATCGTCGCCGAGACGATCACGTGGTCGACCGCGCTGGTGATCCTCGCGGCGCTCGCCTCCCTGGTGGTTTGAGTCAGACCTGGGTGGCGATCGTGCCGATCAAGGCTGCGATCATCGCCAGGAGTGCGGCACCGAAAGCGAACCCGGCTTGCAGCAGGACTCGCTGCAGCGAGTCGAAGCGGGCATTGAGCGCTCGCATCTCGGCGTCCAGTCGCCCGAAGCCTTGATCGACTTTTGTGCTCAGGTCATCTAGTCGCTCGTCAGTCCAGCTGTCTCGCACGCTCATGAAGATAAGCGTAGCAGACAATATGTTACATCTCTGCTTCATCTCTGTAAATTCTTCGTGTGCTCCACCACGTCGGGATCGAGGTCGCACCGGCCGATGTCGAGGCCGCTGCCGGCTTCTTCGAGCTGCTCGAGTTCGTCCGCGTCGAACCCCCGGAGACGCTGCGCGCGTACACCTGGCTCGAGCGGAGGGGGACGCAGGTGCACCTGATGCCGGCGACGAATCCGACGGTCCCTTCGCCGGGGCACCTGGCGGTGGTCGTGCCCGACTTCGAGGCAGCGGTCGAACGCCTGCGCGAGCGGGGCTTCGAGGTGGAGCCGAAACGCGAACATTGGGGCGAGCCGCGGGCGCTGGCGATCGCTCCCGGCGGCCACCGGGTGGAGCTGATGGCGGCCCCGCCGGCGCCGCAGCTCTAACGGGCCGCGGCCTTGCCGGCGAAGAGGTCGGCGTCCGCCACGCTCAGCAGCTCGTCCACCGTCCGCCCGTCGGCCGGGTACATCGCGTAGCCGCTGGCCGCGGTGACCGGCCGCAGCTCGTCGCTGCCGAAGCCGCGCCGGGCGACGCGGCCACGCAGGCGCTTGGCGACTTCGCCCGCCTCTTCGGCGTTCACCTCGGGGACGATCACCGCGAACTCGTCGCCGCCCTGGCGGAAGACCGAGTCTTCGCCGCGGGTCTCGCGGCCGAGCGAGGTGCCGATCTCGGCCAGCAGCCGATCGCCTTCGAGGTGCCCGTGCAGCTCGTTGACCTGCTTGAAGCCGTCGAGGTCGAGTAGGACCAGGGCGAACTCGCGGCCGTGGCGGCTGTGGCGGGCGATTTCCGCGGCCAAGCGCTCGTGCAGCGCACGGTAGTTGCCGACTCCCGTCAGCTCGTCGCGCCGCGCCAGCGCCCACAGCGCCTCGTGACTTGTGCGCAGGCGGCGGACGAGGAGCACGATCCCGATCCCCACCGCCGCCAGGCAAGCCGCCTCGGCCAGGGCGAGGATCAGCGCCTCGCGCTTGGAGAAGTTGCCGAGCACGAGCGGCGCCAGCAGCCCCAGGGCGACGGTGAACAGCGCCGCCAGGAGGTAGCGCGCGCCAAGCGGCACCAGTGGCTTGCCGTCATGGGACGACAAAGCATCTCGAGTTACCCCTGCGTTGCTGACTGGTCGATTGATGCCCAAAGGTTACGGCGGTAGATGATCCTCTGCGGCGTTGTCCCCAGACCGCATTACGATGCCCCCGGTGCGCTACCCGGTCGAAGACTTCACCGCTGAGGAGCGGGCGCTCCTCGCCCCCCACTTCACCAACCTCGACCGGCCCGTGTTCGCCCTGGTGAACCTGCCGGAGACCGTCAAAGGCGCGCTTTTTGCCCGCTATTCGCGCTATTCGGGGACCGTCCGCCGCCTCTACCTGGAGGAGTTCGCGGCCGATGCGCCGGCTGGCGGCCGGCCCTTCGACGAGGACGAGGGGGAGCGGGCGGCGAAGCTCTACGAGCGCGTCTTCGCCGGCTACGGAGACGACTCGATCGCCCAGCTCGGCGGCGCCCACGTCGCCTGCGAGTGGGTCTCCAACATCCTTACCAAGGCGCTGCAGCGCGGCCGCCTCGCCGCCTACCTCGAGCAGTCGACCCGCTACATCCCCTACGACCAGCCGCTGCCGGAAGGCGGCTACCGCTTCTACCGCGACGAACAGCTCGGGCCGGAGTTCGCGGCGGCGATGGACGAGGTCTTCGCGATCTACTCGCGCTCCCTGAGCGAGGTGCAGGAGTGGGCGGCGGAGCGCTGGCCCCGGGGCGAGGAGCCCGAGGGAGCCTGGCAGCGCTCGATCCGCGCCAAGGCCCTCGACCTCCTGCGCGGCCTCCTCCCAGCGTCGACGCTGAGCCACGTCGGCATCTACGCCACCGGCCAGGCCTACGAGCAGCTGATCATGCGGCTGATGGCCTCGCCGCTGCCGGAGGCGCGCGAGTACGGCGGCATGATCCTGCAGGAGCTGAAGCAAGTGATGCCGAGCTTCGTCTCCCGGGTCGAGCGCCCCGACCGCGGCGGCGAGTGGATCTACTACCTGGAGCGGCGCCGCGAGCAGACCGAGGCCTGGGTGGCGCGGCTCGGCCTCGACCGGCGCGGCGAGGGCGACGGCACCCCCTCCGTCGAGCTGATCCATGTCGACGGCAGCGAAGAGGACCTGCTCGCCTCCTCGCTGTTCGAGTCGGCGAGCGCGTCGGAGACCGAGGTCCTCGCCCGCATCGACGTCCTCGACCGCGCGGAGCGGGCCCAGCTGCTGGCAGCGCTGGTCGGCGAGCGGTCCAATCGCCGCTACCGGCCGGGGCGGGGCTTCGAGGCGCTGCGCTACCGCTTCGAGATCGTCTCCGACTACGGCGCCTTCCGCGACCTGCAGCGGCACCGAATGCTGACCTGCCAGTGGCAGCGGCTCAGCCCCGACCTCGGCGCGGGCGTGCCCGAGGAGGTGCGCGAAGCGGGCGTCGGCGACGAGTTCGAGCGGGCGCTCGAGATCTCCCGCGGCGAGTACGAGCGCCTGCTCGGCGCCGGGCTGACCGAGCAGGCCCCCTACGCCCTCAGCCTCGCCTACCGGATCCGCTACACGCTCGACCTCAACGCGCGGGAGGCAATGCACCTGATCGAGCTGCGCTCAGGCCGCGAGGGCCACCCGACCTACCGCGCCGTTGCCCAGGCGATGCATGAGCGGATCGCCGCCGTCCATCCTGGGGTCGCCACCGCGATGTCCCATGTCGACAGCTCGGTCGAGCCGCGGCTGGAGCGGATCATGAGCGAGATCCGCACCCACCGCAAGCAGGTCGGCGCCGGCCGCGCCGAGTAGTACCGGCTCAGCCGCCGGTCTCTCGGGCCACCCCCTCGAGCAGGTCGAGAGCGTCCTGCAGTCCGTCCTCCATACCGGAGGAGAGGATCGCCTCCTGGACCTCGTGACTGGGGCATTGGATCAACATCGTCACCACGGTCTCCTCACCCTCCTCGGCGAAGGTGACGGTGTTGAGCGTGGCGTTCGCCTCCAGCTCTTCCGGCGGCAGCGGCGCCCCCTCGTAGACCTCGGTGCTGACGATCCGCTCGTCGGGGACGATCTCGCGGTACTCGCCGTGGAAGGCGACCTCCTGTCCGTCCGGCGTCTCCATCGAGTAGCGCCAGCGGCCGCCGACCCGCAGGTCGATCTCCATCACCTTTGCCGTGCCGCGCTTGGCGGTCCACCAGCGCGCCACCAGCTCCGGCGTCGTCCATGCCTTGAAGACCAGGTGTCTGGGGGCGTCGAACCTCCTCGTGATCAGGATTCGATCGTCGGTCGGCGTCGTCAGCGACGCCTTGCGCTCATCCGTCATCGCCATCTCCTTCTTCCTCCTCTTTGAGTTCGTCCAGTACGTCGTCCAGCTGCTCGAAGCGCTCCTCCCAGAGGCGCTGGTAGGGGCTGACCCAGTCGAAGATCGGGCGCAGCGCCTCGGGATCGAGCCGGTAGAGCCTCTGCCGGCCGCGGCCGCGCACCTGCACCGCCCCCACCTCGCGCAGCACCCGCAGGTGCTTGGAGACCTGCGGCTGACCCAGCCCCGTCAGCTCGACCAGGTCGTTGACCGGCCGCTCGGCCTCGACCAGGAGGTCGAGGATCTGGCGTCGGCGAGGTTCAGCGACGGCGTTGAAGGCATCGGCCGTGGTCGGCATCCGACTCATGCCGATAAGATATACCCATATAGGTATATGTCAAGCGGCTACTCGCGCTGCTTGCGCTTGCGACGCTCGCCCGCTTCGCCGGGCTCGCCGGCGCTGCCTACTGGCTCAGCATCGGTGGGTTCGAGTTCCGAGGCAGCTCTCTCGCCGGGGGTGGGCCAGGGGACCGCTTTGCCCTCCTCCCAGGCGGGGGGTTTGCCACCCGGGAGCCAGCCGAGGTAAAGCAGCCCCAGGTAGACGAACCAGACGACGGAGAGGATGATCAGATTGATCAAGACGGCGATGCCGAGAGCCATCCCCAGCGAGCCCCAGAAGCGGGTCAGCAGACCCGTGCGCATCGCCCAGAGACAGGTATAGAAGAGGCTGATCGCAAAGAGGAGACCGCCCCCGAGCGAGACCGTGAGGGCAACCGCAGTCAGCGAGGTGTCGCTGATCGCATTCGAGGCGGCATCATCTTCGCGCTCTTCCTTTTCGCACGGGGTAAGAAACTTCTCGCCCTCGCACTCTTCCTTCAGCTCCTTCGCCGAGATCGTCGGCTTCGCTTCGCCGGCGACGAACTTGTCGGCGGCCTCCTGGCGCGACTGACCGAAGAGGAGGGCACCGGCCGCGACCAGCAGCGGGGCAACGACGACCAGGACGATCATCTGCGGCAGCACCCGCTCGCTGCGGGCCCGGGCGGCCCGGAAGAGGTAGACCAGGGGGATCAAGAGGAAGAGGAAGGCACCGGCCTGCAGCAAGCTGGTGAGCAACACCGAGCCGTTGTGGGCGTCCACGGAGCGCAAAACCTCGGCTTCGCCGGAACCGCTGACCGCACTGATGAATCGGGGTAGCAGCATCAGGATGACCGCCGCGAAGGCAGCCAGTGCCGCCGGAACCGCCCAGCGCGACTCCCTCTCCCGCACCTGCTCTGGATTCATTCAGCTAGCCCTCTCGTGGAAGTAGAACCGGGCGCCGTACGCTACCCGAGCATGAACCGAACCGAGGCCCCCCACACGGTCGTCCCGCTGGAGGCCGGAGCAGGTCCCGAGAACCCTCCCTGCCCCGCCTGCGGCGAGCCGCTCTTCGGCTGGATCGGGCGCAAGCACGGGCTTGCCGGTCCGGTCCGGCGCTGCGAGAGCTGCGGCCTTGGCGTCGTCGGCGAGGCGACCGGTGCCGAGGAGGCCCTGCACGAGCTCGATTCGCTCCGAGCGGGCGAGGGCGTGTGGATCGAGAACCGCGGCAGCGTCGCCTGCTCGCTCGGCGGCGCCGGCTGGTCCGGCCTGCACCCAGGCGCCCGGCACCTGTTCACGGCCGAGGCGGTGCGGCGGCTGGTTGCCCGCCGCGACCAGGTGGTGAAGACGAGCCGATGGCGTCCGCTCGCGAGCCTGGCCGCCACCTGGCAGACGCTGCTGAACAGCGTCACCTTCGGCCACAACGTCGCCCTCGGCGCCCTCCGTGGCGCTCCGTCGATGCCGGCACCGCGGCCCTGGCAGCGCCGCATCGACGCCCTCGCCAGCGTCGTCCTCGCCCTACCGGCAATGCTGATCGCAATCCCGGTCGAGCTCCTCGGCGGCGCCTGGCGCCGCGGCGCCGTAATCGAGATCCGACTGCAGCTGCTTTAGCTGAGGCCTTCTCGTGCCTCGCGCACGAGCGTTACAGCCTCTGGGAACAGCATTCGGATCGCGTCGCGGACTTGCATCGCCTGCTCGTCGGCGCTGCCGGTGAGCTCAAGGCGGCCGATCGAGGCGACGGTCATCTCGACCGCGAGCTTGATTGCGTTGTCGGCCCAGGCGACCCGCTGCGAAGACTGCATCTGCTCGGAGAGCTCCTCCATGCGGGCGCGGAACTCCTCTGGGTCGCCGAACAGGTTGAAGCCCTCCATCCACCTGCATGTAAGCAGAACCGGCACACCGTCGAGGCGGAACCGGCACCTTGTGCGCGCCACCCGTGCGCAGCGGCGCCCTAGCGTCGGCGGCTGTGATCGAAAGGGAGTCCGAGCAGGGATCGGCGAGCGTCGAGCAGGCGGGCCTGGCGGCGCTGATCGCCCTGCTCCTGATCGCGGCGATCTCGGCGATTGCCGCGGGAGGCGAGGTCGACGCCGGCCGCCGGCTCGCGGGCGCCCTCGGTCACCGCCTCGTCTGCGGACCGCGGCTGCCAGACGCCTGCGGCCATCACCCGCTGGTTCCCGCCTACGGCTGGCCGCTCGCGCGCCTGGCGCGCGCCCTGGCGCCTCCTCCGCAGCCCCTGCGCGGCGCTTCTGGGCTGCCGCTGATGCCGGTCGACTTCCGCCGCTGCCGCTCCGAGAGCTGTGCGGTCGCCGCCGGCCCTCACCTCACCGCCTCCGGCCGCCGCACCACCGCTTTCACCGAGCTGATCGACCGGCGGGCGTCCGAAGGCTGGGTCGAGATCGTCTACTGGCTCTACCGGCCCACCCTCGGCTGGCAGCGCCTCTCCCGCCGCGCCAGTGAGGCCGACGTCGAAGCCGCTTCCGGAGTCGAGGTTCTGGAGCGCGACGACCCCGCCCTAGTCCCGCTGGAGACCCTGCCCGGCCGCAACCACTACGACTTCCCCGCTTCTGAGCAACCGCCCTGGCAGTGGCGCATCGGCGGCCGCTACCCCGGCTGGTCGAGCTAGGGCGAGCTCGCCGCCTCGGCGGTCTTCTGGCTCTCGGCCTCCTCCTGGGCCTGGCGGATCAGGCCGCGCCAGTCGGTAGTGCGGAAGACCAGCAGGATCGCGGCGAACCCCAGCAGGACCGACCAGGCTGCCATCGCGATCTGGGTCCCGACCGAGAAAGAGAGGACGGCGGTGCGGGACGGACCGGTGAGAGTCGCGACGAGGAGCGCCTGCTGGGCGCCGGCGCCGCCGGGCGTGAACGGGACGATGTTGGCGATCGCCTGCACGCTCATCACCAGCATCACCGCTCCGACCGAACCATCGATCCCGAACGCCTCGAGGAAGAACCAGAAGGCGGCGAAGCGGAAGAGCCAGCCGACTCCCTGCCAGGCGGCCACCTCGCGCAGGTAGCGCCGCGGCTCGGTGAGGATCACCAGACCCTGGCGGACACGGGCCCAGAAGCGACGAACCCTGTGGGCGAGCAGGTAGATCCCGACTGCGATCGCCAGCAGCGTCACTCCGACCGTGATGAAGAACAGGTTCGGGTGGTCCGCCCAGAAGGAGATCTCAAAGGCGGGCAGGCGGGGGATCTCCGGCAGCGGCGGCAGCAGCCCCTGGGTGATCGCGTAGAGGAGGACCAGGATCCCGATCGAGGTGTCGAAGACGGTCTGGACGAGGAAGGACGAGGTCACCGCCGGGTAGGAGGATTCCGGGATCTGCCGTTTGACCAGGAAGACTTTCGTGACGTCGCCGGCGTGGGCTGGCACCACCGCGTTGATCCCCGCCCCCGCCAGATAGGCGGCCGCCAGCGACGTGAACGGGATCCGCTTGTCGGGATAGGCGGCCCGCAGCACGTTGCGCCAGGCCCAGGCACGGGCCAGCTGCATGGCGAGCAGGCAGACCAGAGCGATCGCGAAAGCGGTCCACTCGATTTCGGAGAGGTGGCGGAAGAACTCGGCCGTGCGGCTGAAGAACGCCTCGAAGTTGCTCTGAAGATCGGCGAGGACCATCGCAGCTAGACTAGCCACGCTCGTGCCGGACACCGACACGCACACGTTGCCTCAGACCCTTCCCCCAGACCCCGCCGACGAGGCGATGTGCGCCCGTGCCCGCGAGCGCTACACGGCAGATCGCAAGAGCCGCTGGCGCCGCCGCCGCAAACGCCATGCGCAGCTGCCAAACCTGATTATCATCGGCGGGCTCAAGTGCGGGACGACGAGCATCCACCACTACCTCGGCCTGCATCCGGAAATCCAGATGTCGAAGCCGAAGGAGCTCAACTTCTTCGTCGAGGAGCTGAACTGGGACCTC
>Ga0190273_10000463_pt1 | contig 15477 bp, 10 predicted proteins | sample Popmic504IS_FD_134513 | JGI IMG/M metagenome (GOLD analysis project Ga0190273, IMG submission 134513) | Populus adjacent soil microbial communities from riparian zone of Shoshone River, Wyoming, USA - 504 IS | ecosystem: Environmental > Terrestrial > Soil > Riparian zone > Trees stand | place... | reverse complement strand
TCGACGAAGCCGAAGGCGACGGCGTTGACGTTGATCTTGAACTGGCCCCACTCCTTGGCCAGGGTCTTGGTCAGGCCGACGACGCCCATCTTCGCGGCCGAGTAGTTGACCTGGCCGGCGTTGCCCATCATTCCCGAGGTCGAAGAGACGTTGACGATCTTGCGAAAGACCTCGTTGCCCTCGTTGCGCTCGGCCTTCGCCGCCTCGCGCCAGCTCGGGGCGAGCGCCCGGGCGACCCGGAAGGGGACGATCGTGTGGATGTCGAGCATCGCCTGGAACTGCTCGTCGCTCATCTTGTGGGCGACGCCGTCCCAGGTGTAGCCGGCGTTGTTGACGACGATGTCGACCGAGCCGAAGGCGTCGTTGGCGGCCTTGACCAGGTCGTCGGCGGCGCCGGTCTTGGTCAGGTCGCCGGCGAAGACCGCCGTCTCGCCGTCGATCTCGCTCGCCGTCTGCTGGGCGACGTCGGCGTCGAGGTCGTTGATCAGCACCTTCGCGCCCTCGCTGACGAACAGCTCCGCGGTGGCGCGGCCGATCCCGCGCGCCGAACCCGTGACGATCGCGGCTTTCCCATCCAGAAGTCCCATTGCTCCGCCTCTCGGTCGATTCGTAGAAAGTCGGCCGGGAGGCTATCGGGAACGCGCGGCCCTGGTTGACCGGCCAGTCGGTTCAGCCGAGGCGGATGCCCCCGTCCGCGGTCACGATCCAGTGCGGGTTGTGGGCGACCTCCCAAGGGTGGCCGTCGGGGTCGACGAAGACGCCGCTGTAGCCGCCCCAGAAGGTCTCGGCCGGCTCCCGTCCGATCGCCGCCCCGGCGGCGCGGGCTTCCTCGATCACGGTGTCCACCTCACCTGGCGAACCGAAGTTGAGCGCCAGGGTGACGCCGCCCCAGCCGCCGCCGTCCTCGACGCAGCTGTCCTCAGCCAGGCGGGCGCGGTCCCAGAGCGCGACGACCATCTCACCGGCCTGGAAGAAGACGACGTCGTCGTCGGGTGCTGCGCCGGTGGTCCAGCCGAGCGCTTCGTAGAAGCGCCGCGCGCGGGCGAGGTCGTGGGTGCCGAGGGTGATCAGGTTGACCCGCTGCTTCATACCCCGGCACCGTAGCGCTCTGCAGCCCAGGAGTTGCGCCATGCCCTCTGTGTCGAATGCACGATGCGACACCTTGTCCAGTGAGGCACAATCGAGAGCGATGACAGTTCTCGTCGCCTACGCTTCCAAACGCGGTTCCACCGCGGAGATAGCGGAAACCGTTGCAGCAACCCTGCGGCGCGAGGGGCTCGGCGTCTGTCTCGAGCGCGCAGAAGAGGTCCAAAGCCTCGACCCCTACGACGCCGTAGTCCTCGGCAGCGCCGTCTATATGAAGCGCTGGCGCGGCGACGCCGGCCATTTCCTCAAGAAGCACCGCAAGGCGCTGAAGCAGAAGCCCTTCTGGGTCTTCAGCTCCGGCCCCGTCGGCGATCCCGCCAAGGACAACCCCGAGTGGACGGAGCCACCGAAGCTCGCCGAGAAGGTCGAGGAGCTAGGAGGCAGGGAGCACATCGTCTTCGGCGGCTGCCTGCCGGGGGAGCCAACCGGGTTCTTGGAGAGGGCGATGGTCGAGGGGACGCCGAAGGAGTTCCGCGACCGCCGCGACTGGGCTGAGATTCGCAGCTGGGCGAAGCAGATCTCAACAGCCCTGGTCGCCACTCACGTCTAGCCGCGCTTCGCCAGGTTCTCACGCGCGTCCCCCTGGATTTGCTTTGATATTTCCTGTCTGATCAGTACGTTCCTCCAGTTTCAGAGAAAACAAGCGGAGGAAATGGGGAACGATGTATCGACTGATCGTGGTGATGGGGACCGTGGCGGCGGCGTGCCTTGCTTTGGGCTGCGGAAGCTCCGATGAAGCGGCTACGGCTACGGGCGCCGTCACCAAAAGCCAGTTCATTCACAGGGCAGAAAAAGTCTGCTCGAAGATCGCAAAAGAACAGGAAACGGAGCTTGCCTCTTGGGCGGAAGAGCATCCCGGGGGCCCTAAAGAAGCCCAAGATCACTTCAAGGATGTCTACGGCAAGATCATCGTTCCCTTCATGCGGCAGATGGTCGGAGAATTAGAACAGATAGAAGTCCCGCCAGGAGATGAGTCGCAGGTGGCCGAGATGACGCAGGGCCTGCACAAGGCGATTCGAGCCATCGAAGCTAAAGGTCCGGATGGAGCACCCGAATCCACCCTATTCGCATTCAGGCGAGCGGCACTAGCCTACGGTCTGACCACCTGCCCATCGCTCTAGGGCGACCGAAGCAAAAGCGCAGTTTTGTGAGAGTACCAATCGGTCTTAGTGTGGTTTGCAGGCGGAAGTCGAGGTGGGAAGGGTTCCATTCAGCTAAAGGTTGCAACTCGCTTGACCGGTTGCCTGGGGGTCCGTTAGAGCTATGGAGACAAGGAGGGGTCGCAAATGGAATTGATGACCCCTCCGAATAGCGACCCGGCGAGGCCTCTGGCCACCGGGCCCTCAATGAAAGGTTAAGCATGAAGAAGCTAGTTCTGCTTGCGCTTGCTGCCGCGAGCGTGGCAATGTTCGCCTTGCCGGCTGTTGCGTCGGCCGGTGAGTGGGTATTGGATCCCGCAGGAGCCGCCTTTACGGCCTCCAGCAATGGACCCACCACCCTCACAACGAACAACAACGAAACAGTCAACTGCACCGGCAGCACCGGGAGTGGTAAGTACAATGCTGGCTCGGGAACCACCGGAACGGTTGAGCTGACGTTCACCGGTTGTACTGAGTCGATCTTCGGCACCAGTTGCAGCAATACGGCGACCGCTGGGACGATCACAACTACATCCAATCTGGCGTTCACAAATGTCTATCTCAGTGACAATAAGGAAACACCGGGCACCACAATCGCTGGTGTGGGAGCAGAAAAGCATTTCGCTACCTTCACTTGCGCTGGAGGATCGGTGAAAATTGTAGTTACTGGTTCGCTTCTGGGACACTCAGAGGCTCCCTGCAAAACCGTATCCAAAGAACTCAAAAACACTTTCGAATCGACCGCACACGGCGTTCAGAAATACATGAAAGTGACAGGCACAGAAGCTGCCGAGGATCTGACCGCAAAAGTCACGATCTTTGGGGCGACCAACACGCGGACAGCTTCTCAGGATGGCACAGGTATCCTGAAATTCAACGAAGCCGCGACGATTACATGCGTCTAGCGTAATCGGCTGTTCTGAGTAAATCTAAAAGGGGCGCGGAGAAATCCGGGCCCCTTTTTTGTTGTTGGACAGGGAGCTGGTGGCAATGGAATGCGCCAGCCTTCTCCGAACAGCTCCCGTAAAAGGCGAGCTCAAGAAGCACCGAAGTGCACACGTTAAAAGCTGTCGTAGTGCGCATTCCAGCGCCTGATGCCGCTTTGAGCTACAGCCTGCCTCTCCGCGTGTTGACTGCGCGTAGGAAGAAAGGTACCTCTAATGGGCTGGTGAGATGTCCGCACCAGCGTCTGGGGATGGCGTGATAGCCGGGATAGGCTCGGGGATGGGAGGGGAGTAGCTTTGGTGGGAAGTCAGATGGGGAGAGGGACTCTTGTGGCGGCAGCGGTGCTCGGCTGCCTGACGATGGCGCTGGCCACGGCCCTACATGCATCAGCGGCCGAACCACCGGCCTATGTAAAAAGCTTTGGGCCGGATGGCAGCGAAGCCACGGAATTCGCCCGTGCTGGATCCGTAGCAGTGGATCAGCAGACCCACTACGTGTACGTCACCGATCGCAACGACGGGACGCTGCTCAAGTTCGACGCTGACGGGACCGCGGTTGCCTTCGGCGGCTCGGGGTCGAACATCGTCGGAAATGAAGTCTCTGGCTTTTCGTTTATAGAAGCTGAAGGGGATGGGCGGAATCAGATTGCCGTGGACTCGGAACGGCATATCGTCTACGTAACCAACAACGAAGGGACGTCTCTGGCCGCTGTGCAGGAAAATGGCGAACCTTCGTTGTTTACGGCGGGACCGGGTGCGGACTCGAGCGAAATCGGCGGGTTCACGGAACTGCAAGGTGTGGCTATCGATGCCAATGGCGACATCTATGCCAGCGATCACACCGGGACGATCAAGGTGTTTGCGCCGACTGGGGAACTCATCACTGAATTCGCGGTATCCGAACCGTCGAACCTGGCCGTTGACGGCAGCGGCAACGTCTATGTCGTCATTCTTCGTGAATTCGTCCTCAAATTCTCTCCTTTCGAATACCCCGTAACGTCGACTACGACCTATGAAGCTGCTGCCGCACCGGTTGACTCCGATGCTCCCATCAGCGTTGCCGTCGACCCCTCCAACAACGACGTCTACGTGGCCCAGAGCAACTTCGACCCGAAGGTGATCGTGTACGACGCCGGAGGAGCCGAAGTCGACACCTATGCGGGATCAGGAGAAGAAGGGGAACTCTGGTCCTCCGGCGGACTGGCGATCGACGGAAAAAGCCACAGGGTATTTCTGTCGAACAACCGCTTCACCGGTCTGCAGCAAGTTGAGATCTTCGCCCCTTCACTTGTTTTCGTCGGGCCGCCGACCGTAGTATCGACCTCAGTTGGGGATGTAGCTGCGGATTCCGCAACGCTCCGCGCCGAGATCAATCCAAATACGCTTCAGACGACCTATCGGTTCGAATACGGTCTTGAGGATTGCGCGTTAGCTGTGTGCGCCGCCACCCCGGGGAGCTCGGAAGTCGGCGACGGGCACAGCTCGGTTTCGGTCGCGCAGACCGTAACCGGTTTGCAGTCGAGCACCACGTATCACTATCGAGTGGTGGCCACGAACGCGGAAGGAACCACCTTTGGGCCGGATCGTGTCTTCACGACCCAGGCGAGTGGCCTGAACTTCCAGCTTGCCGACCACCGAGCCTGGGAGATGGTCTCACCTGCGGACAAGCATGAAGGCAGGTTGGTCGGCGCGACCTGGGGCTTGATCCAGGCTGCTGCTGATGGAAATGGAATCGCCTATCTGAGCAAAGGCTCACTCGCGGAAGACGTAGAAGGAGCCCGTAGCCCGGAAGCGGCGACCGTACTTGGTCTCCGGAACAGCCAAGGGTGGCGCTCGAAAGACATCACGCCACCGAACGCAGTCGTTGCGCCGGTCGCGGCCGGGGACCGAGGCGAATACAAGCTCTTCGCGCCTGATCTGTCGTCAGCCATCCTCACGCCGCGCAGCGAAACGGCCCTCTCGATCGAAGCTTCTGAACGCTCGCCTTATCTGCGCACCAATACCGAACCCCCCGGGTATCGGCCCCTGGTTACCGGTAGGGCGGGCTATTCCAATGTGCCTCTCGGCACGAAGTTCGGTGGCCTAGAAAGTAGCGCGGTCGGCGCAGTGGGAATCGTAGGTGCCAGCGCGAATCTCAGCCACGTTGTCCTCCGGTCGGATGTCCCACTGATCCAAGGCGCGGCCAAGGGTGCGCTTTACGAGTGGACCGCGGGGCAACTCGCCCCGATCAGCGTGCTGCCTATATCGGAAGGGGAGAAGATCGTCCAGGGCGATCTGGGTGCCGGAGCTGAATCGACTCGTCATGCGGTGTCCGAAGACGGCTCCCGCGTCTTCTGGACGGACCCTGCCTCGGGCCACCTCTATTTGCGAGATCTGGGCTTGGGTGAAAGCGTGGCACTCGACGGCTCCCCGTCCGGCGACGGGACGCCGTCGGCTGTCTTCCAGGGGGCCAGTGCCGATGGTCACGTTGCCTTCTTCACCGACGAACAACAACTGACCGACGACTCGAGCCCTGAAGGACCCGACCTCTACCGCTGCGAGATCTCTCTTGAAGCGCCGTCCTCCGGTTGCTCTCAGCTCACCGACCTGAGTGCTCCGCTTGCGGGCTCAGGAGAAAGCGCCGATGTCCAGGGCATTGTCGCAGCCTTGAGCGATGACGGCGGCAAGCTCTACTTCGTTGCCGAGGGCGCACTCGATCTGGCGTCCAATGGCCGAGACGAAAGTGCCGACCCTGGCAAACCTAACCTGTATCTGTGGCAGGAGGGTCAAGGACTTCGTTTTGTGGCGTCGCTTTCGGAGAATGATTCGGCCGATTGGGGGTCAGCGCTCGGAGTGAGGGGAGACTATGGGCTGAGCATCACGGTCTCGCCGGGTGGCCGCTACCTGACGTTCATGTCGGAGCGCAGCCTGACGGGATACGACAACCGAGATGAGTCGAGTGGCGAAGTTGTGCAAGAGGCATTCCGCTACGACGCTGTCACCGAGCAACTCGATTGCCTCTCGTGTGCTCCCACCGGAGCCAGGCCGAACGGGGACGAGCTGGACTCGAGCATCCGTTTGATCGACCCGCGCGGGGTGTGGACGAATCGGCGAGTGGCGGCCACCCTGCCCGAGGCTACGGCTTCCACCATTACCGGTCCCTCTTTGTACCGACCCAGGGCAACTCTCGACAACGGGCGGGTCTTCTTCAACGCCGTGGATTCCCTGGTTGCTGCCGATTCCAACCGCCAGTGGGATGTCTACCAGTACGAGCCGGCGGGGACGGGCGACTGCACCATCTCTTCGAGCGGCAGTGGAGTGGCGTTGACGGCTGGAGGTTGCGTCTCCCTCATGTCCTCGGGCACCGCCGAACGGGAAGCCGCCTTTATGGACGCGAGCACGAGCGGTAACGATGTGTTCTTCCTGACGCCAGGCAGGCTTTCCGTCGAAGACAAAGATCAGGAGCTCGATCTGTATGACGCGCGTGTGGATGGAACCAGCGCAGCCATCACGCCAAGCACCGAATGTGTCGGCGGAGGGTGCCAGTCGGTTGGTTCCGCACCCGCCGCTTCGACTCCTGCCAGCACCACGTTCGAAGGTCGGGGCAACGTTCACGTCAAGCCGCGGCGACGCTGCCCGAAAGGCAAGCGCGCGGTTCGTCGCAAGGGCCGAGTCCATTGCGTGGCACGCAAACACCGTCGCGGGGGCAGGCACCACCATGGCAAGGCGAACAAGAACAGGAGGGCGGACCGGTGAGCTCCTTCAGTTGTCACCGCCGCCCATCATCGAGTTCTTCGAAGGAGAAAACGAGAATGACCAAGCGCCTTTCGATCTTGGCCGCGTTCCTCGGCGCAGCTGTCCTCTTCCTCGGAGTACTACCGCTTTCCTCGGCTTCGGCGGCTGAACCATGGTGGCAGGTTCTGACCGGCAGCCGACCCACCAACATGTGGGAACCGACGGACAGCGTGCAGGAAGTCGAAATCGAAGAAGTTCCGGGTCAAGGGGCGGCGGTCGTCGTCAAGGTCGGCGGTAGCTCCGTCGGCTGCCTCGGCACCGGCTTCCGCGGTGGCTTCTGCACCTTCGTGGCTGGGTTTCCTCCTGAGGAAAGCGCTGCCGAACTGGAAGCCACTCTGGAAGCCGCGTTAGGAACGAGTGCGGTCGAAGTGAGTGGTGGCCCGGTGGCGGTCGCCCCCTTTACGGTCACGACTCCGGGGGGCCCGAGCGTTACCTTCGAACCGGTGATCCCAGGCGTCACCGGCAATGTGAAAACGAGGGTCATATCCCCTGGGGGCAGTGGCCGGCTTATTGTGACCTTGACCAATCTCGGCGATACCGCGGTCGATGGCTCCAGCTCACCGGTCACCATCATCGATCATCTCCCCGAGGGCGTGATCGCCAACGGGGTGCAAGGGTTTGCGAACGCGATCTCCGAACCCGTGGAATGCGCTGTCGAAGCGCCTCAGGAAGTCGTCTGCACGTTCGAAGGCACGGTACCGCCTTACGAAAGCCTGGAAATCGAAGTCCTCGTAAGTTTGACCGGCAGTCCGCCGGTGGCGGGGGCTCCAGGGGAAGTGATCGTGACGGGAGGCCAAGCAGCGTCGGCCAATGTCGCTCAGGCGATCAAAGTAAGCCCTGAACCGACGCCGTTCGGGGTCGAGAGATTTTCCGCGCAGGCCGAAGAAGAGGGAGGCGAGCCCTCGACTCAGGCGGGCTCGCACCCTTTCCAATTCTCGACCACGATCCAGCTCAATGCCGGCGCTGTCAGCCCGGACGGGTCCGGCCGACCCGGGAGATTCGAGAAGGTCGATCAGCCGGCGCTTCCCCGCAATATGCGATTCTCGCTTCCGCCGGGCCTCATCGGCAATGCGACCGTGACGCCTAAGTGCGACATGGCCACGTTCCTGACTGTGCTGACGACGGGCCTGTTCAACGGCTGTTCGGACGCCAGCGCGATCGGCGTGGCATCGGCCACGGTCATCGAACGAAACAACTTCGGGCTGAGGCGGCTGGCAGTGCCGGTGTTCAACCTTCCGCCCGCGGCCGGTGAGCCGGCCCGTTTCGGCATCATGGCCCTCGGTATCCCTGTTGTCATCGATACCGAAGTGGATCCTGACGATGCCTACCAGGTCATCGCCGCGGTCCATAACCTCACGCAGTCGGGCGCTTTCCTCGCCAGCACCGTCAGCCTCTGGGGTACTCCGGGCGATCCTCGGCACGATAACTCCAGGGGCTGGAGCTGCGTCTGGCAGTTCGGAGGAACTCCCCCGTGCGCACGGCCAGCCGATCTCAGCGAAGGGGCGTTCTTGCGTAACCCGGTTTCCTGCGGGGTACCGCTCGACTTTGGCGTGCAGATCGAACCGTGGAACGTGCCGATTGGCAGCCAGGTAACGGGCGCGTCCTTCGTCGGAGGAGCGCTGCGGGGCTGCAACCGGATCCCGTTTGACCCGACGATCGATGCCGCCCCGACCAGTAGCGCCGCCGGCGGCGCGAGCGGCCTTGCCCTCGAAGTGAGCATGCCGAACGCCAACTTGCTCAACGGCAACGCGATCGCGGCCGAAGGGCAGGCGAAGAAGGTTGAAGTCGTGCTGCCGGAGGGGGTCACTCTCAACCCCTCGCAGGCGAATGGTTTGGGTGCTTGCACCCCTCAGCAATACGGACAGGAGGCCTTTGACTCAGGACCGGGTGCGGGCTGCCCCGAGTCGTCGAAGGTCGGGAGCATCGATGTCACCACGCCCCTGCTTGAAGAGCAAGCGCACGGATCGGTCTATGTCGCGTCTCCATATGACAACCCTTTTCACGCCCTTCTGGGGTTCTACGTCGTTGCGAAGATTCCGGATCGTGGCATCCTGATCAAACAGGCCGGGAAGGTGGAGTTGAACCCGGCTACGGGGCAGCTGCTGACGACGTTTGACGACCTCCCGCAGATCCCCTTCAGCACGTTCAAGCTGCACTTCAACGAAGGCGATCGAGCGCCGCTGGTAATGCCGGAAACCTGCGGAAGCTATGACATCGTCGCGAGGTTCACGCCCTGGAACGCGGTCGATCCGGACAACCCGCAACCGAACGAGATCGTCACCAGGACGAGCTCGTTCACGGTCGACAATGGTCCGAACGGCGGGACTTGCCCCAGCGGCCCCTCGCCGTTCAAGCCAGGGTTCACCGCGGGCACGGAGAACAACGCCGCCGGCAAGTACTCGCCGCTCGACGTGCGGCTGACGCGCCAGGACGGGGAACAGGAATTCAAGACCTTCTCCCTGAAGATGCCGGAGGGCGTGATCGGCAAACTGGCCGGAATCCCCTTCTGCCCTGATGGGGCGATCGCGGCTGCCCGAACCAGGACCGGTCCGAACGGTGGGCAGGAAGAGCTCGACCACTCGAGCTGTCCGGTTGCCTCGCAGATCGGGACCACGCTGGTCGGCGCCGGCGTCGGCCAGACGCTTACCTACGCTCCCGGCAAGCTCTATCTCGCCGGTCCGTATAAGGGATCGAAGCTTTCGGTGGTCGCGATCACGACGGCCAAGGTCGGTCCGTTCGACCTCGGCACCGTCGTCATCCGCCAGGGCCTGAAGGTGGATCCGGACACGGCCCAGGTTTCGACCGACGGCTCGAGCGCCGACCCGATCCCGCACATCCTGCAGGGGATCGTGGTCCACGCGCGTGACATTCGGATCAACGTCGATCGCAAGGACTTCATCCTCAACCCGACGAGCTGCGAACGGATGAAGGCGACCGCTGCGGTCCTCGGATCCGGTAACAGCACGGCCGATGTTGCGGCGCCTTTCCAGGCCGCCGATTGCGCCCGCCTCGGCTTCAAGCCGAAGCTGTCGCTCAGCCTTAAGGGGGGAACCAGGCGCGGCGCCCACCCGCGGCTCAAAGCCGTCCTCAAGGCCCGGAAGGGCGATGCGAACATCGGCGCAGCCGTGGTCAAACTTCCCCATTCCGAGTTCCTGGAGCAGGGGCACATCCGCACCATCTGCACCCGGGTCCAGTTCGCGGCCGGTGCCGGCAACGGCAGCCGCTGCCCCAAGGGGTCCGTCTATGGCCGCGCAAGGGCAATCTCTCCCCTGCTCGACGAACCCCTGGTCGGCCCGGTCTATCTCCGCTCCTCCAACCATGCACTGCCGGATCTCGTCGCAGCCCTGCATTCGAAGAAGGTCGACATCAACCTCGGCGGGCGGATCGACGCGGTCAACGGCGGGATCCGGAACTCCTTCGAAGCGGTGCCCGACGCGCCGGTGACCAAGTTCGTCCTTGAAATGCAAGGCGGCAAGAAGGGCCTGCTCGTCAACAGCACGAACATCTGTCAGGGCAAGCATCGGGCGAGGGCAAGCTTCACCGGCCAGAACGGCAAGCCGCACGCCTTCAACCCGCTTCTCAAGGCGCGGTGCGGCGGCAAGCACGCGCGCCGCAGCAAGCACTAGCTCTCGATTAGATCAACTTTCCGCCCCAAATCCTGGGGAAATCTTCGTGTGATCTTCAGGGTCTCGGTTTTGTTAGCCGATACACATGATTAATATGCGCGCGATGCCTTTGCCCCCCGGCCGCAGGTTGCTGGTCGGCGTTGTTGCGGTAGCGGGCCTTTTGGCCCTGGTTCTACCGCCCGCCGCCACGCCCGTTTCCAAGATCGTCATCTTCGGCTCCCACAAGGGGTCGACTCTGCGGCTGCACCCGCGCGGCCACAACAAGATCGTCGTCAAGGGCAACATGGCTCACCACCACCCGGTCGGCTGTCACTTCACGCGTGCCCATCGCAAGGCTGTCTGCTCGACCCGCGGCGTTGGCGCGATCGAGGTCAGGATGGGGCCGAGCGGCGACAAGGTGAAGGTGACGAGGACCCTGCCGCTGCCGCTGGTCGTCCACCTCGGTCGCGGCTCCGACAAGTTCTTGGGCAAAGGGGAGCGGGACATCTGCTTCTCTGAAGGCAACCGCCGCAACCGCTGCATCGGCGGCGGCAACAACGACGTCTGCATCACCGGCGACCGCAACAGCGACTGCGTCGGCGGCGGCGGCAATGACTTCTGCCACCACGGTGACGGCAGCGACGGCTGCTGGGGCGGCCGGGGCAGCGATATCTGCATCATGGGCCCCGGTCAAGACGGCTGTCACGGTGGTCCCGGCAACGACCGCCTCTACGGCGGCCGAGCCGCGGACCAGCTCTACGGCGGTCACGGCTTCGACTACTGCAACGGTCAACGCGGCTGGGGCAAGTCCCACAGCTGCAACGCCGGCCCGCGTCGTTAACGCCAGCCCTTGTCTTGAACGAAAAAGAGGGCGACGCTTTTCGGCGCCACCCTCAAGGAGAAATAATGAAGTACCTCGGGAGTCATGAAACACCGTTTCGGTCCACCGACCAAAGACTTACGCCCATTCCTTCCGGAAGCCCTACGTACTTCGATGTTTCTCACGTTTTTTCCCTGCAATAGCAACATCGACTTCCCGACGCGCCCTCTGATCGACGAGCGGCGTCAAGTACGCGTGAGTGCTAAGGGGAGCACCCGCAGAGCGTCCGTTATCGCGTGGGCAAGGAGAAAGGAACCGTTCAGCGCAAGCTGACCCGGCGCTCCACCGTTCATCTGGCGCATCCAGGCCATGGAGGACCCGGAGGCGGAGGCTGCGACGTCTCCATCCAGGCAAGAGGTGCAGGAGGTGACCGTTCCTGCATCGATGCCGACCAGCACACCCGCGAACACCGGGTTCGAGCCGCCGCGGATTTCTACTGAAAGTCTGCATCGGCCGTTGACGGTGGAATCCAGTTCGATCAAGGGGATCGACAACAGGAACGCTGCCTCCACGTCGAGACGGCCGATCTGGGGAGTGGACTCCGAGATGAACTTTCGCTCCCAGGCCGCGGCTGAAGTCAGAGGAGTTATCGCTTGGCGCATCCAGTCGGTGGCGCCGTAGGGGGTACCTCTGCGACCGCTTTCCTTCACCTCGACCAATTTCGCGATACGCATCGCGCTCAGCTTGCGCTCGAGAGTGGGGTAGCTGAGCCTGGGGATCAAGACGTTCAGCTCCGTCAGCGACACCGCGCGTGCGGCTACCGCTCGCACGATGTTCGAGGACCAGCCGCCGACGAGTGCCTTGGTGCCGCTCTTTGCGGCGACGCTGCCAAGCAAGATCGGACCGTCGGGGGCTGCCTGCAGCCAGTCCTGCAGGAACACCGCGACCTTCAGCAGGGCGTCGCCTGCCGGTGTGATCGCGTACTCGGCGGTTGCCGGGAACTCGTTCTGCCGGCGTCGCTCGAGGATCCCGAGGTCCTCGAGTGTGCGCGTATAGACGCGCATCGTGCTCTGCGGCGGCGAGCCGACCGCGCGATGGAGATCGAGAAGTTCCTTCGGGCCTTCCTCTAGCGCCTTCAGCGTGTGGATATGGAGCGGGGCGGCGAGCAAGGACAGCGCTTCGGCCCCGGTGCGGGTCATGACGACCCTAGGCGGACATTGAGCTGATACATATCGGTGCCCCCTGCGATGACCTCGACCTCAGGCGGGTCGTGGATTCCGTGACTACCGGAGCGCCTAAGTTTTCAGCCCTCTGCTGTGGCCAAAGCTCCGATCGTCAAGCAGCGGCAGCCAGCTGTTGCTCAATGACAGAACGATGATTGCACACATCGGTACGCGTGCGTTATCGACCCGAGTGACAATTCGTGCAAGACCGAGACGACACCGCCTACAGTCCCATCGTCTTGCCGATGATCTCCTTCATGATCTCGTCGGTGCCGCCGCCGATCGGGCCTAGACGGGCGTCGCGGACGGCTCGCTCGATGCCGTACTCGCGCATGTAGCCATAGCCGCCGTGGATCTGGAGGGCCGTGTCGGCGATGTCGAGCAGGTCGCGCTGGGTTAGGAGCTTGGCCATCGAGACCTCTTGGATGGGGTTGTGGCCTTCGTGGAAGAGGCGGAGGGCGTTGTAGGTGATGGCGCGGGAGGCTTCGGCGCGGGTCGCCATCTCGGCTACGTGGTGCCTGATCGCCTGGAACTTGCCGATCGGGCGGCCGAAGGCTTCGCGGTCTTGGGCGTAGGCGACGCTGGTCTCGATCAGCTTCTGCATCGCGCCGACGGCGCCGATCGCCATCAGCAGCCGCTCCCAGGCGAAGTTGGCCATGATCAGCTTGAAGCCACCGTTCTCCTCGCCCAGCAGGTTCTCGGCCGGGACCTCGACGTCGGAGAAGGAGATTTCGCCGGTGTCCGAGGAGTGCCAGCCCAACTTCTCCAGCTTGCGGCTGACCTCGTAGCCGGGCATCTCGCGCTCGAGGACGAGGAAGGAGATGCCGCCGTGGCCGCCCGCCTCGCTGGTCTTGCAGGCGCAGACGAGGAAGTCGGCGCGGACGCCGTTGGTGATGAAGGTCTTGGCGCCGTTGACTACATAAGTGTCGCCGTGGCGCACCGCGGTGGTGGAGAGGGAGGCGACGTCGGAGCCGGCACCGGGCTCGGTGATCCCCAGCGCGCCGATCTTCTCGCCGGCGATCCCCGCCGGCAGCCAACGCTGCTTCTGCTCCTCGGTTCCGAACTTGAAGATCGGCGGCATCGCGATCGAGGTGTGGGCGTTGAGGCCGGCGGCGACGCCGCCCGAGCCGCCCGAGCGGGCCAGCTCCTCGACCCAGACCGCGTCATGAAGGTGGGTGCCGCCCTGGCCGCCCAGCTCCTCCGGGAACTTGAGGCCGAGGAAGCCGAGCTCGGCGCAGCGGCCGAACAGCTCGCGGGGGAATTCGCGCGCCTCCTCCCACTCGTCTACGTTCGGCGCGATCTCCTTTTGGACGAAGCGGGCGACGGTCTGCCGCAGCTCCTCGTGCTCCTCGCCGAACGGCGGCAGCGTCGCGCGGGCACCGGAGTCCTTGACTACGGTCACGAGCCGGCGTCCTTCGCCGGCGCCTGCCAGTGCTCGAGCATCGTGTAGCCGCGACCTCCGTGATCGAAGCCGAGCAGGTCGCCCTGCGGGTTCTTCTTGCCGCCGTGGTGGTAGGCGCGGACCTCGGCGATCCTGCCGTCGCGGATGAGGAAGAACTCGGCGCCGCGGTCGAGCCGCCGCTCGTCCTTCTCGGGGTCGCGCCAGGTCATCGTCCACTCGATCGCCACCTGGTCGCCCTGCTCGACCAGGTTCTCGAGGTGCCACTGGGCGTCGATCTGCTCGACGCCGAAAGCGGCGTAGCGGCCGATCGTCTCCGCGCCCTGGTGGGGGCCGAGGCGCGTGTAGTAGTGGATCGCGTCCTCGGTGAAGTGCGCCGAGACCGCCTCCGCGCTGCCCTTGTTCAGGTCCTCGTAGTAGGCGCGGACCCGCTCGCCTCCGGTCATCGGCCTACAGCCCGTAGCTGCGGCCGATCACGTCGAGCATGACCTCATCGGTGCCGGCGCCGATGCGGTTGAGGCGGACGTCGCGGTAGGCGCGCTCGATCTCGTACTCCTTCATGTAGCCGTAGCCGCCGAGGATCTGGATGCACTCGTCGGCGACCTCGCAGCCGACGCGGGAGGCGAAGAGCTTGGCCATCGTGATCTCGCGCACCGGGTACTCGCCGTTGGCGAAGCGCCAGGCGGTCGCGTAGGTGAACTGCTTCGCCGCCTCGGTCTTGGTCGCCATCTCGGCGAACTTGTGGCGGATCGCCTGGAACTTGCCGATCGGCCGGCCGAAGGCTTCGCGGTCCTTGGCGTACTCGAGGGTCTTCTCGATCATCCGTTCACAGCCCGCGTGAGAGCCGGCGGCGGCGACCAGCCGCTCGCCCTGGAGCTCCCAGGCGATGTGGTAGAAGCCCTTGCCGACCTCGCCCAGCACCGCGTCGGCCGGTACGCGGACGCCGTCGAAGGCGAGTTCGCCGGTGTCGGAGGCGTGCATCCCCATCTTCTCCAGCTCGGCGGAGACGGTGAAGCCGGGCACCTTCTCGCCTTTCTCGTCCTTGAGGTCGACGATGAAGAGGGTGATGCCGGCGTGCCGCTCGTCCGGGTCGGTCTTGCAGACGAGGACGATGAAGTCGGCCCGCGGGCCGTTGGTGATGAAGGTCTTGGAGCCGTTGATCACGTATTCGTCGCCGTCGCGGAGGGCGGTGGTGCGGATCCCGGCGACGTCTGAGCCGGCTCCTGGCTCGGTGATCCCGAGGGCGCCGACTTTCTCGCCCTTCAGCCCGGGTTCGAGGTACTTGCGCTTCTGATCCTCGGTGCCGAGCAGGTGGATGGGGGGGAGGACCATGTCGCTCTGCACCGCGAAGCCCATGTTGGTGCCGCCGGAGCCCGAGTAGCTCATGCACTCGGCGCGGACCAGGGAGTAGAAGTAGTCGCCGCCCT
>Ga0190273_10000462_pt1 | contig 15479 bp, 17 predicted proteins | sample Popmic504IS_FD_134513 | JGI IMG/M metagenome (GOLD analysis project Ga0190273, IMG submission 134513) | Populus adjacent soil microbial communities from riparian zone of Shoshone River, Wyoming, USA - 504 IS | ecosystem: Environmental > Terrestrial > Soil > Riparian zone > Trees stand | place... | reverse complement strand
GGGCGCGCTGCAGCCCTGGAACCGCGGCATCAGCGCTTACTGGAAGCGGCTGATCGCCTCGGTCGCCGAGGCCTACGACGTCGACGCCGACAAGCCGTGGTCGCAGCTGTCCAAAGAGGAGCGGGAGATCTTCCTCTACGGCACCGGCGACGAGCGCCACCACGTCTCCTACACCAACCGCTTCGGCCGCCGCCGCTCCTACAAGGTCCGCTTCGAGGGGATCGTCAACAACCTGCAGCGGCGCTACGAAGAGACCGATTCGGAGTCCAACCGCGAGCGGATCGAGGGCTACATGGCCGAGCAGCCCTGCCCCGCCTGCAAGGGCGCCCGGCTGCGGCCGGAGAGCCTCGCGGTCAAGGTCGGCGGCCTCAGCATCGCCGAGTACAGCGACCTCTCCGCCCACGCGGCGGCGTCGTGGATCCGCGATCTCGAGATGACGGCGACCGAGCGGGCGATCGCGCGGCTGATCGTGCGCGAGATCACCGAGCGCCTCTCCTTCCTCGAGAACGTCGGCATCGGCTACCTCTCGCTGGCGCGCTCGGCCCGCACGCTCTCCGGCGGCGAGGCACAGCGGATCCGGCTGGCGACCCAGATCGGCTCGCACCTGGTCGGCGTCATGTACGTGCTCGACGAGCCCTCGATCGGCCTTCACCAGCGCGACAACGAGAAGCTGATCGCGACCCTCGACCGCCTCCGCGACCTCGGCAACACCGTGATCGTCGTCGAGCACGACGAGGGGACGATGATGGCGGCCGACCACCTGGTGGATCTGGGCCCGGGCGCCGGTGAACACGGCGGCCACGTGATCTCCGCCGGCACCCCGAAACAGGTCGCGAAGGACCCGAGCTCGCTGACCGGCCAGTACCTCTCCGGCAAGAAAAGGATCGAGGTGCCGGCAGACCGGCGCCGGCCTGCCGGCGAGCTGGTCGTCCGCGGCGCCCGCGAACACAACCTCAAGGACGTCAGCGTCGAGATCCCGCTCGGGGTCTTCTGCTGCGTCACCGGCGTCTCCGGCTCGGGCAAGTCGACCCTGGTCAACGAGACGCTCCACCACTCGGTCGCCAATCGCCTGCACCAGGCGAAGCTGCGCCCGGGCGCCCATGACGGGATCGACGGCCTCGACCAGATCGACAAGATCATCAACATCGACCAGTCGCCGATCGGCCGCACGCCGCGCTCGAACCCGGCCACCTACACCGGCGTCTTCGACCACATCCGGGCGCTCTTCACCCAGACCCAGGAGTCGCGCGCCCGCGGCTACAAGCCCGGCCGCTTCTCCTTCAACGTCAAGGGCGGGCGCTGCGAGGTCTGCAAGGGCGACGGTCAGATCAAGATCGAGATGCACTTCCTGCCGGACGTCTACGTCCCCTGCGAGCAGTGCCACGGCAAGCGCTATAACCGCGAGACGCTTGAGGTCCGCTTCAAAGGCAAGAACATCGCCGACGTCCTCGAGATGGCAGTCGAGGAGGCGGTCGAGTTCTTCGAGAACGTGCCGAAGATCGCCCGCCGCCTGCGCACCCTCAACGACGTCGGCCTCGGCTACATCCGCCTCGGGCAGGCGGCGACGACGCTCTCGGGCGGCGAGGCGCAGCGGGTCAAGCTCGCGACCGAGCTCTCCAAAGTCGCGACCGGCGACACCCTCTACATCCTCGACGAGCCGACCACCGGCCTCCACTTCGCCGACGTGCAGCGACTGCTCGACGTCCTCGGCCGTCTCGTCGACGCCGGCAACTCGGTGGTCGTGATCGAGCACAACCTCGACGTGATCAAGACCGCCGACTGGCTCGTCGACCTCGGTCCGGAGGGGGGCGAAGGGGGTGGGGAGATCGTCGCCACCGGCACGCCCGAGCAGGTCGCCGCGGTCGCCGGCTCTTACACCGGCAGCTTCCTCCGAGAGCTGGTGCGGCCCGCGAAGCCGAAACGGCGCGGCGCCAAGCGCGAGTTGTCCGCAGCGGCCTAAGCGGCAGGTTACGGGAGAAACCCCTGGTTTTCGCGCATGCAAGCGCTTAAGCTGGGTAGTGACCTTCGCGGGAGCGGGGGCAACTACAGAGGAGGAACCGATGTCAGCATTGAGTTCTCGGGCATGGTTCGCGCTGGCGAGCCTTGCCGTTATCGCGCTGGTCGTCGCTGGCTGCGGCGGTAGCGACGACGACACGACCGGTGGCGGTGGCGGAAGTGGCGGCGGCGGTGGCGGCGGAACGATCGCCCTCCTGCTCCCGGAAAACGAAACGCCGCGCTACGAAACGAACGACAAACCAGGGATCGAAAAAGCGGTCTCGGAAAAGTGCCCGGACTGCGAAGTCATCTACTTCAACGCCGGCGGTGATGCCGAAAAGCAGCAGTCCCAGGGTGAAGCGGCGCTGACCAAAGGCGCCGAAGTGCTGATCCTCGACCCGATGGACTCCAAATCGGCCGCCTCGATCGCCGAAAAAGCCAACGCCCAGGGCGTGCCGGTGCTCAGCTACGACCGCCTGATCGAAAACGCCGACGTTGCCGCCTACGTCTCGTTCGACAACGAACGGGTCGGGGAACTGCAGGCGGAATCGCTGTCGAAAAAACTCAAAGAAGACGGTCACCCTGAAGGCCCGATCATCAAGATCAACGGCGACCCGGCGGACCCGAACGCGGCGCTCTTCAAGAAGGGCTCGAACAAAGGCTTCGAAGAAGCCGGCGTGAAGGTCGCAAAGGAATACGACACCCCGGGCTGGACCGCGGAAAACGCCCAGCGTGAGGCCCAGCAGGCGATCACCTCGCTCGGCAACGACGGGTTCTGGGGCATCTACGCCGCTAACGACGACACCGGCGGCGGCGCGATCGCGGCGATGAAAGGCGCCGGCATCAACCCCGAAGAACGGCCGGTCACCGGCCAGGACGCGACGGTCGCCGGCCTCCAGCGCATCCTCGCCGGCCAGCAGTACATGACCGTGTACAAGGCGATTCCGCCGCAGACGGAAATCAGCGCTGAAATCGCGATCGCCCTGCTCGAAGGCGAAGAAGTCCCGCAGGACAAAGTCACCGAAGAAGTCAACAACGGCAAAACCGACGTTCCGTCGGTGCTGCTGGAACCGATCGCGGTAACCAAGGACAACCTCAAAGACACCGTGATCAAAGACAAATTCGTCAGCCCCTCCGAACTCTGCACCGGCCCCTATGCGGCCGCCTGCAAAGAAGCGGGAATCTCCGGCTGAGATGACCAACGGCACTCCACTCCTCGAGCTGGAGGGAGTCAGCAAGCGATTCGGCCCGGTCCAGGCTCTGGACCGGGTCGACTTCGCCGTCGGCGCCGGCGAAGTAGTCGGCCTGGTCGGCGACAACGGGGCCGGCAAGTCGACGCTGGTGAAGGCGATCGCCGGGATCAACCCTCCCGACGACGGCACCATCCGCTTCGAGGGGCAGGAGGTGCGGATCACCAGACCGCAGGACGCCACCGATCTGGGGATCGCGACCGTCTACCAGGACCTGGCGCTCTGCGACAACCTCGATGTCGTCTCCAACCTCTTCCTCGGGCGCGAGAAGATCGCACCCGGCCCTGGGACCGTCTCCCGTCAGCTCGACGAGGTGAAGATGGAGCACGAGACGGCGGACCTGCTCTCGAACCTGGCGGTGACGATCCCGAGCCTGCGCTCGGAGGTCGGCACCCTCTCGGGCGGTCAGCGACAGCAGGTCGCGGTTGCCCGCTCGCTCCTGGGCGAGCCGAAAGTCGTGATGCTCGATGAGCCGACCGCGGCCCTGGGCGTGCCGCAGACCAAACAGGTGCTGGAGCTGATCCGCCGCCTGCGCGAGCGCGATCTCGGCGTCGTCGTGATCAGCCACAACCTAGCCGACGTCTTCGCGATCGCCGACCGCGTCTTCGTCCTCCGCCTCGGCAAAGCGGCCGGCGAGTTCAAAGCCGAAGATACGACCGAGGAGCACGTGATCGGCGCCATCACCGGCCTCGGCGAGAACCGCGAGAACGACGAGGCCGACCCCGAGAAAACCGAGCGCAAGCCGAAGGAGGAGGAGGCATGAGCGCAGCCGAGTCGGCCACTGCCGACGGCGCCACGACCGAGCAGGGCTCCACCAGGGGCCAGGCCATCCGCCGCCTGGTCCAGGGAGACCTCTCCTCGGTCAGGGTGGTGCTCGGCCTGGTCGTGATCGCGATCATCTTCCAGGTCCAGGAAGACCGCTTCCTCTCGGCACAGAACCTGACCAACCTGATGCTGCAGATCACGACGATCGGGTTGATCTCGGTCGGCATCGTCTACGTGCTGCTGCTGGGGGAGATCGACCTCTCGGTCGGCGCCGTCAGCGGGCTCTCGGCGGCGGTGATGGCGGTCTTGAGCGTCAACCACGGCTGGAACGCCTATCTGGCGATCGCCGCCGCGGTAGCCACCGGGGCGGCGATCGGGTTCCTGCAGGGGTCGCTGTTCAGCCGCTTCGTCGTTCCCTCGTTCGTCGTCACCCTGGCGGGGCTCTTAGCCTGGGAAGGGGCGCTGTTGCAGGTCTTGGGCAAGACGGGCTCGCTGAACATCAACGACCCCAAAATCACCGGCCTCGCCAACACCTTCTACTCCGACACCGTCGGCTGGATCTTCGCGGCGGTGATCATCGCCGCCTATGGCGCGGTGCTGGCGATGGGCTACCGAAAACGAGCTTCCGCTGGCCTTGACGACGGCGGGGCGCTGCCGTTGATCGTCCGCTTCGTTTTCCTTGCCGCGATCGTCATCGTCGCCGTCGCGATCCTCAACTCCGACCGCGGCGTGCCGCTGGCGGTGATGATCCTGCTGGCTTTCGTCGTCGGGATGGAGTACGTCGCCAAGCGCACCACCTTCGGCCGCCACGTGTTCGCGGTCGGCGGCAACGCGGAGGCGGCGCGGCGGGCCGGCATCCGCGTCAACGCGGTACGGGTCGCCGTCTTCACGATCGCCGGCACGATGGCGGCGATCGGCGGCGTCATGGCCGCCTCGCGCCTCTTCGCGGTCAACCAGAACTCCGGCGGCAACGAACTCCTGCTGCTCGCGATCGCCGGCCCGGTGATCGCCGGCACCAGCCTCTTCGGCGGCCGCGGCTCGGTTTGGACGGCGCTGCTGGGAGCGCTCGTGATCGGCTCGATCTCCAATGGCATGGACCTGCTCTCGCTCTCCTCGGCGGTGAAACTGATGGTCACCGGCGGGGTCCTGCTGCTGGCCGTTCTGGTCGATGCGGTGGCGCGTCAGCAGCGCCAGACCTCAGGCCGCGTCTAAAACCGTCTCGACGTTCTCGCGATGGACGCGCTCGTAGGGCGCGAAGTAGCGGACGTCGCCGCGGGCCAATTGCGGCGCCAGGAGATCGTCGAGGCTGAGGTCGCGTAACTCCGGCTCCGCCGGCATCCGTTGCAGGAGGCGGATGTAGTCCTGGGTGGCAGTGAGGAGTCCGCCCCCGTAGCCGCCGCTGCCGATCACCTCAGGGTCTCCGTGGGCGGGCAAGACCGCCGCTGGCTCCAGGGCGAGCAGCCGGTCGAGGTCGCGCAGATGGGCGCCGAAATGCTGCGGCTCCTCGACGTAGGTGATCGTGTCCTCGACGGTGTCGCCGGCGAGCAGCAGCCGCGCCGCCGGATCCCAGAGGACGATCGCGTCGTCGCTGTGGACGTTGACCGGGATCGCCTCCAGCTTCCGCTCGCCGATCGCGAAGGTCGCCTGACCTTCGAAGGTCCGGGTGGGGTGGACAAGCGGCGCGATCGGCGGCCAGCCGTAGTGCTCGCCGGCTTCGATCGCCCGCTCGTGTTCGCGCAGCAGTTCCCCGGTGCGGGCGCCGGCGACGATCTCGCAGTCGGCGAAGGCCTCGTTGCCGGCGACGTGGTCGAGATGCCAATGGCTGAGTAGGACGGTGAAGCGGCGAACACCCTCGGCTTCAAGGGCCTCGCGGATCCAGCGGCCGTGCTCGAGCGTGGTGTGGGTGTCGTAGACGAGCGCCTCGTCCCCCGCGACGACGGCGAAGCTGGCGGTGCCGAGCGACAGCGCCCCCTCGTCGACCCAGTTCGGCTCGGCGGCGAAGCGGTAGCCCTCGACGCGGCCGTCGTAGAAGGCGAGGACGCCGGGGGCGGGGCGGAGGATGCGCAGGTGGGTCGCCACCGCGCTTCAGCGGGCGACGAGGAGGGAGGCGCCGATCGCGCCGCCGAGGTCGCCGAGCGAGGCGACCCGCACCGCCGGCGGCCGTTCGTCGACGAAGAGGTGCTTGCCCATCTCCTTCGTCAACGGCTCCATCAGCCGCTCGCCGAAGCGGATGCCGAGGCCGCCGCCGAGGATCACCGCTTCGACGTCGAGCAGGTTGATCGCCGAGGCGATCCCGGTGCCCAGTGCCTCGATCGCGCGCTCGACCAGCTCTTCGGCGAGCTCGTCCTCGTGGTCGAGGGCGCGCTCCCAGATGCCGCTGGTCAGCCGCGGTTTGTCGTGCTTTTCCATCAGCTTGAAGAGGTCGGTCTTCTCGCCGTCCTCGTGCCGCTTTCGCGCCTCCGCTTCCATCGCTTTGCGCCCGGCGTAGGCCTCGAGGCAGCCCTTGCGGCCGCATGGGCAATCAGCGCCGCCGCGCTTGACGACGACATGCCCGATCTCAGCGGCGGCGCCGCGCCCCAGCCACGGCTTACCGTCGAGGATGAGGCCGCCGCCGACTCCCGTGCCCCAGAAAACCCCGAGCAGGCTCTCGAACTCCTTGCCGGCGCCGAGCTCGAACTCGGCTTCGGTAGCGACCTGAACGTCGTTGCCGATCTTGACCTCGGTGCCGAGGGCCGCTTTCAGATTTTCTGCCAGCGGGAACTTGCCCTCCCAGCCAGGGAGATTGCGCGCCGCCGAGACGACTCCGGTCTTCTCGTCGGCGTCGCCAGGCGAGCCAACACCGACGCCGATTAGCTGGCTCGTCTCGACACCGGCATCCTCGGCCGCCTCGCGCAGCGCCGTCGCCATCGCCCCGACGACGTCCTCCGGGCCGCCTTCAGTCGGCGTCGGGTGCCGCGCTTCGCCGGTCACCGCGCCGCCGGCGTCGACGATCGCCGTCTGGATCTTCGTCCCGCCTAGATCGATGCCCCCGCGCAGGTCCGCCATCCCTGCGAGTCTACGGCCGATGAGCGGCTGGAGGCTGTGGTGGACGAAGCGGCGCTGGTACGAGCGCAACCGGCGGCTGCTGCGGCGCTGGCGGATCAACCGGCACGCCGCCCAGGGTGGTTTCTTCGTCCGCCACCCGGTTGAGGGGGAAATTCTGGAGGCCCTGGACGAGGGGCGGCTGAAGATCGGAGCGGGGACGCTGCTCGAGCCGGGCTGCTGGCTGACCCTGGCACCGGGGGCCCGGATCGAGATCGGCGAGGGCTGCTTCCTCAACCGAGGGGTGATGATCGCCGCCTACGAGAGGGTCACGATCGGCGACCACACGATGTTCGCCAACGGCTGCTTCGTCGGCGACGGCGAGCACCGCTATGACGACCCGGCCACCCCGATCACCTGGCAGGGCTTCACCTCGAAAGGGCCGGTGAGGATCGGCTCCAACTGCTGGTTCGGGGTCAACTGCGTGGTGACCAGCGGCGTCAGCGTCGGCGAGCGCTGCGTGGTCGGTGCCAACTCCGTCGTCAACCGCGACGTCGATGACGCCACGATCGCCGCCGGGGCCCCGGCGAAGCCGATCCGCAAGATCGAGTTCTCGGGCGGCGACTGAACGTCAGCGGCGGCCGCCTCGGCCGAAGCGGCCGCCGCTCACGTGGGGTGGCTACTGGAGGAAGCCGGTCTTTTCGACGGCCTTGAGGACTTCGGCCGCCGTCATCGGTTTGTCGAAGGCACCGTTCGGAGCCTGGTTCGCCGGCGTCGGCTTCAGCAGCAGGCCGGCGACGGAGGCGTGCCGGGCCTCGACCGAGTGGATCGAGAGCGCCGCGGCCACGTAGGCGCTGTTGCTGATGTTCAGGGCCTGGCCCGCGTAGGCGGCGACCCCGGTGTTCTCCAGCGCCACCGAGGTTTTGAGGAACGCGGTGTGGTCGGCGGTGGTGTTGCCGAAGTCGACTTTCGGCGCCTTCACGGCTTTGCTGCCGAGAGCCTTCTTGAGGAAGGCGACGTGGGCGTTCTCGTCGGCGGTGACCCGCTTGAGGAAGGCCTGCTCCTGCGCGCCCTTGAGGAAGGTCTTCCTCTTGTTGTTGGCAGTCGCCTCGTTGTAGAAGGCGGCCTCCAGGTACTCGAGGGTGAGGGCGTAGTTGAGGATGCCGACGTCGCCCTTGCCGAATTTCGCCGGGGGGCGCCCCTTGCCCGCCGCCATCGCCGCGGCAGGGGTGAGGGCGCTGAGCAGAGCGCCGCCGCCCATCAGGCCGCCGCCGGCCAGCCCGGCCTTCTTGAGGAAGCCGAGGCGGGTGTCGCCCTCGAGGGCCTCCGTTGCTTCGTGCGCTGCCTCCTGCACAACTGCCTCGATCTCTGAGCTCATCGGTCTTCCTTCCGCGGGGAGTGGTCTTTCACGCTCCTGCGCAAGGGAGCCCCGTCTGGATCACCGCAAGAGATGTTTTTTGCAGCGAATGTCACAGAAGTGCGACGAAGTGCGCCATACTTTCTCTCTGAGTGGCCGTGACCCCCTGGGCATGGACCTATGAACTCCAATCTCCTCGCCGATAACCCTCGTCCCACCGTGGCCGCCCCCGCCCTGCGCACGAAGGCCCAGCTCCGCGCTGCCGTGGCGGAGGCGAAGGGGGCGGGAAAGACCGTTGGCTTCGTGCCGACGATGGGCTACCTCCATCAGGGACACCTCTCGCTGATCCAGGCGGCCCGCGCCCAGTGCGACCTGGTGGTGATGAGCCTCTTCGTCAACCCGACCCAGTTCGGCGCCGGCGAGGACCTCGACCGCTACCCGCGCGACGAGGAGCGCGACCTGCGCCTTGCCGCGGAAGCCGGAGCCGACCTCGTCTTCGCGCCCGCTGTCGAGGAGGTCTACCCGGACGGGCTGGACGCCTTCGCCACCTCCGTCGAGGTGACCGGGCCGCTCACCAGCGTCCTCGACGGCGACCCCTCGCGCCGCGGTGCCGGGCACTTCCGTGGCGTCACCACCGTCGTCGCCAAGCTCTTCAACATCGTCGGCCCCGATGTCGCCTACTTCGGCCAGAAGGACGCCCAGCAGGCGGTTGTGATCCGCCGCATGGTGCGCGACCTCGACTTCCCGGTGCGGATCGAGGTGTTGCCGACCGTGCGGGAGAGCGACGGCTTGGCGATGAGCTCGCGCAACGCATACCTCGGCGAGGAGGACCGGCAGCGCGCCACCGCGCTTTCGCGAGCGCTCGACGCCGCCGAGCGCGGCGCCCGCGAGGGCGGTCTCGGCATCGGCCTCGAGGCAGCTCGCCGCGAGCTCGCTGCGGCCGGAATCGAGCCCGAGTACCTGGAGGCCCGCGACGCGGAGACGCTGGAGCGCGTCCACGCGCTCGAGGGCCGGCCGGTCCTGGTCCTCGTTGCCGCCCCCGTCGGCTCGGCCCGCCTGATCGACAACGTCTTGATTCACCCAGCCAACGTCAAATAACGGTCAAGAACCAGCCCGGAAAGAGGAGAAATAGTGCAGAGACAGATGCTGAAGTCGAAGATCCACCGGGCGACGGTGACCGACTGCGACGTCGACTACATCGGCTCGATCACGATCGACACCGAGCTGATGGCCGGCGCCGACCTGATCACCAACGAGCAGGTCCACGTCTGGGACGTCGACAACGGCTCCCGCTTCGTCACCTACGTGATCGACGGCGAGCCGGGCTCGGGAACGATGCAGGTGAACGGCGCCGCCGCCCACCTGGTCGAGCCCGGCCACAAGATCATCGTCGCTTCCTTCGGCGCCTACGACGAGACCGACCTCGAGCGCTACTCCCCGGTCGTCGTCCACGTCGACGACGACAACAAGGCAATCGCCGTCGACAGCCACCCGGAGGTGCTTCTCAAATGAGCTCAGGAGCCCGATCCCACACCGCCCCCGCTTTCGCGGGCGCCGAGCAGCGCCGGCCGGTCAGCCTGCCGCACCTGAACGAGATGAAGGCGAACGGCGAGCCGATCGTGATGGTCACCGCCTACGACTACCCCTCGGCGACCGTCGCCGAGGCTGCTGGCGTCGACGTCGTCCTCGTCGGCGACTCCGCCGCCAACGTCGTCCTCGGTTACCCGGGAACCGAGATGGTCTCGATGGACGAGATGGTCGTCCTCGGCAAGGCTGTCCGCCGCGGCCTGAAGACGCCGCTGATGGTCGGCGACATGCCGATGGGCAGCTACGAGGCCTCGAGCGAGGAAGCGATCCGCAGCGCCCAGCGCCTGGTCAAGGAGACCGGCTGCCAGGCGGTCAAGCTGGAGGCCGGCGGCGTCATCGTCGAGCGCGCCCGGGCGATCGTCAACGCCGGCATCCCGGTGATGGGGCATGTCGGCCTCACCCCACAGACCGCGACCGCGCTCGGCGGCTACAAAGCCCAGGGCAAGAGCGCCAAGAGCGCGATCAAGCTGCTCGAGGACTGTCTCGCCCTGCAGTCGGTCGGCTGCTTCGCGATCGTGATCGAGGCGGTCCCCTCGGCGATCACCGACGAAATCGTCAAGAAGCTGGAGGTGCCGACGATCGGGATCGGCGCCGGGCCCGGCACCTCAGGCCAGGTCCTCGTCTTCCACGACCTGCTCGGGATCACCACCGGCCACATGGCGAAGTTCGTCAAGCGCTACGCCGACGTCCACGAGACGATGGTCGAGGCGGTCACGCGATACCGCGACGAGGTCCGCCGCCGCCACTTTCCCGAGCCCGAGCACGTCTACAGCGTCGAGCCCGCCGAGCTGGAGGAGTTCCGCCGCTACCTCAGCGAAGAGAGCCTGGCCAGCGCCAAGGGCTGGGAGTGGGAGCCGCTGCCCTGAGCCGTACCGCAGCCGCTGAAGGTCTCCAGCGTCGGGTGGCAGGTGCTTGCCGCGAACCGGGGCGAGGCAGCAGGCTGCCCTTCAGCTTCATCTCTTCAGATTATTCGAGGCCCGTGCCGCTCTGGCTTCCGCGCGACGGAAGCAGGATTGGCGCGGGTTGAAAGCACTCACGCGGCAGAGGACGGCATGGAAGTCTGGGCCGGTCAGGGGGAGGGGGCCGCTGCCGAGCAGGCGCACGCCCAGGGAGCCGGCCCAGGAGCTGGGGGAGTTATCCGCGGCCGATCGATAGTGGGCACGGCCGCTGAAGGGGGAGGTAAGGGCGAGACGCGCCGTCTGCGGCGTGGCGCCGCGGCGGCTGACCCTGACGCGACCCGGCTCTGCCATCTGGAAGGCGGAGCGGAAGACCCGCACCCGGCCCACCCGCTCCTGCCGCGAGGCGGTGATGACGGAGAAGAGGTCTCGGCGGGCGATCGGCAATCCACGTGGCGCTTCGAGGGTAATCGCCGTGAAGCGGGTCAGCGCACCTTCGGCTCGCGATCGCGCCGAGAGCAGGGTGAGGTAAAAACCGAAGGGGTCACTGGGGACGCTACTGGCGACCGCTGCGCGGGCCCCGTGGCGACCGTGCTTGGACTTGGCGGGGACGAGGCGGCAGACCTGCCGGTAGGAGCGCCGGACCTCTCCGCGTAGCCGGCCGACGGCGAGCCGCGTGTAGCCGTTCTGACCGTCGAATTCGATCGTGCCGCGGAAGCGCCCGATCTCCCGCTGCGGACGCCGGCCGCGGCATACCGTGCGCTTGCTTCGCTGCTTCGCCTGCTTGCGGGATGCGACCGGGAACGAGCGCCGCTTGCCGTGGAAGCGCAAAGCGACCTTCCCGAAGCGCCCGAAGTCCGCTTTGACCTGGTGGCGGCTGACCTTGCCCCTGGTCATGTAGGAGGCGAGCTGACCGTTCTTGGCGACGGTGAGGGTCACCCGGTGGTGGCCGAGGGTGTCGACGGTGACTTCGTAGCCCCGCGTCCCCGCCGCCGACATCGTCAGGTGGAGGCTGCGGGGACGGACTTCGTCGCCGGGACGTGCAGCGGCGCCCGCCGGCATGGCGAGGACGAAAACCACTGCCGTGACCCCGGCGGTGGAAGCAATGGCGCGCCTGATGCGCCGCAGACGCGCACTAGCAGTCATTGACCTAGAGCGTTCGCGTTTTCCTCCGCGTTTCCTTTCCCTGCAAGCGGCGGATTACGATGAGCGCGGATGCCGATCTACGAGTTCGAGTGCGAGGCGTGCGGAGCGCGGTTCGAGGAGCTGACCGCCGCGGGGGCCGCGGCCGCCTGCCGCGAGTGCGGTTCGGAGCTGACGCGGCGGCTCTACTCCAGCGTGGCGCCTCCTGGCCGGCAGCCGCGGGGAGCGAAGGTGCGCTCTGACGAATCGCGGCGGCGGGAGCGGGAAGCGGCGCGGCAGGACCGTATGTCCGAGTCGCGCAAGCGGCGGGCACTGGGGGAGAAACCGTGAGCGCAAGCGCCGCCGAGCGCCGGGAGAAGCTGGTCGAGCTCTACAAGGAGGTCCAGGGCTGCCAGAAATGCCCGCTGCACGAGACTCGCACCAAGGTCGTCTTCGGCGCCGGCAACGCCGACGCCGACCTGATGTTCGTCGGCGAGGCGCCGGGTGCCGAAGAGGACCGGCAGGGCTTGCCCTTCGTCGGCCGCGCCGGGCAACTGCTGAACCAGCTGCTGGAGGAGATCGGGCTCTCGCGCGAGGAGGTCTTCATCGCCAACGTGCTCAAGAACCGGCCGCCCGGCAACCGCGACCCGCTGCCGCCGGAGATCCAGGCCTGCGAGCCGTGGCTCTGGCGGCAGGTCGGGCTGATCGAGCCGCGCGTCGTCTGCACCCTCGGCAACTTCTCGACCAAGCTGCTGAGCGGCAGTCAGACCGGGATCACGAAGGTGCGCGGTACTCCGCAGGTGCACGAGCTCGGCGGTCGCATGGTCTACCTGCTGCCCCTCTTTCACCCCGCCGCGGCGTTGCGCACCCCGGCGGTGAAGGAGACGCTGCGGGCCGATTTCGGGACCATCCCGGAGCTGTTGCGGCAACCGCTGCCCGATCCCGCTCCGACCGCCGAGGAAATCGCCGAGACCGAGGAGGAGGGCGGGACGACCCCGCCGCCGCCCAGCGACCAGCTCGGGTTCTTCGGATGAGCGCGGAGGAGGGAAGGGAGGTCGTCGACTCCTCGAGTGCCGCCGAGACGGAAGCGCTCGGTGCCCGCGTCGCCGAGCGCCTGCAGCCGGGCGACGTCGTCCTCCTCTCCGGCGACCTCGGCACCGGCAAGACGACCCTGGTCCGCGGCGCCTGCCGTGCCCTCGGCGTCACCTCGCCGGTCACTTCGCCGACCTTCACGATCGGCCAGCGCTACGGCGGCGGCCGCTTTCCGGTGTCCCACCTCGACCTCTACCGCCTGGAAAGCCTCGAGGACGAGGACCCCGCCCTGCTGGACGATTACCTCCGCGGGGATGCGGTCGCCTTCGTCGAGTGGCCGGGCGCGGGGGAGGGGCAACTCGACCGCCCCGCTCTGGAGGTCCGCCTCGCCCACGTCGACGAGGATCGGCGCCGAATAGAAGTCCAGTGGGAGAGCGCACCCCGCGCCACCTGACCGTGTTCGGGTAGGGGCGAGGTCAACTTGTAGCATCGGCGCTTGACGAAGTTCGATCCAGAAAGGCAGGACGATGAAGGGACTGAAGACGCTCATGGCACTGGCGCTGGTGGCCGGGCTGCTGGCTGTGGTGCCCGCGGGCGCGAGCGCGGCCGCGTACAAACACTACGTCGGCTGCGGGGTCTCCAAAAACGCCAAGCCGGCTCACGCCTGCCCGAAAAAAGCGAAGAAGGGCGCCTTCTTCAAAAGCCTCGAGGGCGATGTCGCCTACACCGTCTGCGTCAAGTTCCCGAGTGGGAAAAACCTCTGCGCGCAGTCTCAGGAAGCCGAACAGGGGACGCTCTACGTCAACAAGATCACCTCGACGATCGTCGGCCGGCACGTCGTCAGCTGGTTCGTAAAAGGCCAGAAAGTCGGCTCCTGGGCCTTCAAGGTCACGGGGTAGTGCGCCCCTGATCGTCGTCGGCTTCGACACCGCGACGGTGGACACCGTCGCTTGCGCCTGGCGCGACGGCGAGGTGTTGCACGAGTCGCAGCTGGGGCTCTCCCCTCGCGGGAGGCCCCTTCATGCGACCGGTCTCCTGCAGGAGGTCGAGCGGGCGGCGGCCGCGGCCGGGGGATGGGACCGGGTCGACCTGCTCGCGGTCGGCCTCGGCCCCGGCACCTTCACCGGGATCCGGGTGGGGATCGCCACCGCCCGCGGCCTCGCGGTCAGCCTCGGCCTGCCGGTGCGCGGCGTCTGCACGCTCGACGCCCTCGGCCGTGGGATTCAGGAGGCCGAGAACGGGGGTTTGGCCCTTGCCGTTCTCGACGGCTGGCGCGGCGAGGTCTTCGCCGCTCTCTACGGCGCCCACGGGGAGCGGCTCTGGGGGCCCGCCGTCCAGCGTCCGGAGGAACTGGCGGAACGGGTTGGTTCACTCGACGAAACCCCTGCGGTGGCCGGTTCCGGGGCGGTACGATTCCGCAAAGAGCTGACTCGCGACGGTGTCCGCATCGCGGACGATTCCGACCCCGTCCACCGAGTCGCCGCGCGGCACCTGTGTGCATTTGCGGCGGCGATGGCGGGCGGGAAAGACGGCGAGCAGCTCGCCCCGATCTATCTCAGACCCCCGGACGCGGAGCGGTGGCGTGAGCGAGACGCTTCACAAAGAGCCCAGTGAGCTGACCCAGGAGGTCAAGGTCCGCAGGCTCGCCTACAGCGACCTGCCGGCGGTGATCTCGATCGAGCGGCGCTCGTTCCCGACCCCGTGGTCGCTGGCGATGTTCGTGCTCGAGCTCTCGAAGCCCTCGGGGATCTGCCTCGCCGCCTGCGCCGGCGACGAGCTGCTGGGCTACGTGGTCTGCTCGCGCTACGACCAGGTCTGGCATCTGATGAACATCGCCGTCTCGCCCGAGCACCGCGGCGGCGGCGTCGCCGGGCGGCTGATGAAGCGCCTGATCTCCGAGTCGCAGGGGGAGCTGCCGTTCACGCTCGAGGTGCGCGTCTCCAACCACCGCGCGATCGGCATGTACGAACGCTTCGGCTTTCGCTCCGCCGGGGTGCGCCCGCGCTACTACCACGACAACGGCGAGGACGCCCTGATTATGTGGTTGGACTGAGGTGGCTCGATTGAGGTGGCTGGACTGAGATGACTTGTCGATGACGGAGTTGCTGCTCGCCATAGAGACCTCCTGCGACGACACCTGCGCCGCCATCCTCGACGGTCCGCGCATTCTCAGCAACGTGATCTCCTCGCAGGCAAAAGCCCACGAGGGTTTCGGCGGCGTCGTCCCCGAGGTGGCGGCGCGCCACCACCTGGAGCTGGTCGAACCAGTGGTCGAAGCGGCGCTGGCCGAGGCCGAGGTCACTCTGGACGACATCGAAGCGGTCGCCGCCACCGTCGGCCCGGGCTTGATCGGTGCGCTGCTGGTCGGGATCAGCGCCGCCAAGGGGATCGCCGCCGCGCGCCGGCTGCCGTTCATCCCCGTCAACCACCTGCAGGGGCACGTCGCCGCCAACT
>Ga0190273_10000461_pt1 | contig 15492 bp, 13 predicted proteins | sample Popmic504IS_FD_134513 | JGI IMG/M metagenome (GOLD analysis project Ga0190273, IMG submission 134513) | Populus adjacent soil microbial communities from riparian zone of Shoshone River, Wyoming, USA - 504 IS | ecosystem: Environmental > Terrestrial > Soil > Riparian zone > Trees stand | place... | reverse complement strand
GCCTCGATGAAGCGCGGCCTCTACTGCGCCAACTTCGGCGGCGGCCAGGTCGACATCACCAACGGCAAGTTCGTCTTCCAGTGCACCGAGGCCTACCTGGTCGAGGACGGCAAGATCACCGCGCCGGTCAAGGGTGCGACCCTGATCGGCGACGGCCCCTCGGCGCTGACCCGCGTCACCATGATCGGCGACGACTTCTCCTTCGACCCCGGCATCGGCGTTTGCGGCAAGTCCGGCCAGGGCGTGCCGGTGGGTGTGGGCCAGCCGTCGCTGAAGATCACCGGGCTCACGGTAGGCGGCACGGCGGTCTAGCTCCCTTCCCCCTCGAGGGGGGAAGGGTCGGGGATGGGGGTGAGTGCAGTGGGTAGACGGGTAGGCGCTGTTTGGCTCTGAGCCATCAGTGCCCATTACCGAGACTCAGCAGCCACACCCTCCACCCTGCCCTCCTCCCCTCGAGGGAGGAGGGTTCTTGCTGAGCAACCTGTCAGAGATTTAATCTACATTTCAGCGTTGTAACTGTTTCGACCCGAACGGCGCAGCCACCTTCCCTGCAGTTGCTGGAGGGAGAGCGCCGTGCGTTTGAAGTTGCTTTTGCTGGCCATGGCGGTGGCTTCGCCGCAGGTCGCCTTGGCGCAGACCGCCGCGCCGGAGGCCGCCTCCTCGGCTGTTGTCCCCTACCCCGCCGCCTTCTTCGCCTCGTCGCAGCCGAACACGGCGATGGACATGATCAACCGACTGCCGGGCTTCAGCTTCGAGCGCGGCGACGCGGTGCGGGGCTTCTCTGGCGCGGCGGGGAACGTGCTGGTTGACGGCGAGCGGCCGGCCACCAAGTCGGACGACCTCGAAAGCGTCATCCGCCGCATCCCGGCCAGCCAGGTCGAGCGCATCGAGGTGATCCGGGGCGGCGCGGCGGGCATCGACATGCAGGGCAAGACGGTGCTCGCCAACATCGTCCGCAAGAAGGGCGACGCGGTCACCGGCCTGATCTCGGTGGTCAACGCCTTCGTCTATGACGGCCGTAAGGTCCCCGGCGTCCGGCTCGAAGCGACCCGCAGCGGCGGCGGCAAGACGCTGGAAGGCTCGCTGGTCGTGGCCGGCTTCTACGACGATGGCGCGGGTAATGGTCCGCGTGTCCGGCTGGACGATGACGGCGACCTGCTTGGTCGCTGGAACGTCTATGCCGAGGGCGACGGCATGCAGGCAGTGGCTACCGGCGCCTATGAGCTGCCGATGCTGGGCGGCAAGGTGCGGGTCAACGGCCGGGCTTTCGGCGAGCGGTTCTGGTACGACGAGGTCGCCTATGGCGTGAACGGCACGCCCGATGGCCTGACCGAGCGCGACAACCAGGAACGCAAGGAAGGCGAGATCGGCGTCAACTACAGCCGCGACCTCGGCCCGCGCACGAAGCTCGACACGCTCGCCATCCAGCAGCTGAAGAAGATGGACCTCTTCGTGAAGCTGCAGGACCCCACTGAGGATCTCGACGGCGTCTTCACCATCGACCGATCGACCGGCGAGAGCATCGGCCGCGCCACCGTCGCCTTCACGCAGTCGCAGGCGCTGTCGTTCGAGAGCGGCGCGGAAGGCGCCTGGAACTGGCTGGAGAGCGAAACCGCCTTCACCGACAACGGCGAGGCCATCGCGCTGCCCGCGGCCAACGTGCGCGTCGAGGAGCTGCGCGGCGAGGCCTTCACCAAGGCCACCTGGGTCCACAGCCCGCAACTGACCGTCGAGGCCGGTGTCCGCGCCGAGACCTCACGCATCTCGTCGGAAGGCGACGTCACCCTCGAAAAGACGCTGAGCTTCGTCAAGCCACGCGGCGTGGTCACCTGGTCGCCCGACCCCAATGACCAGATCCGCGTCCGCATCGAGCGCGAAGTTGGTCAGCTGAACTTCGATGATTTCGTCGCCGCCACAACCGCCGGCGTGGTCACGTCCGGAAACCCCGACCTCAATCCCGAACAGGCCTGGGTCGGCGAGGTCGCCTATGAGCGCCGGTTCTGGAAGAGCGGCTCGGCGACCCTGACCGCGCGCCACTTCAAAATCACCGACGTCATCGACCGGGCCCCCGATCCCTCCGGCGAGTTCGACGCGCCGGCCAATATCGGCGAGGGTACGCGCGACGAGCTGGCGCTGAACCTGACGCTGCCGCTCGACCGGATCGGCCTGAAAAACGGCGTGTTGCGCGGCCAGAGCACCTGGCGGCGGTCGGAAGTGACCGATCCGACCACCGGCGAAACCCGCGAGATTTCCGGCGAGCGGCCGGTGGACTGGGAAGCCCACTTCACACAGGGCCTGCCGCGCTGGAAGCTGGCCTGGGGCGTCGACGTGTATGGCGCCTTCCGCGAGACCTACTACCGCTTCAACGAGGTGCAGACGACCAAGCTGCGGAGCTATGTCGTCCCCTATGCCGAGTGGAAGCCGCGGCCGGATGTGGGCATCCGCCTGGAGGTCCAGAACGCCACGGCCCGCGCCAACGTGCGCTACCGCGACGTCTACGATGGCCCGCGCGATGTCGCCCCGCTGCTGTTCCGCGAGGAACAGGCGCTGGACAACGGCCGCAGCCTCTACGTCCGCTTCCGCAAGACTTTCGGCTAAACCCTCCCCCTCGAGGGGGGAGGGTTGGGTGGGGGTGTAGCCGCTATGGCCGGGCGATGAGCGCTGTTTGGCTCAGAGCCTCACGCGCCTATCCGTCAACTCTCTGCACTCACCCCCATCCCCGGCCCTTCCCCCCTCGAGGGGGAAGGGAGGTTACGCGGGCCGCTCTGTGAGCGGCCCAGCCTGGCGGTCGCCGTCGAGGGCCAGTTCCGACTCCGGCCCCGCCTCGTTCACGCCATGCGCCCAGTGCTTGAGGAAGGGCGAGAGGGCGAAGAACAGCACCCCGAACCCGACGCCGACCCAGCCGATGATGTTGAACACGCCGATCGACGAGGCCAGCGCTGCGCCGGGATCGAGCACCTGGCCGCCGACGGTTGCCGTGCCGGCGATGCTGGCGATCCAGGCGCCGATGTACTGCGCCCATGAGCTGGACAGGAACCACACCGCCATCAGGAACGAGACGATCAGCGGCGGCGACAGCTTGGTGATCTCCGACAGGCCGACCGGCGACAGGCAGAGCTCGCCCGTCGTGTGCAGCAGGTAGGTGAAGGCCAGCACCAGCAGCGGCAGGCGGAAGGCGTTGTCGGCCATGCCCGCGCTCCAGACGATGACCAGGAAGCCGAGACCGACCTGCAGGAGGCCCAGGCCGAACTTCAGTACCGGGTCGGGATCACGCCCGCGCCGGCCGAGCCCCGCCCACAGCGCGGCGAAGATCGGCGCGAAGATGAGGATGAAGCCGGCGTTGAACGACTGCGTCTGGGCGGCGGTGAAGCCCATGTCGATCCACAGCATGTCGGCGGGCGTCCCCGGCGCCAACGCCATCTCGCGGGTGCCGAAGAACAGCGTCCGCCCGAACACATCCCATGTCACCGGATGGCTGATCAGGCCGAGGTTGGTGTTGCGATCGGCGAACAGGTTGAGCGAGGTGCCGGCCTGCTCGAACAGGGTAAAGAACACCACCGCGCCGGCGATCAGCACCATGGCCAGCCCCAGCCGCTCACGCTCAACCTTGGTGGACTTGGTGGCCATGAACCAGGCCACATAGGCCAGCACGATGACCGAGCCGATGCCCAGGCTCCAGCCGACCAGCTGGTTGCGCTGCACGACGAAATAGACCAGCGCCACGCCGGCCAGGCCCGCCAGATAGATCAGGTGCTCGGCGTTCAGCGGCCCGGCAATCGGCTTGGCCAGCTGCTCCGGCCGCGGCGGCTCGCCATGGCCCTGCAGCAGCGGCTTGCCGATCACGAAGGCAAGGTAGCCGACCAGCATGCCGACCCCGGCGAGCCCGAACCCCGCCCACCAGCCGACCCGCTGGCCGAGATAGCCGCACAGGATGGCGGCCCAGAAGGCCCCCAGGTTGACCCCGTAATAGTAGAGGGTGAAGCCCGGATCGCGGCGCGGATCGCCCTTGGTATAGAGCTGTCCCACGATCGAGGAGATGTTTGGCTTCAGGAAGCCGACGCCCATGATGATCAGCGACAGGGCCAGGTAGAAGATGCCGACGTACTTGGAATCGCGGGCTTCCGAGAGGGTGTAGGAGCCCTTCGGCAGCACGGCGGGAATGGCCGAGCCGGCCGGAATGCCCTTGATCTCCAGCCCGCCCGAGGGCGCGGCGCCGTACTCGTACCTTGCGTTGCCGACCTGCAGCATGGCCTGGCGCTCGTCGCCGCGACCTTCGACCACGAACTCGTAGCGGGCGCCGTTGTAGGTCAGCGTCTGCTGCGCCGGGCGGCCTTCGATGGCCATGGTGAAGTGGCCGGCCACCAGCAGCAGGGCGCCGAACGCCACCGCCTTGCGGGTGCCGAGGTAGCGGTCGGCCAGCAGGCCCCCAATCAGCGGCAACAGGTAGACCAGCGTCGTGTAGGAGCCGTACTGGCTGTTGGAGAAGGCGTCGTCGAAGAGGAAGTGCTGGGTCAGGTAGAAGATCAGCAGCCCGCGCATGCCGTAGTAGGAGAAGCGCTCCCACATCTCGGCGAAGAACAGGATGAACAGCCCGCGCGGGTGGTCGCGCAGCAGCTGGATAAGGACCGGAATGCCCGTCAGCAGCGTGATGACGATGCCGGCGATGACGACGATGCTGTTCATGAAAAGCTCTACCCTGCCGTTGCCTGGGCTGAAGGCATGGACGTTTCCCCCCGCTTCGCCCGGTTTTGCGGGAGAAGATCATGCAAGCGGCGGTTTCACAAGCAACGGCATGCCCGAAGCCTGACAGCGGAGCCGTCGCGTGACCTCGCGCGTTCTTCGTGGCTGAGGAGACACGCCATGAACAGCTTTGGACAGCCTTCGCCCTTCCATATCGTCGCCCATCCCGAGCGCGTGCGCGTGCTGTTCCAGGGCCATGAGCTGGCCGACAGCGACGACGTCATGGTGCTGAACGAGGAGGGCCAGGACGCCGTCTTCTACTTCCCGGTCAAGGACGTGCAGATGTCCTCGCTGCAGGCCAACCGGCACACCCGGCCGGGCGCCTACGGCGACGCCAACTTCTACACCATCATGCGCGACGGCCACGTCATCGAGGACATCGCCTGGTGCTACGGCGAGCCGCTGGCCGACGCCGAGTCCATCGGCGGCCGCATCGCCTTCGACCCGCGCCACGTCGACTTCCAGCTCGAGAGCATGCCCGAAGAGCGCGTGGTCCCCCACGTCCCGGCCCACGACCCGCCTTACGCGGACGACCTCGACCCTATGGGGCGGCGGGAGATTCCGCCGGTGAGAGATCACGGCGCGGATCGCCGCTAGGATTGGGCCACCCAATCACCGTCATCCCGGCCGTAGCGGAGCGGAGAGCCGGGACCCAGAGTCACAGCCAAAGTCCTCTAGGTCCCGGATCGGCCTGTCGGCCGTCCGGGATGACGAAGGTAAAGATGAGGGGTCGTCAGTACGCAAACTCCTCGAACACACGGCTGACGTCGCCCTGCCAGGGGCCGTGGTATTTTTCGAGCAGCCGTTCGGCCGGAGTGACGCCGCTGTCGGCGATGACTTCGAGTTCGCCGAGGTAGCCGGTTTCATCGACGAAGCCGCCGTCGAGCCGGTTGCGGCGCTTGAGGCCTTCGCGGGCGATGGCGACGAGGTCCTTGCCGACGTCCTGCGCGGTGCGTCCCCCGACCACGGCTTTCAGCCCCAGCCTCGGGACATCGTTGCGCAGCTTGTGCCGCTCCTCGGCCGTCCAGTCCTTGCAAAGGTCCCAGGCCGCGGCCAGCGCCGGCGCGTCGTAGAACAGCCCGGCCCACAACGCCGGCAGTGCGCAGATGCGGCTCCAGGGCCCTGAGTCGGCGCCGCGCATCTCCAGATACTGCTTGAGCCGGACCTCCGGGAAGATGGTGGTCATGTGGTCGGCCCAGTCGCCCATGGTCGCGCGCTCGCCGGGCATTTCGGCCAGCCTGCCCTCTATGAAGGCGCTGAAGGACTTGCCCGACAGGTCGGTGTAGCGGCCGTTGCGCTTGGCGAAGTACATCGGCACGTCCATGGCGTAGCGGGCGTAACGCTCGAACCCGAAGCCGTCCTCGAACACGAAATCGAGCATGCCGGTGCGGTCGCCGTCGGTGTCGGTCCAGACGTTCGCCCGCGCCGACAGGAAGCCGTTGGGCCGCCCTTCCGTGAACGGCGAGTTGGCGAACAGGGCGGTGACGATCGGCTGCAACGCCAGGCTCATGCGGAACTTGGCCACCATGTCGGCCTCGTTCTCGAAGTCGAGGTTGGCCTGCACCGTGCAGGTGCGCAGCATCATGTCGAGTCCAAGCCCGCCGACCTTGGGCATGTAGGCGCGCATGATGGCGTAGCGGCCCTTGGGCATCACCGGCACCTGATCGCGCCGCCACAGGGGCGTGAAGCCGAGCCCGAGGAAACCGAGACCCAGCTCGTCGGCAACCTTCCTGACCTCGTTGAGATGGCTGCCGGTCTCCTGGCAGATCTCGTGCATGGTCTCCAGCGGGGCGCCCGAGAGCTCGAACTGGCCGCCGGGTTCGAGGCTGACGTTGGCCCCGCCGCGCTCCAGCGCGATCAGCACCGGGCCGCCGTCGCTGTCCTCGTAAACGCCCTTCCAGCCGAACCGCATTAGCCCTTCGAGCAGGGCGCGGATGCCGTTCTCACCCTCGTACGGGACCGGCTCGTGGGAGCCGATGCGGAAGCCGAACTTCTCGTGTTCGGCGCCGACGCGCCAGTCGGTGCGCGGCTTGCAGCCCTCGGCCATCCAGGCCGTCATGCGCTCAAGTGTCAGCGGGCGGTCGTCGCCATCCGGTTGCGCCATGCCCGTCCCCAAGCAGAGTTTCGTTTGTCTACGCTCCAGCGCAGGTAAGCCTCTGCGCGGCCAGGCTCAAGGGCTTTGACGCCAATCGCCCAGCCGGGCCTGCCACAGCGTCAGCGCCGAATTCGCCGCCGTGTCGGCCCGCAGGATGCGCGGCCCGAGCGACACCGGCGTGACGAAGGGCAAGCTGCGCAGCCGCTCCCGCTCCTCGGGGGCGAACCCGCCCTCCGGTCCGATGAGAATGCCCCAAGGCCCTTCGCCGCTGAGCGCATCCAGCGCCGGTTTCGCATCGCCGCCCTCGTCGCAGAACATCAGCCGCCGTCCGGCGGCCCAGCCGTCCAGCAGCTTGTCGAGCTTCACCGGCTCAAGGATTTCCGGCACGTCCAGCCGCCCGGTCTGTTCGGCCGCCTCAGTCGCGATCACCTGCAGCCGGGGCAGCCGCGCGCCGTCGGCGTTGGTGTGCCGCGTCACCACCAGCCGCACCCGCCGCGCGCCCAACTCCGCCGCCTTCTCGATGATGGTCTCCAGCCGCGGCCGCTTGACCAGCGCCACGACGAGGTCGAGGTCCGGCCCGGTCGCCTGCGGCTTCACCTGCTCGGCCAGCTCCAGCCGGCACCCGCGCTTGGAGACCTCGGCGATCACAGCGCGCCACTCGCCGTCGCGGCCGTTGAACACGAGCAGGTCGTCTCCCACGTCGCGGCGCATCACCGAGGTGAGATAGCGCGACTGGTCCGGGTGCGGGATGACGCCGACGCCCGGTGCAAGATCGTTGGTGACATAGAGCCGGATCATCGACGGCCTTCTACCCAACCACTCCGCCCCCGTCATCCCGGACGGCCGCCAGGCCGATCCGGGACCCAGAGTCACAGGCGCGGCCTTGGGTCCCGGCTCTCCGCTACGCTTCGGCCGGGATGACGGTGGAGGGGTGGCGAGTTAAGACCTCCACCATGACCGCCCCTCTCCCCGACGCCGCGCCGAGCAACTGGGTGGACCGCCATGCGCCGGCGGTGCTGCAGCCATGGCTGAGGCTGGGGCGGTTCGACCGGCCGACGGGGATATGGCTGCTGATGCTGCCGGGCTCGCAGGGGATCGCGCTGGCCTGCGCGGCGCAGCGGCAGCCGCCGTCACCCACCCTGCTGCTGCTGTTCTTCCTCGGCGCGGCGCTGATGCGGGCGGCGGGGTGCGCCTACAACGACATCGTCGACCGCGACATCGACGCCAAGGTCGCCCGCACCGCCGGGCGGCCGATCCCGGCGGGGCAGATTACGGTCACGCAGGCGTGGGTGTTCATCGCGCTCTGCTGCGCCCTCAGCCTGGCCGTCCTGCTCAGCTTCAACCGGCTGGCCATTGGCCTCGGCGCGGCGTCGCTGCTGCTCGTCGCCGCCTACCCGTTCATGAAGCGGATCACTTGGTGGCCGCAGGCGTGGCTGGGACTGACCTTCAACTGGGGCGCGCTGCTGGGGTATGCGGCAGTGACCGGCCGTGTCGACCTTCCCGCCCTACTGCTCTACGCGAGCGGAGTGTTCTGGACCCTCGGCTACGACACCATCTACGCCGTGCAGGACCTCGAGGACGACGCGCTAGCCGGCGTGAAATCTTCCGCCCGCAGGCTCGGCGCCGCCGCGCCGAAAGCGGTGCTCGGCTTCTACATCGCCGCCTTCGCGCTGGCGCTCGGCGCCGCTTTCACTGCCGGGCTAGGCCCCCTGTTCCTGCCGCCCGCCGCCATCTTCGGCATGATGCTGTCGCGCCAGGCGCAGAAGCTCGACATCGCCGACCCGGTCGGGGCGCTGGCCCTGTTCAAGTCCAACACCTGGGCCGGGCTGCTGCTGTTCTGCGCGCTCGCCGCCGGGCTGTGGATGCCGGCCGGCTGAAAGTTGACTCCCGCGTCATTCTCTCGCGTGGCATAATGGGCGCATGGCCGTAGCCGCTCGCGTCAAACCCGGGACCTTCTTCGCCCCCGCCGACTGGGAGGCGATGTCGCGTCGCTCGTCCTGGAAGGGGCTGGCGCTGGTCGCCCACGCCTGGATCGTCATCATCGCCGCCGGCGCCCTGTTCGTGATCTGGCCGAACCCGCTGACCTACATCGTCGCCGTGGTGCTGATCGGCGCCCGGCAGCTGGGCCTGGCCATCCTCATGCACGACGCGGCCCACGCCGCGCTGCACTCCAATCTGAAAGTCAACGACTGGGTCGGTCACTGGCTGGCCGGAGCGCCGACCAACGCCGACCTGTGGCGCTACCGCGACTACCACCTGCAGCATCACAAGTACGCCCAGCAGGCCGAGGACCCGGACCTCGGACTATCGGCGCCCTTCCCGATCACCCGCGACTCCCTGCGCCGCAAGGCCATCCGCGACCTGACCGGCCAGACCTTCTACAAGCAGCGCATCGCGCCCACGATCGCCGCCTTCCGCGACGGAGCGAAGAACGGCGTGCCGTTCGGCCGCACGTTCAAGGGCGTCGTCGGCTTCTGGAAACCGTTCCTGATCACCAACGCCGTGCTGCTGGCGGTGCTGACGGCGGCCGGGCTGTGGTGGGCGTATTTCGCGCTGTGGCTCGTGCCGATGGCGACCTGGTACCCGCTGATCACGCGGCTTCGGAACATCGCCGAGCACGCCCTGGTCGGCAAGGACGAGCCCGACCCCCTGCGGCACGCCCGCACCACCCGGGCAAACTGGCTGGAGCGCGCCGTGCTGGCCCCCTACTGGGTTAACTACCACTGCGAACATCACATGTTCATGCACCTGCCCTGCTGGAGCCTGCCGAGGGCCCACCGCCTCCTCGCCCACGGCGGCACGGCCCCCGGCATGCTCATCGAACCCGGCGGCTACCTGAAGGTGCTGAAGATCGCGGCGGGCAGGGAACTCGCGGCGGCGGCCTGAAGGAACTTACCCGAAGCTGAGACGTACGGCTTAACATAGGCTACAGTTCGGACATCCCAGTGCTCGACCCCATCGGACTGCCGGAGCCCGGCGCGACCTGCGCGCGCCCGAAGACCTTGAAGACGAAGTCCCGTGGGGCTTCCTGGCTGTCCGATTTTAATATCACCGGCGGCAGGCTGCACGTGCGCGACACCGGCGCCGATCTGGTCCTCAACGCGACGCTGGCCGGCGAGGCGCTGGTCTGGCTGGGCTACCACGTCATCGTCCGGCTGCGGTCCTGGGCGATGCGGCTGGCGCGGACCAATGCGCCGCGCGTCTGGTTCGCGCCGGCGAGCCCGCGTCCCTGGTACCTGGTGTGGGCGGCGATGGCTTGGGCCGGCATCCGCATCACCGCCGACCCCGCCGACGCTCAGGCCGCCTTCGCCTTCGAGGATCTGACCTGGGTGAGCGCGCTCGCCCCGCCCTTGCTGCCGGCCTTCAACTATCGCTGCCGCGACGTCTCGAAGTCGCGGGTCGCGGCGGTGTTCGAGCAGGTGTTCGGCTATCCGCTGGCGCTCGATCCGCGGACCTGGAGCGGGCCGGCTGTCGACAAGGGCGAGCTGAACGGCGTCCACAACGGCCGCGTCATCGCCTGCCCCGCGCCGCGCGTCACCGGCCGCCACTATCAGCGCGTGATCGACACCAGCGACGGCGCCTTCACCTACGACCTGAGGACCGCCTGCGTCGGCGGACGGCCGGTGGTGGTGTGGAAGAAGCGCAAGCCGCTCATCGACCGCTTCTCGATCCACAATCTGTCGGTGAGCACCCACCTGCCGGGCGACGTGTTCAACGCCGAAGAGCTGACCCTCATCACCCGCTTCCTGGCCGAAATGCGCGCCGACTGGGCCGGACTGGATATCCTGCGCGACCGGACCAGCGGGCGCATCTACATCGTCGACGTCAACAAGACCGACGTCGGCCCGATCATCGCGCTCAGCCTGGCCGACAAGCTGCGCTCGACCGCCATGCTGGCCAAAGCCCTGAACGCGATGGTGCCGGAAAAGCCGACGGCGGCCGCCGGAGCAGCCGCCGTCTGAATTCTGGCTCTTGGTTAGGGCGCCGCTGCCGCAGTCGCCGCCACTTCCACAGTAGGGGTGACGGCTCGCGACTCTTCGGCACTCCCGTCGGCCGCGAGCTTCACAACCAGCGGGTTGGGATGGAGGTCCAGCGTCGCACCGCTGACAGCATCCACGCCGATTCCGATAAAGCCGCCAACAACCGCGTTGCCCACGAGGCCCGCCGTGCCGCGGCCGCTCATGCTGTTGGTGACGCGCGTCGTGAAAGGCTTGTAGCCGGTCTTGGAGACAGTGACGTCGAACTCAGACTTCCGCGGCAGTTTCATGGTGCAAGGCGTGTCGCAGGAATAGCCGTGGTTCGTCTTAACAACAGCGCCGGACGGCTCGCTCTGCACGGCGTAGTCCTGTTTGGTGCCGCGGGTGATCGTGGCGCAAGCCGCGGACGACGCGGCGATAGCGGCAATGAGAAGCGCGCGTGAAGCACGCTGAGCGTAGATATGCATTTTGGTAGCCCCCGAAATATCCGCGCAACCCGCACGGGCGGTGCAGGGCAACTCATCTGCGATTCACAGTCAAGCTAATCTCTACTGTAGGTCTAAAAAGCCGCATGATCATCGACCGCCGCGCCTTCATTCTCGAGAACACCCGGCTGCAGGCGCCGCCGCATGCCCCGGAGCTGCGGCTGTATCTGGCCGACGAGGTGACGCCGATCTGGCGGCTGACCGAGGAGGCGCTGGAGGAGATGGGCCTGCCGCCGCCGTCCTGGGCGTTTGCCTGGGCCGGCGGGCAGGCGCTGGCGCGGTATGTGCTCGACCATCCGCATGTCGTGGCGGGCAAGCGGGTGGTCGATTTCGCGACCGGCTCAGGGATCGTCGCCATCGCCGCGATGAAGGCGGGCGCCGCCGAGGTGCTGGCCGCCGACATCGACGTCTTCTGCGGCGCGGCGGTGGCGCTGAACGCGGCGGCGAACGGCGTGACGGTAACCTTCACCGACGCTAACTTGCTGGAAGCGCCGCCGCCCGCCGCCGACGTCTTCCTGGCCGGTGACATCTGCTACGAACAGCCGATGGCCGGGGAGGTGATGGGCTGGCTCGGTGAGGCCAGGGCGGCGGGCGCCGAGGTGCTGATCGGCGATCCAGGCCGGACCTACTTCCCGCGTTCGGGACTGGTGAAAGTGGCGGAGTACGAGGTGCCGACCACGCGCGAGCTGGAGGACTTCGAGGTCAAGAAGACCTCGGTGTGGACTTTGCCTTGAGGCAGCCCACAATACGCCTCAGGGGGAACTCAGGTGGCTCAGGCGGCGGCGAACAAGCAGTGCGGCGACTGCGCTATGTGCTGCAAGGTGCTTGAGATCGAAGCGCTGGCGAAGGCGCGCCACACCATGTGCGGCCACTTCCGGAAGGGCGCCGGCTGCGGCATCTACGAGAGCCGCCCCGCCGCCTGCTCGCAGTTCGTCTGCGCCTGGCTGACCACGGCGGAGATGGGCACCAGCTGGCGGCCCGACCGCTGCAAGTTCATGATGTGGGGCGACCGCCAGCTGATGGTCGATGTCGACCCCGCCTACCCCGACGCGTGGCGGCGCGAACCCTACTATTCGAAGCTCAAGCAGGCGTCGGACCGGCGGCGGCCCGGCGCGGTGGATGTGGTGGTCCGCAACGGCCGCGAGGTGGTCATCCTCTTCCCCGAAGGCGACATCAGCCTGGGTCCCTACCAGAACCTGCCGATCCGCAGCGGCTATCGTATGGGAAAGCCGTTTGCCGAGTATGTGAAATAGAGACAGGTCAAGGCCTGAAATTGTGCGCTAGGCTGGCCTGCCCCCAGTTCGAGTGAATCCCCCATGCGCCGCCGCACCTTCCTTGCCGCCCTGCCCGCCGCCGTCGCTACTTCGGCGATCGCCCAGACTACCAATCCCAACCTGCACCGGCCCGACGTCCGCCCCGGCGACCGCATCGACGGCGCCAGCTTCGCCACCCGCTCGGCGGCCTGGGGCGTGCATGGAGCCGCCGCCACGGCGCATCCGCTGGCCACGCAGATCGCCATCGACATGCTGGGGGCGGGCGGCTCGGCGGTGGATGCGGCGATCGCGGCCAACGCGGCGCTGGGCTTCCTGGAGCCGGTCTCCAGCGGCATCGGCGGCGACTGCTTCGTGATGCTGTGGGACCCGAAGGTGGGCAAGGTGGTGGGCCTCAACGGCTCCGGCCGCTCGCCGCGCGGGCTGTCGCTGGAGACGGTGCGGGCCCGCGCGAAGAACGGCCTGATCCCCTCCTACGGCGCCGTGCCGGTCAGCGTGCCGGGCGCGGTCGACGCCTGGTGGAGCCTGCACCAGCGCTACGGCAAGCTGCGCTGGGAGACGCTGTTCGCGCCGGCCATCGCCCACGCGCAGGACGGCGTGCCGGTGGCCCAGACCATCGCCTACTACCTCAACGCCTCGTTCAAGCGCTTCAACACGCCGGGCCTCGGCATCGAGGAGGTCGAGAACTTCAACAAGGTCTGGGCGAGCGAGGGCCGCACGCCGCGTGAGGGTGAGATCTTCAGGAATCCGGCGCTGGCGGCGACCTACCGCGAGATCGCCCAGGGCGGGGGCCGGGCCTTCTACGAGGGCGACATCGCCGCGCGCATCGAGGCCTACTTCAAGCGCATCGGCGGCTGGATGTCCCGCGAGGATCTGGCGGCCCATCACTCCGAATGGACCGAGCCGCTGGCCACGGACTATCGCGGCGTCACCGTCCATGGCCTCGCGCCTAACAGTCAGGGGCTGTCAACGCTGCAGCTGCTCAACATCGCCGAGCAGTTCGACATAAAGGGCATGGGCTTCCAGTCGACCGCCGCCATCCACCACATGGTCGAGGCCAAGCGCCTCGCCTTCGAGGACCGCGCCCGCTACTTCGCCGACCCGAACTTCGCGAAGATCCCGACCGAGTGGCTGCTGTCCAAGGACTACGCACGCGAGCGCGCGAAGCTGATCAGGCCCGACCGCATCCTGACGCCGGTGCATCCGGGCCAGGCGCCCAGCCACGGCGACACCACCTATTTCACCACCGCCGACGCCGACGGCATGATGGTTTCGATCATCCAGTCCAACTACCGCGGCATGGGCTCGGGGCTGTCGCCGGACGGGCTCGGCTTCATGTTCCAGGACCGGGGCGAGCTGTTCAGCCTGACCGACGGCCACCCCAACCTCTATGCGCCCGGCAAGCGGCCCTTCCAGACCATCATCCCCGGGTTCGCCACCCGCAACGGCGCGCCGTGGCTGGCCTTCGGCGTCATGGGCGGCGACATGCAGCCGCAAGGGCAGGCCCAGATCATCACCAACATGGTGGACTTCGGGCTCGACCTGCAGGCCGCCGGCGACAGCCCGCGCTGGCACCACGAAGGCTCCACTGAACCCACCGGCGAGGCCCAGAAGGGCGTCGGCCTCCTGCGCGTGGAAACCGGCGTGCCTGAGGCCACAAAGAAGGGCCTGGCCGCGCTCGGCTGGAAGCTCGGACTACCCGACGGCGGCTTCGGCGGCTATCAGGCGGTCGAGCGCTGGCCCGGCCGCTATGCCGCGGCGACCGAGATGCGCAAAGACGGCGTGGCGCTGGCATACTGATCCGATGACCCACGACGAGTTCAAGCAGATCGCCCTCTCCTTCCCCGGCGTCGAGGAGGGTAAGTCCTACGGCAAGCCCGCCTTTCTGGTGAACGGCAAGTTCCTCACGAGAGTGCGCGCCGCCGACAAGAGCGCCGTCTTCACCGGCGTCCACTTCGACGAGCGCGAGATGCTGATCGAGTGCGAGCCCAAGACCTTCTTCTTCGTGGCCCACTACAAGGACTATCCGGCCGTGCTGGCGCGGCTGGAGAGCCTGCACCCCGGCTCGGCCCGCAACTTCATCGAGCGCCGCTGGCGGGAGATCGCGCCGAAGAAGCTGGTCAGGGCCTACGACGCCGAGCGTGACAGCGCGGCCGTGGGCGCCTAGAGCAGCGCATGGCCTATCGCTCCCTGCGCGATTTCATGGCGATGCTCGAGCGCGAGGGTGAGCTGGTGCGGGTCGGCGAGCCCGTCTCCACCGTCCTTGAGATGACCGAGATCGGCACCCGGCTGCTGGCCACCGGCGGACCCGCGGTGCTGTTCGAAAGGCCGGTGATGGCCGACGGCTCGGTCAGTCTGATGCCGTGCCTGATGAACCTGTTCGGGACGGTCAAGCGCGTGGCCATGGGCGTGACGCTCGGCGGCGAGGCGCGGACCACGGCCGGCGAACTGCGCGAGGTCGGCGAGCTGCTGGCCTTCCTCAAGAGCCCCGAACCGCCGCGCGGCCTGAAGGACGCCTGGGACATGCTGCCCATCGCGCGGCAGGTGATGGCCATGCGCCCGGCGACGGTGAAGAAGGCGCCGGTGCAGGAGGTGGTGCTGAAAGGCGCCGACGTCGACCTCACCGCCCTGCCCGTGCAGACCTGCTGGCCCGGCGAGCCGGCGCCGCTGATCACCTGGCCGCTCGTGGTCACGAAGGGGCCGACGGGCTCGCGCGAGGACGCGTTCAACCTCGGCATCTACCGCATGCAGGTTCTCGGCAAGGACCGGGCGATCATGCGCTGGCTCGCCCACCGCGGCGGGGCCCAGCACTACGCCCGCCACAAGAAGAGCGGCGCGCGCGAGCCCCTGCCCGCCTGCGTCGTCCTGGGGGCCGACCCCGGCGTCATCCTGGCCGCAGTGACGCCGGTGCCCGACACCCTGTC
>Ga0190273_10000460_pt1 | contig 15549 bp, 15 predicted proteins | sample Popmic504IS_FD_134513 | JGI IMG/M metagenome (GOLD analysis project Ga0190273, IMG submission 134513) | Populus adjacent soil microbial communities from riparian zone of Shoshone River, Wyoming, USA - 504 IS | ecosystem: Environmental > Terrestrial > Soil > Riparian zone > Trees stand | place... | reverse complement strand
CACCGCGTCCAGGGCGTCGACCACGCGGTACAGGTACTCGTCCTCCACCTGCGGGCCGCGCTCGGCAGTGACGTGCAGGCGGCTGGTGGCGGGCAGCGGCTGGCCGCGGCGCAGCTTGCCGGTCAGGCGGCCCCAGCCCAGCGGGCTCCAGACCACGGCGCCGACGCCCTGGTCCAGGCCCAGCGGCATCAGCTCGGATTCGTAGTCGCGGCCGATCAGCGAGTAATAGGCCTGGTTGGCGACGTAGCGCGACCAGCCGTGGCGGTCCGACACCGCCAGCGATTTCATCAGATGCCAGCCGGAGAAATTGGACACGCCGAGGTAGCGCAGCTTGCCGGCGCGCACCAGGTCGTCGAGCGTGGCCAGCGTTTCCTCGACCGGCGTCATCGCGTCGAAGCCGTGCAGCTGCAGCAGGTCGATGTAGTCGGTGCCGAGACGCTGCAGCGCGCGATCGACGCCCTGGATCAGGTGGTAGCGCGACGAGCCGACGTCGTTGGCGCCGTCGCCGGAGCGGAACGTCAGCTTGGTCGAGATCAGCAAGCCGTCGCGCGGCAGGTGGCGGATGGCCTCGCCGAGGATGGATTCGGCGGCGCCCCTGGAATAGATGTCGGCGCTGTCGAACATGTTCAGCCCGGCGTCCATGCAGATATCGATCAGGCGCCGCGCCTCGGCGACGTCGGTCTTGCCCCAGGCGGCGAACAGCTCGCCTTCGCCGCCGAAAGTGCCAGTGCCGAAACTGAGCGCAGGCACTTTGAAGCCCGAGCGGCCGAGATAGCGGTATTCCATGCGAGTGTCCTGGTGGTGATGGCGAGGCGTAGTGCCGGCGCCGATGGCGTCGTCGGTGTATGACCGGCGTAGCGGTGATGCGTTCGCGGAGCCTGCGAGCGGTGCAGGCGCCGCTTCAGTTTTTCGCAGGGTCGTCGGCAGTGTCGTCCGCAGCGGCGGGTGTCGCCGCATCCTCGACCGCGTCGAGCAGCAGCGACACCATCTGCCCGAAGGCCAGCGTCACGATGGCGCCGCCGACGGTCAGTAGCCACAGCAGCCGGGCGGCGCCGGAACTGGGATGGGCGCCGATCACTGCCTGCGCCAGCGGATAGAACATCAGCGTGAACACCAGCATCCCGAACAGCGAGTTGATCGCCGGGAATAGGCAGCGCCGCAGACGCGCGGTACAGCGGTTTGCGGTGCCGGCCCGGTGCATCCGCAGCAGCGCGAGGTGGATGCGGAACACCAGGCGGGCCAGATAAAGCAGCTGCACCGCCAGGCTCAGCGTGCCGGCGGCCGGTGCCCATCGCGCGGCGGTGCCGGCCGGTGCCAGCAGCAGCACCAGCACGCTGATGCCGAAAAACAGCGGCAGTACCATGCCGGGCGAGGCACGCAGCGGCAAAGGCGAACCCAGCGCCGTCGCCACACGCCATCCCCAGCTCCGATGCTGCTGCTGCATTTTTTCCGCATCCCCGAAGGCCCCTGGGGCGGATGCTAGACGGGATGCTGGCGCGCGACCATCAGGCCGTGCGCGTAAGGGCACTGCCGCTGCGGTGCTGCGGCGACGCTCAGTCGCGTTCGAGTGCGATGCGCACCAGGTTGGCGAGGCTGCGGGTCTGCAGTTTCTCCATCAGCCTGGCCTTGTAGACCTCGACCGTGCGCGGGCTGATCGCGAGCTTGATCGCGATGTCGCGGTTCTGCAGGCCCAGCGCCAGCAGGCCCAGCACTTCGTTCTCGCGCGGCGTCAGCCGCTCCAGCCGCTGGCGCGCGGCCAGGCTGCGCTGACGATCCGCGGCGCGGCTGAGCTGCTGCTCCAGCGCCTTGCCGATGGCGTCGATCAGCAGCGGATGGTCGATCGGTTTCTCGACGAAGTCCGCGGCGCCGGCTTTCAGTCACTGGCGCACGGTGGCGACGTCGCCATGCGCGGTCATGAAGATCACCGGCAGATCGGGGCGCAGCTGCGCCAGCTGCTGATGAACCTCGATGCCGCTGAGGCCGGGCATGCGGATGTCGAGCAGCGCGCAGCCGATCGGCTCGGCCGGCAGTGACGACAGGAAGTCCTCGCCGCGTGCATACAGCCGCGTCTGGAAGCCCTTCAGGCTCAGGTACAGCGCGGTGGAATCGCGCACCGAGGCGTCGTCGTCGACAATGAACACCGTGCCTTCGTAGGCGCGCGGCGCGGTGGTGGTCGGCATCGTCATCGTCTCAGGCACTGCGGGCCTCCAGGCTCGGTTGCGTGCTCGGCAGGCTCAGCTCGAAACGGCTGCCGCCGTTGGCCGCCGGCCGATAGTCCAGCGAGCCGCCGTGCGCCTGGATCAGCGAGCGGCTGATCGTGAGGCCCAGGCCCATGCCATGTGGCTTGCTGGTGGTGAACGGCTGAAACAGGCGGCCGACGATCTCGCTGGCGACGCCGGGACCGTCGTCCTCGATCGAAATCCGGATTGCCTGGCCGCGGTCGCTGATCGAAATGATCACCTGTCCACGGCCGCTTTGCGAGTGCTCGATCGCGTCCAGCGCGTTGGTGAGAATGTTGTGCAACACCATCTCGACCTGCATCGCGTCGGCCATCACCGCCGGCATATCGGTATCGCTGTGCATCGCGATGCCGACGCCGAGCCGCTCGCAGCGCGGCGCTAGCCGCCGCAGTACCGACTGCAGCAGCGGCGGCAGTGCGACGCGCTCGGCGGCGACGGTGCCGCTCTGGAAGAAATTGCGCAGCTTGTGCACCACCTCGCCGGCGCGCCGCGCCTCGACGGCGGCGCGATCGAGCGCGTCGATCAGCCGCGCCCGCTGGTTCTGGACCGAATCGGGCGCGTCGAGCAGCAGGCGGCTGGCGCCGATGTAATTGCCGATCGCGGTGATCGGCTGGTTGAGCTCATGCGCCAGCGCCGACGATAGCTCGCCGGCCGCGGCCAGCTGCAGCGTGCGCGCGACCAGTGCGTTCTGCTCCTGCAGGATCAGGTCGGCGCGCGCGCGCTCGTTGACGAACACGCCGAGCGTCAGCGCGGTGGCGCACAGGCTGAACAGCAGGAACTGGTAGCGGATGAAGGTCACCACGTAGATCTCGGATTCCGGCACCACCACGATCAGGCCGATCTGCGTCACCGCCAGCGACAGCACCGCGCCGAGCAGGCCGTGACGCGCGACGATCCACACCAGCGGCAGGAACAGGATGTAGAAGAACTGGTACTGCGCGATATTGGGCTCGCTGAATACCAGCCACAGCGCCGCCAGCAGCGCCAGCGCCTGGCTGCCGATCTCGATCATGCGTCGCGGTCGCGGCCAGCGCGGCCGCGACTGGCGCAGCGTCAGCAGCAGCGGCGTCACCACCAGAATGCCGTCGAGATCGCCGATCCAGAAGCGCACCGTATGCGAGAAGAAATCGGCCGATCGCAGTTCGTCGAACCCGGTGAAGACGGCGACGTAGCCGAGCGCGACCGCGAGGCTCGCGGCCAGCGTCGCGCCGATGAACCAGGCGAGGTCGCGCAGCGTCTGGATCTCGGTGCCGCGGGTCAGCGTGCGCCGCAGCAGGTAGGCGCAGCCGGTGTAGCAGATCGTGATCCACGCGGCCGCGAACAGCAGCGGCAGCGGGCTCGGCAGGCCGCGCGTCACGTATTCGGCGACGAAGCAGGCGATAGGCACCGCCGGCCAGTAGCGCAATCCGCAGACCAGCAGCAGGAACAGCGTCAGCCCCGGCGGCGGATTCCACGGCGAAATGCCCAACGGCAGCACCGGCAGGATGTAGCTGACCAGGTCGAGCAGCACGTACAGCGCGATATAGCCGCCGGCCAACAGCAGCGGGTGCAGCAGCAGGCGGCTAGCGGGAAACCGCAGGATCGCTGTTTTGCGGTGCTCGACCGGTCCCGGCGACCCAGGCGCGGGCATGGTTAGTGGCCTGTAACAGAGGAGAAGGTAATGAGCATGGCCGATGGATCGTGGGTCAAGGCAAGGCGCCAGAAGGAGCCATAGCCTTGGCTATGGCGACGACGAGCAACGCGGCATCGGCGCACGAGACGCGGCCAGGCGCTATCGATTCCTCTGTTACAGGCCACTAGTACCGGGGCGCCTGGTGCCAGCGCCATGCGGTGGCGATGATGTCGAACAGCTCCGGTGTCTGCGGCTTCCAGCCGAGCACGCTGCGCGCCTTGCTGGCACCGGCGACCAGCACCGGCGGATCGCCGGCGCGGCCGGGGGCGACTTCGGACGGAATCGGATGGCCGACCACGGCCTCGGCCGCGCGCAGCACCTCGAGCACCGAAAAACCCTGGCCGTTGCCGAGGTTGTACAGCTGGTAGGCCGGCAGATCCTCACGCTCCAGCGCAACCGCGGCCAGCAGATGCGCGTCGCACAGGTCGGTGACGTGGATGAAATCGCGCACGCAGTATCCGTCGCGGGTGTCGTTGTCGCTGCCGAACAGCTTCACCACCGGCGCCTTGCCGGCCGCGACTTTCAGAATGTTCGGCAGCAGATGCGATTCGGGTTCATGCGCTTCGCCGATCTCGCCCGACGCATCGGCACCGGCCGCGTTGAAGTAGCGCAGCACCGCGGCGCGCAGGCCGTAGGAGCGGCAGCTGTCCTCGATCATGCGTTCGGCGAACAGCTTGCTCCAGCCGTAGGTGTTGATCGGCTGCGTCGAATGGTCCTCCTCGATGCGCCGCTTGTTCGGCAGGCCATAAACCGCGGCCGTCGAGCTGAAAACCAGCCGGCTGCGGCCGTGGCGGCGCATCGCTTCCAGCAAGTTGAACACGCCGCAGACGTTGTTGCCGTAGTACAGCGCCGGATCGACCATGGATTCGGCGACCAGCGAACGCGCGGCGAAATGCAGCACCAGATCGGGGGTGAAGTCGGGCAGCGCGCGGTCCAGGTCCGCCGGCTGCAGCAGGTCGCCTTCGTAGACCTTCAGGCCCTCGACGGCTTCACGGTGGCCGGTGGAGAAGTTGTCGAAGATGGCGACCTCGTGGCCAGCGCGCTGCAGCGCGCGGACCATATGGCTGCCGATGTAACCGGCGCCGCCGATGACCAATGCTTTCACGTGTTCTTCCGTTTTTGCCGGGATGCGTCCCGGCGCGGTGCGCCAAGCGCCAGCGCCCATCATTTTCGAACCGGGTTTAACCGCTGATGACGGAGCCTAGCAGCCCGGCCCGGTGCTCGCCGGCCGTAGGTCAAAGCCTTTAAACTCGCGTATGGACCGCCGCAGCCCCCGCTCGCAATGAGCCTGCCGACTTACCCCGCCGCCGCCCGCCTGCAACAGCTGCTCGGTGAGCGCTACGTGGTCGAGCCGGCGCGCACCGAGCGCTACGAGCTGCTCGAACGCGGGCCGCGCGGCCGCACCGGCGCCGTGCTGCTGCCGCAGAGCGAGGCCGAGGTCGGCGAGATCCTGCGCATCTGCAATGAGCTGCGCACGCCGCTGGTAATCAGCGGCGGCCGCACCGGCCTGGTCGAGGCGCAGCGTCCGCTCGGTGAGCCGGTGCTGAGCCTGGAGCGCCTGAACCGGCCGTTGAGCTTCACGCTGGCCGACGGTCGTGAGTTCGTCTGGCCGCAGGGCCTGGGCGCCGACGACGCGCGCGAGGCGCTGCTGGCCTGGTGGAGCGGCCTGGGCGAGCCTGCGACCGCGGGCGCTCGCATCACCGTGCAGGCCGGCATCGCGGTCGACGCGCTCAACGAGCTGCTGCGTCCGCTACGGCTGATGTTCCCGATGGAAATGGGCTCGAGTTCCTCGGCCAGCGTCGGCGCCTGCGCGGCCAATGCCTCGGCCGGCGGCAATGCGGTCTGCTACGGCACCGCCGCGCACATGACCGACGCCGCCTGGGGTTTCTGGGGCAAGGGCGAGCCGGCCGGGCCGTGCAGCGCGCCCCAGTGGCAGACGCCTGATCCGCAGCGCTTCGCGATCAATTCCGCGCATGTGGAAGCGAGCTGGGGGCTGCTCGGTTCGCAGGGCGCGTTCGGCCTGATCACGCATCTGCGGCTGCGCACTTATCCGATCCCGGCGCAGCGCGAAGCCGCGCTGATTCCGGCGGCCGACATGGTCGGCGCGATGCGCGTGCTCGCCGCCGCGCGCACGCGCTTCGGCGCCGACGTCGAGGAGTTCGAGTTCATTTCGCGCTCGGCGATGGCGCTGGTGCGCGAGCTGCAGGGCGAGGCCTTCCGCCTGCCGTTCCCGGGCGAGGTCGACAGCCCGCTGTTCCTGCTGCTGCAGATCAAGTCCGGCGACGCCGACGCCGAGCTGGCCGGCGCGCTGTACGAGTTCCTGGCGGGCGATCTGGCATTGAGCGACGAACACATCGGCTATGCGCCGCTGCCGGCGCTGAAAAAAATCCGACATTCGATCACCGAAGCCAGCAATGCGCGGATGCGTGCGCTGGGTGGTGGACGACTGAGCTTCGACACCGCGACGCCACTCGCCGGCTTCGGCGAGTATCTCGACGCGATGCGCGCCGAACTCGCGAAAGCGGCGCCGGATGCGGAGCTGGTGGCCTTCGGCCACGCCGGCGTCGGCGGCGCGCATCTGCACGTGCTTGGCAGCGCCGAGCGGCCGATCAGCGCGGTCGGCAAGGCGCTGACCGACCTGGTCATCGACGTCACGCTCGCGCATCACGGCTCTTTCAGCGCCGAACACGGCATCGGCTCGAAATGGGCCGAGGATTTTCTGCAGCGCACACCGCCGCAGGAACTCGCCGCGCTGAAGGCGCTGAAGCGCGAACACGATCCGAGCAACATCCTGAATCCGCGCAGTTTCGGTTTCGACAGATTGCTCTCGGCGGCGTGACCGCGGCATGAGGGCGCCATGACCGAGTTCATCCTGCTGGGCCTGTGCCCGTTGCTCGGCTGGCTGGCCGCGCGCATGCAATGGATGCCGTCCACCGCGCCGGCGACGTTCAATGCCTGGCTGATGCGCGTCGCGCTGCCCTGCGTGATCCTGCTGCAGATTCCGAAATTGCATTTCGACGCGCGCATGTTCCTGCCGGCACTCGGCCCGTTCGTGCTGATGTTGTCGACGATGGCGCTGATGTCGGTGCTGGCGAAGCGCTACGCCTGGGACCGCGGCACGCAGGGCGCGATGACGCTGTGCTGGGGCCTGGGCAATACCTCGTTCGTCGGCTTTCCGTTGATCGTCGCCGTGGTCGGCCCGGCCGGGCTGGGGCCGGCAGTGATCGCCGATCAGGCGACCTTCTTCAACGTCACGCTGATTTCGCTGCCGGTCGCCGCGTATTTCGCCGGCCGTTCTTCGAGTCCGCGCGAACTGCTCAGGAAGATGATCAGCTTCGTTCCGGTGCAGGCGCTGATGCTGTCGGGCGCGATGAAGATCGGCGGCTACGTCTGGCTGCCGCAGTCCGAGACCGTACTACAGCGGCTGGCCGATACGCTGACGCCGATCGCGCTGTTCTCGGTGGGTTTCCAGCTGCGCATAGGCGAGATCCGACGCTTTCTGCCCATGTTCGGCATCGGTGCGCTGTGGAAGATGATCACGCTGCCAGCGCTGATGTGGGGCGGCGCGCTGCTGATGGGTGTGCACGGGCTGCCGATCACGGTCGGCATCCTCCAGATCGCGATGGCGCCGATGATCACCGCCGGCATCATCGCCGAAGATCACGGCTTGAACCCGCCGCTGGCCAACGCGGTGATCAGCCTCGGTATCGCGCTGAGTTTCATCACGGTGCCGATCTGGTATTGGCTGATCGGGACTTGAAGCCTGCGCGCGTCCCTCGATACGCGGCTGCGCCGCTACTCGGGACGAACGGGGGTTTCTTCGAGCCATAACAAACCGGTCATCCCGAGTCGCTCACGCAGTGAGCGTATCGAGGGACGCAACTGCAGCTGAGTTCAGTCCGGTTCGATCGCTTCGGCGTGCAGGTCGTGCTCGTTGGATTGCAGCACTTTGGCCTTGACCATTTGCCCCGGCTTCAGCGGGAAATCGCAGGACAAATACACCTTGCCGTCGATCTCCGGCGCATCCGCATACGAGCGGCCGACCAGCACGCCGTCCTCGTCGATCTCGTCCACCAGGATATCCAGCGTGCGGCCGACCATTTTCTTCAGGCGCGCCTTGCTGATTTTGGCCTGGGTCTGCATGAAGCGCGCATAGCGCTCGGCCTTGATCTCTTCGGGCACCGCATCCGCGAGTTCGTTGGCGGTGGCGCCTTCGACCGGCGAATACTGGAAGCAGCCGACGCGATCCAGCTGCGCGATCTTGAGCCAGTCCAGCAGTTCCTGGAATTCGGCCTCGGTCTCGCCGGGGAAGCCGACGATGAAGGTGCTGCGGATCACCAGCTCCGGGCAGATCTTGCGCCAGGCCTTGATGCGCTCCAGCGTGTTCTCGGCGAACGCCGGGCGCTTCATGCGCTTGAGCACACTGGGCGAGCCGTGCTGGAAGGGGATATCGAGGTACGGCAGAATCTTGCCCTCGGCCATCAGCGGAATGATCGCGTCGACATGCGGATACGGATACACGTAATGCAGCCGCACCCAGACGCCGAGCTCGCCGAGGCCGCGGCACAGGTCGAGCATCGACGTGCGGTATTCCTGGCCGCGCCACTCACCGCCGGCATATTTCAGATCGGAGCCGTAGGCCGAGGTGTCCTGCGAAATCACCAGCAGTTCCTTGACGCCGGCCTTGACCAGGCGCTCGGCTTCCTTCAGCACGTCGGTGACGATGCGTGAATCCAGGCGGCCGCGCATCGACGGGATGATGCAGAAGCTGCACTTGTGATTGCAGCCTTCGGAGATTTTCAGGTACGCGTAGTGCTTCGGCGTCAATTTGACGCCGATGTCGTCGGCCTTGCGCGCACGCTTGGCCGGCAGCAGGTCGATGAACGGATCGTGCTGATATGGCACCGCGCTGTGTACTGCGTCCATCACCGTGGCAAAACCCTGCGGGCCGCTGATCGACAGCAGATCCGGGAACCTCGCGCGAATCATCTCGGACTTGGCGCCGAGGCAGCCGGTGACGATGACCTTGCCGTTCTCGTTCATCGCCTCGCCGATCGCGTCCAGCGATTCGGTGACCGCGCTGTCGATGAAGCCGCAGGTGTTGACGATGACCACGTCGGCCGCGTCGTAGGTCGGCGCGGTCAGATAGCCCTCGGCGCGCAGCTGCGTCAGGATGCGCTCGGAGTCGACCAGCGCCTTGGGGCAACCAAGCGAGACGAAGCCGACCTTGGGCGCGGCGGATTTGGAGCGGGGACGGCGGGGAGGAGCGGCAACGGAGGACATCGGCAGGCACGCAACAGATCTAGAACCGCATATTGTACCGAACTCATCCCCTCTGCCGCCTGCGGGGGAGGCGAAACAGCGCTAGGCCCGGGCTGCGTTCGCCGCGATCAGTTGCGACCAGCGCGGCATCAGGCTCGGCGCCAGATCGTGGCCCATGCCGGGGATCAGTTCCAGCCGCGCCGACGGAATCACCTGTGCGCTGCGCTGGCCGCAGGCCGGGCGCAGCAGCGGGTCGGCGAGGCCGTGGATGATCTGGGTCGGCGCTTTGATGCCGGGCAGCAGATCCTCGAAGCTGCCGGTGGCGACGATGGCATGCGTCTGCCGCATCGTCGCCGCCGGGCGGAACGCGCGGTCATAGGCGCGGCCGGCGAGATGGGCGCGATATTCCACTGGCGTCGGATACGCGGGGCTCCCGATCCGGCGCAGCATCGCGGTCGAGCGCCGGATGACCGCCTCGCGGGTTTTCGGCCGCGGCGTCAGCCCGGAAATCTGCAGCAGCACGTCGAGACGCGCGCCCGGCAGCTTCGGATGATTGGTGCTCGACATGATCGAGCTCAGGCTGCGCACGCGCCGCGGATAACGCGCCGCGGCGATCTGCGAGATCATTCCGCCCATCGACACGCCGACGAAATGCGCCTGCGCGATACCGAGCACATCGAGCAGGCCGATGCTGTCGTCGGCCATGTCGTGCAGCGTGTAATTGGAGGCGCACGGCTGGCCCCAGCGGCTGCGCAGCCAGTCGCGCGGCACGTTCACCGGCACGCCGCGATCGACGTCGGCCGACAGGCCCGCGTCGCGGTTGTCGACGCGGATCAGCCGGAAGCCGCGCTGCACCAGGTCCTTGCAAAGAGCGTCGGGCCAGTGGATCAGCTGACCGCCGAGCCCCATCACCAGCAGCAGTGCTTCGCCGTGTGCGGGGCCGGTTTCTTCCCAGCTGAGTTGCAGGCCATTGACGCAGGCGCTGCTCGCGGACCAGCAAAGTTCCATGACGGCTTGAAGTCGCTTCCGTGAATCTTTCGAGGCCGCCGACCATAGCAAGAAAATTTTCTGGCGGTCACCTTGCCGATGCGATTGCTGACCTTTCAGTAAGGACCGATTCATTGCCTGCCGCCATGATGGCCTCCATGGAGGAGCCCGTTGGCCTGCCTCTTGCGGTACCTCCTCTGCGTCACCGCCAGCTTTCTAACCAGGGATGGAAACAGTCATGAACATGGGCTTCTTGAAGGACGACGAAGTGCAGCAGGTGCATTCGATCATGGCGAAGCACGGCATCGACCGGTTCGACGCGTCGGTGCGTTTCTGGGGCCGGGGCAAGTCGATTTCGGTCGACGGTGTGCTCGGCGAGAAGCATCTCTATTGCCTGGCCGATATCGCGCGCGCTCTCGGCCCGGTGCCGGTGCAGGCCGCTGCCTGATCCCGGTGCGCGTGCCGGCTCCGGCGATGGACTGGCGCGACAAGCTGCTGACTCAACCGGACGCGATCCGCCGCTTGCTCAAGGCAACGCGGCGGATCGCCGTTTTAGGCATCAAAACCCAAGCACAGGCCGGGCAGCCGGCGTTCTACGTCGCCCAGTACCTGGTCGACGCCGGCCTGGACGTGGTCCCCGTCCCGGTCTATTACCCCGAGGTCTCGACGATACTCGGCCGCCGCGTCTATCGGCGGCTCGCGGATATTCCCGGGCCTGTCGATCTGGTCGATATTTTCCGCAGGCCCGAGGACCTGGCCGCGCACGTCGACGACATCATCGCGGCCAGGCCCAAGGCGGTGTGGATGCAGCTCGGCATCCATGACGACGCGGTCGCCGAAACGCTGGCGCGCGCCGGCATCGAGGTCGTGCAGAACCGCTGCCTGATGGTGGACCACCGCCAGTGGGCGGCGGCCTCCTAGGCCACGCAGGCGCAGCATCGCCTCAGTTCAACGCGCTCGCCGGCACCACCGGGATCACCACGCTCGACGGCATCGATGCGCTGCTGTAGATCGTCAGGACGCCGGCCAGCGACTGCAGCAGCGTCGGGATCGGCGGCACGCCCTGCGGCAGATCGCTGGCGCCGACCGCGACGCGCAGCTTGTGGCCCTTGGCGATCATCGCGCTGGTCGAGAAGATTTCCACCGGCACCAGCACCGGCGTATTCGCGCCGACCGCCTGTACCGATGCCTGCGTGTACGGATGCCAGGGCTGGATCGACTGGCCGTCTAGCTTGCGCGAGCGGCTGTCGTCGACCGCGCGCAGCGATGCGGTCTGGATGCCGTTGGTCAGCGACTTCGCCACGCCTTTTTCGTCGACGTCGTCGACGCGTACCGACAGCCCGGCGTCCATCGCCGTGGTCGACATCCAGATGTCGGCTTCGATCGGGCCATTGAGGTAGTAATCCTCTGTCATCACCGGCGTCTCGTACTTCAGCGACGAGCGCTCAGCGCTATTGCTGTTGCTGAAGCAGGGCAGCGGAATGTAGCCGACGATGCCCGCGGTCCATTGCGAGGTGCTGATCGAGCACAGGCCTTCGATCGGCAGCTGTACGACCTTGTTGGACGCCTCGGCGGCCGTCGGCGCCGTGGTCGACAGCGTCTTGTCGGCCTGCAAATACAGGCGCTGCGCGCTGGCCTGCGGATGCGGCCAGTCGCTGGCGGTGACGTAGTGCTCGTAGCCCGACACCCACTGCGTGACGTTGGGCAGCTTGTCGGCGCCCACGTCCAGGCCTTTCACGTACTGGTCGAACCAGCGCAGCGTGATCTTGCTCAGCGTCGGTACGCCGTCGGCCGGCAGGCCTTCGCCGAGCGCGGCCTGCAGATGCGTCCACGGGCCGATCAGCAGCTTGGTCGGCGCCTGCGTCTTGATCGCCTCGTAAGTCATCGGCTCGCTGCGCTGAAACAGGTCGTGCAGGCCGCCGACGACGAAGGTCGGCACCGTGATCAAGCCATCGGTTTCCAGCGGTGAGCGCGCTCTCCAGAAGTCGCCGTCGTAGGCAGTGTCCGGATCCCCGGCGAACGCCCTCAGGATCGTCGGCACCTGGAACTGCGCGACCGCGCTGACCAGATGCTGCAGCAGCACCGGAATGCCGATCGCCGGATCGGTGATCGCGGTCGGGTTGGTCAGGCCGAGCACCGACACCAGCGTCAGCCAGAACGGAATGAAAGTCGGGTTGACCTGGCCGCCGGTGAACACGATGTCGCGGTAGCCGTCGCCGATCGGCACGATCGGGAACGCGGCCTTGACTGCGGGATGGCCCTGCGCGGCGGTGATGATCGCGGTGATGCCCAGGTACGACACGCCCTGCAGGCCGATGCGGCCGTCGCACCAGCCCTGGGCGACGACCCAGTCGACCACTTCGGCGTAGTCCGCCTGTTCGGTCGGGCCGAAAGCCTCCCACGAGCCTTCGGACTGGCCGGTGCCGCGCACGTCGACGGTGATGCTGGCGTAGCCGTGCGTGACCAGCAGCTCGTCGGCACCGCCGAGCGCCGGCACCAGCTGGCCGCTGACACCGTTGTAGCTGGTCTGGATCAGCACGGTCGGGAACTTGCCGGCGACCGCCTCGCCGTCGGCGTCGGCCGGCAGCGCCAGGTACGCCGCGAGCCGGGTGCCGTCGCGCATCGTGATGTACTGCAGCGGCTGTTGCGCCGCGCCGGCATACGCGGCGGGCGGGTCGTAGTCCGACCAGACGGCGTCGGCATTGCTGCTGATGTCGCTGCCGGTTTCCGCCGTCGTCGCGCGCGTGCCGAGCGTGCTCCAATCCGATTTCTGCGCCTGGATGCCGCTGTCGTCGCTGCCACCGGATCCGCCGCAGCCGCCGGCAGCCACCATCAACGCGCAGGCAGCGGCCAGCAACAGCCGGTTCGGGGTGCTTTTCATCGGTGTCTCCTCTTATCTGCTTCTAGTTATATAACCGCGCGGGCGGCACAGCGCCTGATCCGTCGGTAGCAGATAGAGGTTTACACGCGCGGGCTCGCCTTGGAATTGGCCGCAGCGCGATGCGCTGTTGCGAGGGCGGCGGTGCGGCCACCGGCCGGCAGCGAAATGCCGGCCGGCTGGTTGCTCAGCCCGAAGGGAAGAAATCCAGAGGCTTGGTCGTGGTGACTGCGCCGACGTCCTTGGCCTTGAAGCGGAACAGTTTCACGCGGTCGATCAGGCGCTTTTCCAGATCCGGATCCTTGAGCTCGCTGGACACGATCTCGCAATCCGACACCGAACCGTCGGGCTGGATCGTCAGCCGCAGCACGACCTTGCCCTGCAGCGCCGGGTTGTCGCGCAAGGCGCGGTTGTACAGCGAATAGATCGCGCCCTTGTTCTGGTCGAAAATCTCCTCGACCTCTTCGCGATCGCGCGAGCCGCCGGTCTTGGCCGCAGCCTTGGCGGCGACGCTGCCGGCATCGACCTTGACCTTTTCGGTGCTGCGCTCGGACAGGCCCTGGGCGCCGGTATCCCGGCTCAGCGTGCCGGTATTGATGCCGCCGCTGTTGCTGCGGCCTTCCTGCAAGCCGGCCGCTGCCGCCTGGCGCGGCGGCGCGCCGCTGCCGGAGATCACCGCCGCGCCGCTGGCGACGCGGTCGGCGGCCTGGGAATCGCGCAGCGCGGCGAGGTCTTCGCTCATCGCCGCGAGCCCGGACTTGGCCGCGCGCTCACGCGCCGCGGCAGCCTTTTGCTCGGGCGTCGGTTCCGGCGGTTTGACCGGCTCGGGTTTGGGTTCCGGCTTGGGCTCGGGTTTCGGTTTGGGCGGTTCCGGCACCGGCTTCGGTGGCTCGGCCACGGGTTTCGGCGGTTCCGGCGCGGGCGGTTGCTCCTGTACCGGCTTCGGCGGCGGTGGCAGCAGCTGCGCGTAGCGGTGAGCCGCCGCCGGCGGGGGCGGCGGCAGCTTGCGACGGAAGTCCATGACTGCCATCAGGAACATGAAGACCAGCACCGGTACCGAGATCTGCAGGCAGATCTGGCGGAAGCGGCGGTTGGCCGCGTCTTCGAGCTCCCAGGCATCCCAGCGGATGATCTGTGCCGGCATTCTTTTCATCGCGCTTTACTCGAGCCGCGGTTGACGGCCAGCGAGATGCGGGCGAAGCCGGCATCGCCGCCGCAGGTCGTCATCACCTTGTTGAGCAGCGCGAACGGCAGATCCTTGTCGGCCATGATGTTGATCTCGCCGCGCGTCATCTTGCCGGGGTTCTTCGGATCGGCTGCCTGCGGCACCGTCAGCAGCTGCTCGCGCAGCGGCGCCAGTACCGCTGCGGTGTCGGCTTCTACTTCGGCGATGGTCATCACCTGCCGGCCCTGGAACAGGATCGCCTCGCGCGTGACCATGACCACGGCCATGTCGGCCGGCGGCTCGGTCGAGGCCGAGGGCGGCAGCGTCAGCGACGGCGGCGTGCGCAGCGTCTGCACGCTGGTGGAGGTCAGCATCAGGAAGAACACCAGCGTCGTGAACACGTCGATCATCGACACCAAATTCAGCGGCACGGCGTCGGGCCGCTCGGCCTTGCGCAGCATGCGGCGACGTCGTGTGGCAGTGCCGACCAGGCTCATGGCGCAACCTCTGCGGCGGGCGTTTCAGCAGGGGGAATCGTGGCATCGGCAACGGCAACGGGGGCGACGCCGACCGACACGTCCGGGAACAGCTCGGCGGCCGGTTCGGCGACCGTCGCCGTGGTCTGGCGCACGGTATCCATCAGGCTGACCAGGATCTCGTACGGGATCGCCGGGTCCAGAAGCAGCGCGATGCGCGTGTCGTCCGGCGCGGCGCGCTTGAGTTCGGTGAGCTTGGCGGCGAGGGCTTCGTAGTCGTAGCCGCGTTCGGCGCGCGCGTAAGTGGCCATCGGCTCGTTGTTGTTGGCCAGCGTCAGCGAATCCGGACGCACGATCACGCTCAGATCCTGAACCGGCGGCGGTGCGGCGCTGGCGACCGCGGGGCCGGGCAGCTCGATGCCGAGTACCGACACGCTGATCTGGTTGACCAACAGAAAGAACACCAGCACCGTCAGCACGTCGATCATCGACACCAGGTTCAACTCGGTGCCGCGCCGGCGTCGTGCGCGCCGCATCGCGCGCCGGGTGTTCTTGGCGAGACCTTGCATCATGGCGTCGGCTCTAGTCTTCGAGGCCGAGGCTGTTGAGGAACTTCACCGCCGCCATTTCGATCTGGTCGACCAGCGCATCGGTGACCGACTGCAGCCAGGAGTGGATCAGCAGGAACGGAATCGCGACCATCAGGCCGAAGGCGGTGCAGTTCATGGCCTCCGACACCGCGCTCGACAGCAGATCCTGCTTCTGGCCGGGATTGACGTCGGCCAGCGCGCCGAAGCCGTGGATCAGGCCGATGATGGTGCCGAGCAGGCCGAGCAGCGTGGCGACGTTGGCGAAAGTGGCCAAATAGT
>Ga0190273_10000459_pt1 | contig 15565 bp, 17 predicted proteins | sample Popmic504IS_FD_134513 | JGI IMG/M metagenome (GOLD analysis project Ga0190273, IMG submission 134513) | Populus adjacent soil microbial communities from riparian zone of Shoshone River, Wyoming, USA - 504 IS | ecosystem: Environmental > Terrestrial > Soil > Riparian zone > Trees stand | place... | reverse complement strand
TCGGGCCGATCCCACCCACACCCGGCAGGTTGTCCGAGGCGTCGCCGCGGAGGGCGGCGAAGTCGAGGTACTGGTCGGGTCGCACCCCGGTCACCATGAAGAGCCGGTGCGGGTCGAGCAGCGGCGAGGCGTCGACGCCCCCGTTGAGGATCCGGAGCATCTTGGTGTGCTCCCCGATCAGCGCGAACGAGTCCCGGTCGGAGGTGGCCACCACGGTCCGCGCACCGACCGTCGGTGCGTAGGCCGCTGCGGACGCGAGCACGTCGTCGGCCTCGAGACCGGTCGGGACGGCCACCACGACTCCCAGGTCCCGCAGCACGTCGACGGCGGCCTCGAGCTGGTCCTCGAGCGTCGCGGGCTTGGTGTCCCTGTGACCCTTGTACGTCGGCCAGCGGTCGCGTCGCACGCTCGCCGACGGGTCGTCGAACCCGACCACCACCGCGTCCGCGCAGACCCGGTCGACCGCGGCGCTCAACTGGGACAGCAGCCCGCGCACCGCCCACATCGGCCGGCCGTCCGCGGTGTGGAAACCGGTCCGGGCGGACGCGTGGAAGCTGCGGTGCAGCAGCGAGTTGCCGTCGACGGCGAGCAGCGTCCGAGTCATCGCGCACCAGCCTGCCATGAGCCGGGGACGATCGGGCGACGGCGCGAGCGGGGATGGGACAATGGCTGCATGTGTGGCATAGCAGCAGTTCACGACCTCTCCCCCCGACCGTCGCCCGAGCGCCTCGCCGAGGGCGCTGCCCTGGGGGAGGACATGCTGTCGCGGCTGCACCACCGCGGGCCCGACGGCCATGGCTCCCGGCAGGTCGGCCCCACCTGGCTCGGACACACCCGGCTCTCAATCGTCGACCTCGACGGTGGACGGCAACCGCTGGCCGACGGCACAGGCCGTCGCTGGGTGGTGGCCAACGGCGAGATCTACAACCACCAGGACCTGCGGGAGCGGCTGCCCGGACCGTTCGCCACCGACTCCGACTCCGAGGTCGTGCTGCACGTGCTGAGCGAGCTCGGCACCGACGGCATCCACGACATGCGCGGCATGTGGGCGTTCGGCCTCGCCGACGAGGACGGGCAGGTGTGGCTGGGCCGGGACCCGCTCGGCGTGAAGCCGCTCTACTGGGCGCACCACGACGACCGCGTGCTGGTCGCCTCCGAGCTGCACGCCTTCCCGACGCACGTGCGGCCGTTCGTCGAGGAGTTCCCGCCGGCGCACTACTGGACCCCGTCGACCGGCCTGGTGGCCTACGTCGACCTGCACGAGGATCCCCTCGGCGGCGCCGAGCCCGTGGGTGCGGACTTCTCCTCGCGCGAGGAGGCGCAGGAGGCCGTGCGCGAGACACTGGTGACCGCCGTGCGAGAGCGGATGATGGCCGACGTGCCGGTCGGGGTGTTCCTCTCCGGCGGCCTCGACTCGAGCGTCGTCGCCGCCGTGCTGGCGAGGGCGTCGCAGCCCGGGAGCACCGTGCACTCGTTCGCCGCCGGTACGCCGGGCAGCAGCGACCTCGCCGCGGCGCGGGTCGTCGCGGACGCGCTGGGCCTGGAGCACCACGAGCGGGTCTACACCGACGAGGACGTGGTCGCGGTGCTGCCCTCCGTGGTCGCGTCGACGGAGTCCTACGAGCCGTCGCTGATCCGCAGTGCGGTGCCGAACTACCTGCTGGCCGAGATGGCCGCTCAGCACGTGAAGGTGGTGCTGACCGGGGAGGGCGCCGACGAGCTGTTCGCCGGCTACCACCACCTGCGCGAGCTGTCCGAGGACGACCTTCGTGACGCGCTCGTGGACGGGGTCGCCGCGCTGCACCACCTGAACCTCCAGCGCTGCGACCGGGTGACGATGGCGCACGGCCTGGAGGCCAGGGTGCCGTTCCTGTCGCGGGACATGCTCGCCGTCGCGCAGCGCATCCCGATCGGCTGGAAGCTGCTGGGTGAGGACGGTCAGGAGAAGCGGCTGCTGCGCGAGGCGTTCCGCGGCTGGATCCCCGACGAGATCCTGTGGCGCCGCAAGGAGCAGTTCGGCGACGGCTCCGGCACGGCCGACGCGATGGACAGGGTGACCGACTCCCTGGTCCCCGACGAGGACTGGGAGTCGGTCCGCTTCGAGGGCCTGCCGCCGGCCCGGACCCGCGAGGAGCTGGGCTACCAGCGGATCTTCGCCGAGCACCTCGGTGGCATCAACGCCGAGCAGGTGCTGGGGCGGTTCGCGACGGCCTGACGGCTTGCCGTCGGACGTCGGCGCCGGGTGCGCGGGCGTGACGTCGGCGAAACAAGCGCCCCCTACCCTCTGGCCATGGCCATGCCCATGCCCATGCCGATGCCCATGCCTGCCCCGGAGACCACCGTCGTGCCGGGGGTGCCGGCCGGATCGCTGGTCGACCTTCCCGCGCACCGGCTGGCGGCGCTCGTCGGTGCCGGTGAGGTGTCCGCGGTCGAGGTGGCGAGGGCGCACCTCGCGCGGGTGGCGGCGGCCGAGCCGTGGACCCGCGCGCTGGTGCGCGTCGACCCCGAGGACGTTCTCGCCCAGGCCTCCGGGATCGACGTACGACGGTCAGCCGGCCGGAGCACGGGGGCGCTCGCCGGGGTGCCCGTCGTGCTCAAGGACAACATCGACGTCCGCGGCCAGGTGACGACCAGCGGCTCGAAGGTGCACCGGCCACCGGCCCGCACCGACTCGGAGGTGACCCGGCGGCTGCGCCGGGCCGGAGCGGTGGTGCTCGGCCGCGCGAACATGGACGAGCTCGCCCTGGGCGCGTCCACCCAGACGTCGGCGTTCGGCCGCTCGCACAACCCGCACGACCCCCGGCGCAGCCCGGGTGGCAGCAGCGGCGGGTCGGCTGCCGCGCTGGCCGCGAACGAGGCCACCCTGTCGGTCGGCACCGACACCGGCGGCTCGGTCCGGGAACCCGCGTCGCAGTGCGGGGTCGTCGGCATGGCTCCGTCACCAGGACTCGTGCCGATGCGGGGCGTCACACCGTTCGCGCCCAGCCTGGACCGGGTCGGCCCGCTGGCCCGCACTGTTGCCGACGCTGCGCTGCTGCTGTCGGTGATGAGCGGGCGTCCCGAGCTGGCCGGATGTGTCGAGGGCACCGACGACCTCGGCGTGCACCGGCTCCGGGTCGGGGTCCCCGCAGAGCTGCGCGGTCCCCGCAACCAGCAGGGAGTGGTGGCCCGGCTGGACGCGGTCGTGGACGTGCTGCGCCGGCTCGGAGCCGTCGTCGTGCCGGTGTCGGCGCCTGCTGCGGGACGCGCCCTGGCGACGTACATGACGGTGACCTCGGCCGCAGCGGTGCCGGTGCTGACGCCCTACGTCCGCACCGGCCTCACCGGCCCGGAGGTGCAGCGTCGCCATGCCTGGGGGCTCGAGCTGCTGCGCGAGCTGCCCAGCCCCCTGGAGGTGGCGCAGGTCGCGCGGTCGATCCTGCACGGCCAGGTCACCGCAGCACTGGGCGTCTGCGACGTGCTGCTGTCCCCGACGATGCCGACCACCGCACCGCTGCTGGACGGCCACCTGGCGACCGAGGACATGGCCGACCCGCTGGCCGCGCCCTACACCGACTGCTGGACGGTCGTCGCCAACCTGGTGGGGCTGCCCGCCGTCTCGGTGCCGAGCGGTCGCTCGCCGGAGGACGGCATGCCGGTCGGCACGATGCTGATGGGCCCGCCGCGCACCGATTCCCGGCTGCTGCGGGTCGCCGCGGCCCTGGAGGCGGCCGGCATCGATGGGTAGGGGTTGCGTGCCCGGGGCTGGACCCGCATACTTAGGCGAGCCTAACCTCAGGAGCCGTTCCGTGATCGTGTGCCACTGCCGGGTCGTCACCGACCGTCAGGTCGCTGAGGTGGTCCGCCAGGGCGCGGTCTCTCTCGGGGGCGTGTGCCGGTCCACCGGTGCCGGCCAGGACTGCGGCTCATGCGTGTTCTCGCTCAAGCGGCTGGTGTGTGAACATGGGGCCAGCATGTCCCTGTCCCGCCTGCCGGAGGTCGATGTTGCAGCCAGCTAGTCCCCGCGTGATCGAGCTGCTCAATGCAGCGCTCACCTTCGAGCTCACGGTCACGAACACGTACTTCCTGCACGCCCGGATGCTCGACAACTGGGGCCTCGGTCGGCTCGGCAAGGTGTTCTACGACCTGTCCATCGACGAGATGAAGGACGCGGACGCCCTGATCAACCGCATCCTGATGTTCGAGGGTCACCCCAACGTCCAGAAGCTCGGCGCGATCACCGTCGGTGAGACGGCCGAGGAGATGCTGGCGCTCGCCTACCAGAGCGAGATCGCCGCCGTCGCCCAGTTCAACGCCGGCGCCCAGGAGTGCCACGCGCTCGGTGACCACGGCACGGCCGCCGTCTTCGAGGAGATGGTGCGCGACGAGGAGACCCACGCCGAGTGGTTCGAGAGCCAGCTCGACGCGATCAAGCGGGTCGGCGCCCAGCAGTACCTCGCCCAGATGGTCGTCACCGACCTCCCGGCGAGCTGAGGCGGCTCACTTCAGGCCGGTCCGCGTCAGTCCCTCGACGAAGTACCGCTGGAGGAAGAGGAACAGCACGACGAGCGGGAGACTGGCCATCAGTGCCATGGCCATCAGTGCGCCGTAGTCGTTGACGAACTGTCCCTGGAGGAACCGCATGGCCACCGGGAGGGTGTACAGGTCGGGGTCCTTGAGCGTGATCAGCGGCCACAGGAAGTCGTTCCACTGCCCCATGAACGCGATGAGCACCATCACCGCGATCAGCGGCTTGGACAGTGGGAGCACGATGCGCAGGAAGATCTTGAGGTTCCCCGCCCCGTCCACCCGGGCCGCCTCGAGCAGCTCGTCGGGCACCGACAGCATGAACTGGCGGGCGAGGAAGATGCCGAGTGCGGTGGCCGCCGAGGGCAGGATCACCGCCCAGAAGGTGCCGTAGAGGCCCAGCGACGACACCACCCGGAACTGCGGGATCATGATCGCCTGGGTCGGGATCATCAACGTGCTCAGCACCAGCAGGAACAGCACCGAGCGTCCGGCGAAGCGGATCTTGGCCAGCGCGTACCCCGCGAGGAGGTTGACCGTCACCGACAGCAGCGTGGTGATCGCGGCGACCATCACCGAGTTGGCGAACCACTGACCGAGCGGGAACCGGTCGAAGAGCCCACGGAAGTTCGACAGGGTGAACTCCGACGGCCACAGGTGCGCCCCACCGGCGTACAGGTCGGCCTTGGGGGTCAGTGAGACCACCACCATGGCGTAGACCGGGAACACCATCACCACGGCGATGACCGCGCAGACCAGCACCCGCACCCAGGTCCTCATGTGACGTCCCCGCTCCCGCGCCGCAGCCGCAGCTGGACGAGGGTCAGCACCAGTGTCAGCACGAAGATCACCACGCCGATCGTGGAGCCGTAGCCGAACAGGTGGGAGGGCCCGAAGCCGCGGTCGTAGGCGTAGGTCACCAGCATCGAGGTGGCGTATCCAGGACCGCCGTTGGTCATCACGTAGACGACGTCGAAGATCTGGAAGGACCAGATCACGTTGACCACCAGTAGGAACAGCGTGGTCGGGCCGACGGTCGGCACGGTGACGTTGGTGAAGCGCCTCCACGGTCCGGCGCCGTCGAGCTCGGCAGCCTCGTAGAGCTCCGCGGGCACGTCCTGGAGCGCGGCGAGGTAGACCACCATCGCGAACCCGACGCGGGTCCACAGCGTCATCAGCACCAGCGACAGCATCGCGAGCGCGCCGTTGCTCTGCCACGAGAGGCCTCCGAAGCCGACGGCGCGCAGCATCCCGTTGGCCAGACCGACGCCCTCGCGGAACATGAGCAGCCCGATGAGCGAGGTCACGAGGCCGCTGATCACGATGGGCAGCACGATGACGGTCCGGAAGACGCCCCGGGCCGGCATCGCCTTGTCGAGCAGCACCGCCAGACCCAGCCCGATCGCGACGCTGGTGGGCACGGTCGCGACGGTGAACACGCCGGTGTTGAGCAGCGTCCGCCAGAACACCGAGTCGGTGACCAGCTGCCGGTAGTTGTCCAGCCCGGCCCACGTCGCAGGCCCGAACGACCCGACGTCCTGGAAGGACAGCACGAACGCCCAGCCGAGCGGCACGAACAAGAAGAGCGTCAGCAGCAGCAGGTTGGGCGAGATGAACGCATAGCCGGTGACGAGGTCCGCGAGCTTGCGACCCAAGGACGCGCGGGAACGCGAGGCCGAGTGGGTGGCGAGAGCCATCAGCCCGCGGCCGAGGTGACGCCGGCGGCGATGGCGGACAGCGTCTTGTCCGGGCTCTGCTGACCGCGGAACGCGAGCTCGAGCTGGTCCTGCAGCAGGGTGTTGACCTGCCCGAACCACGGGACCGTCACCTGGGCGACGTCGTCCGCGGTCAGGGTGGTCGTCTGGTCGACGTAGACGGGCATCAGGTCGGGGCGGACCGCGAAGTCGAGCTTCTCCGACACCAGCGACTGCCGGGTCGGCAGCTCGAGGGACTTCTCGCAGAACAGCCGCATGTTCTTCGGCTCCACCATGAAGGCGAGGAACTCAGCGGCGAGGTCCTTGTTCGCGGAGTCCTTGGTCGCGACGAGGGCGTTGCCGCCGAGGTCGGAGGAGGCCCGCTTGTCGCGTGGCTGGTAGGTCACCTTGTAGTCGAACTTCTTCTTGATCCCCTCCTCGATGCCGGGCAGCAGGAAGTTGCCTGCGAAGGCCATCGCGACCTCGCCGGAGATGAAGGCGGCGTCGGGGTACGTCGCCCCCTTGACCGACGTGTTCTCGGGCACCCAGCCCTTGGTGAAGAAGCTGGTCGTGAAGTCCATTGCGCGACGGCCCTCGGCGCTCTCGATCGCCGGTGTCCTCAGGTCCTCGTCGAGCAGCCGGCCGCCGGCCTCGAAGAGCCAGGTCAGCCAGCGGAACGCCCCCAGCTGCTGCCAGTCGTAGCAGAACGGCTTGATCTTCGGGTCGAGCGACCCCTTGAGCTTGTCGGCGACCTGCGCGAACTCCTTCCAGGTCCAGGCGTCGTCGAGCGTCGCGGGCACCGAGGTGACCCCGGCGGCCTCGAGGAGATCGGGCCGGTAGAGGATCGCGGTCGTGTCGGTCTCCTGCGGCACGCCGTACACCTTGTCCTCGTAGGTGACCGCCTGCAACAGTGCCGGGATCAGGTCCGAGGTCAGCGAGCTGTCCAGCGACGGGGTCAGGTCGAGGAGCACGTCCTTGCTGCTGTAGACCCCGAGCGTCGTGTAGTCGACGCGGAAGACGTCCGGTGCGGTGCCTGACTGCAGCTGGGCGTCGATACCGGTGAACATGTCCTCGTAGGGCACGATCTTGAGGTCGATCTTGGTGCCCTTGTTGGCGGACTCGAACGACCGCGCGAGCTGCTTGAAGGCGGCCGCCTCCGCGTCGCTCCCCCAGGTGGTGAACTTGAGGGTGCCGGCCTTGCTGCCTCCTCCGCCCTCGGAGCCGGAGTCGTCGGACTTGGTGAACCCGGCGCACCCGGAGAGCACCGCTGCAGCGGCGAGCGAGCCGGTGCCCGTGAGGAACCGACGGCGGGACAGGGTCATGAGCAGGCCTCCTGGGCTGGGCGATGTGCCACTGATTATGGGGGTCACCAGCGCGGTTACCGTGGCCCGTGGGGTCAGAGTTCCGGGTGCGTCACGACGAGGGCGGGCGCTCAGCGCGTGCCGTCGACGTACGCGACGACCCTGTTGAGCAGTGCAGTGGCCTGCAGCAGCTCCGACGGGGGAGGCGGCGGGTCGTCCGCCAGCTCGTAGAGCAGGGGCACCGCCTCGTCGTGGCCGAACTGCTGCGCGACCTGCGCGCAGGTGCGCGCGGCCTCGCGTACGGCGCCGGGCTCGACCGTCCAGACGCACTCGAACAGCCTCTGCTTGTCCGGCACGCTCGACTGTCCCGGCAGCTCCCACGCGGTCAGCATCGCCGGGTAGACGGGCGCGTCGCAGACCACGGCCCACTCGCGACGCATCGGGGCGTCGTCGGGCAGCTGCACGAAGGTGGTGCCCCCGACCCCCCGCGGCCCGTCCGGGTTGTCGGTGTCGTCCGCCGAGAACCCGGCGAACACCATCGTCGACCGGGCCACGCGCGCCAGCTCGGCCCAGCGCTCCTCGGCCGCCCGGTAGTACCTCTCCTTCTGGAACGCGCCGAAGATCATCGGCTTCTCGGCCCGGGAGCAGCACTCGTCCTCGATCGCCCAGGACAGCGCGAGCAGCGTCGACTTCTTGAGCCGCTGCGGCTGCAGGCTCGGCTGGAGGCGCCGCATCGTCGCGTAGATGGACGGTGCCTGCGGCGGGTCGCTGACCGAGGCCTGGGCGAGGACCACGGCGGCGATGGCCACCTCGAGCCGTGAGCCGCTGTCTCGCCGGCGCAGCACCTGCCGGACGAGGTCGACGTCGCGCTCGTCGTAGCGGCGGTGCCCGCTCTCGAGGCGCACCGGGCGCGGGAAGCCGTGCCGCGACTCCCACACCCGCAAGGTGGCGGGCGCGAGGCCGGTGCGCTCTGCCAGGTCGCCGATCGTGAGGAGGGCGGAGGGCGACGGGTTGCTCACTCGCAAAGGGTAGACCTAAACATCGTGTTGAGGATAGTGTTCAATTTCGACAGCATGTCTCACTCGACCGAAGGAGCACCATCATGACCACGGAGACCACCAGCAGCACCGGGACCACCCCCGGGCAGGACGTAGTGGACTGGACCGACCTGGGACGCGAGATGTGGTCCTTCCTCACCGGCCGGGAGGCGGCCATCAACTACCGCTTCATCGACATGGCGGTCGAGGTTCCCCGTGACACCGGCGCGGACGCCCCCCGGGCGACGTGGAAGCTGCACGGGACCCTGCAAGTGACGACCAAGGACAACTCCTCCGGCTCGTCAGACCACTGAGGTGCCGCCGCTGAGCCCACGGAAGGACCCGCCGCAGATCGAGGTCGACGCTGACCTGGGGTTCTCCGTCGACCTCCCTGGTGAGCGCACGGTCTCCGGCCGCGTGACCGGGTCGGGGGGAGCGCTGACACTGACCGTCAGCGACCCCTTCGCCTTCGCCGGCCGGCAGGACTCGCCCGCCATCCGGCTCGCCGCCGAGGTCCTGGCCCGGCAAGGGGTCTCGGTCACGGTCGTGGCACCCTCCGGACCCGTCGTCACCCTCGGTGCCCACCGTCCCCCCCGGTGGCAGCGCTGGGTGACCGGGTCACGACACATCCGCATCGAGCGAGGTGCCGGACTGTGGTCGCTGGCCCGCGGCAGGGCGCGGTCGACGGCTGGCGCCCTCCCCTCGAGCGCGTTGCTGCCGCCCGGCACGGTGTGGCCGCCGGCGCCGACCCTGATGCGCCGCCGGCGTCGGGTGACCACGACGCACGACCCGGAGGGGGGCGGCAACCCGAGACTGGTGATGGCGCCGGGCCCGCACCCGAAGCCCGGTGACGTCCGGCGGGTGTTCGCGCTACGCGGGGAGGTCACCACGATCGGCAGTGACCCGTCGTGCGACATCCGGCTCGCGGGTCTCGAGCCGCGGCACGCCGAGGTGCGCCACGACCAGCGGGACGAGTTCGTCCTGGTGCGGGTCGGGTTCGCCGGGCGCACCGCCGTGAACGGCCGCCCTGTCGACAGCGCGCAGCTGCGGACCGCCTCCCGGGTGGAGCTCGGCGAGGTGACGCTCTCGTTCTTCCGGGAGGAGTACGCCGACCACGGCCGGCCCTACGGCGGACGTCTCGGGGGCGAGTTCGGGCAGAATAGGCCGCAGCCGCCCCGTTCGGGAGGCAGACACCGGGACGGAGGACGCTCATGACGGGTCCGGTCCTCGTCGCCGGCGCCTCGGGCTTCGTCGGCCGCCGGCTGTGTCCGGCTCTTGCCGAGGCGGGACACGACGTGCGCGCGATGACGCGGCACCCGGACACCTACGAGGGGGCGGGCACCCCGGTGTTCGGCGACGTCCACGACGCGGACAGCCTCCCCGATGCCGTCCGCGGCTGCTCGGTGGCCTACTACCTCGTGCACTCACTGGACTCCAAGGACTTCAAGAGGCTCGACGCCGAGGCGGCGCGAGCCTTCGGGCGCGCGGCGGCCGATGCGGGGGTCGAGCAGATCATCTACCTCGGGGGTCTCGGAAGCGACACCGACGACCTGTCCGCGCACCTGCGGAGCCGCCGCGAGGTGGAGGGCCTGCTGGGCGCGGCCGGGGTCCCCGTGACGGTGCTCCGGGCCGGGATCCTGATCGGCAGCGGAGGGCTCTCCTGGGAGATCACCCGCCAGCTCGTCGACCACCTGCCGGCCATGGTCACGCCGCGCTGGGTCGGCACACGGACCCAGCCGATCGCCATCGACGACGTGGTCCGCTACCTCGTCGGGGTGCTCGGTCGGCCGGAGGCGGTCGGCCGGGTCTTCGAGGTGGGCGGCCCGGAGGTGCTGGCGTACTCCACGATGATGCGCCGGGTGGCCCGCCTCAAGGGACGTCGCCTGCTCCTCGTCCCGGTCCCGCTGCTCACCCCAGGCCTCTCCGCCCGGTGGCTGGGCCTGGTCACCGACGTGGACCGGCAGTCCGGCCGCTCCCTGATCGACTCGATGACCAACGAGGTCGTGGTCCGCGACACCAGCATCCGTGAGCTGGTGCCCTTCGAGCCCATGGCGTACGACGACGCGGTCCGACAGGCGCTGCGCGAGCACGAGACGGCGGGCAAGGCAGGCCGGTGACCTCCTGGCTGCGACGCGCCCGAGACTCCGTCGCGGCGCGGACCCCGATGCCGATCACCCACGTCGTGCCGGTGCGGCACGACGAGTCGCAGGCGGTGGTCACACGTCGCCGCCGGGTGGTCGCGGTCACCTCGCTGGTCGGTGCAGGGGTCCTCGGCTCCTCGCTGCGGGCCAGTCCCGGGTCGACCCGGTTCTACGTGCTCACGCTGACCGCCGCCGGCACCTGGACGGTGGGCGGTCTTCTCTCGGGACCTTTGCACCTCGGCTGGATCGAGAGCCGGGACCGCAACCTGCGCCGGCCCCTCCTCGTGCCGGTGGCGACCGGCGTCGGCGCCTTCGGGTTCTTCTACGGCTGCGCGCTCGTCGTACGCCGCATCCCGTTCCTGGACCAGGCCATCAGCCGGGTGCTCGCCTTCGCCGAGGAGGGCAACGGGCCGCTGGTGCTGCTGACGACGTACGCCAACGGCATCGGTGAGGAGATCTTCTTCCGGGGCGCCCTGTACGCCGCGCTGCCGGACGACCGCGCCGTCGTCGCCTCCACCCTGGTCTACAGCCTGGCCACCACGACCACTCGCAACCCGTCGCTGGTGATCGCGGCCGTGGTGATGGGCGGCCTGCTGAGCCTGCAGCGACGGGCGTCCGGCGGGCTGCAGGCGCCCGTGCTCACGCACATGACGTGGTCGACGCTGATGGTGCGCTACCTCCCGCCGCTGTTCCGGCACGCCCACGGTGATGCGTCGTGACCGAGTCCCTGGACGTCGTGGTCATCGGCGCGGGACTGGCCGGTCTCGCCTGCGCCCGGGAGCTGGGCGGCCACGGCCTCGACGTCCGGGTGCTCGAGGCGTCCGATGCCGTGGGCGGGCGGGTGCGCTCGGACCGGGTGGACGGGTTCACGCTCGACCGCGGCTTCCAGGTCCTCAACACCGGGTATCCCGAGCTGCCCCGCTTCGTGGACCTCGCCGGCCTCGACCTGCGGGCGTTCGACCCGTTCCTCGGTGTGCACCTCGACGGCAGGCGGGTCCTGATCGGGAACCCGCTGCAGCGGCCGACCAGCCTGACCACCCTGCTGTCGGTCCCGGTCGGTGGGTTCTACGGCCGGCTCGCGACGGGCGTGTACGCCGCGCGGTGCGTGGCCCTCCCCACGGGGCGTCTCAAGGGCCGGTCCGACGTGAGCAGTGCGGAGGCGTGGCGCAGTGCGGGCATCCCCACCGACATGGTCAACGGCGTGCTGCGGCCGTTCTTCGCCGGCGTGCTGCTGGAGCAGGGCATGACGACGTCTCGTCGGTTCACCGACCTGATGATCCGGATGTTCGCGCTGGGCCGGTCGACCGTGCCCAGCAAGGGCATGCAGGCGCTGCCCGAGCGGATCGCGTCGGCGCTGCCGGAGGGGACGATCGAGCTGTCCACCCCCGTGCGCCGGGTCGACTCCCGTCAGGTGGAGACGACCGACGGCCGGGTCTCGGCCCGCGCCGTGGTGGTCTGCACCGACCCCTGGACGGCTGCCTCCCTGCTGCCTGACCGGATGTCGCTGCCCGAGGCCAGGGGGGTCACCACCGTCTACCACTCGGCGCCGGACTTCCCCGAGGCGACGGGCACCCTCCTGCTGGACGGCGACAGCTCCCTGCTGGCGAACACCATCGCGCTGTCCAAGGCCGCGCCGGAGTACGCCCCGAAGGGACGCGTGCTGATCTCGTCCTCGGTGGTGCACGGGTCGGTGCCCGAGCACGTCGACGGCCCCGAGGTGCGGCGCGCGCTGGCCCGGCTGCACGGCACGGACACCTCGCACTGGGAGCTGATCGCGACCTACGACCTCCCGCACGCGCTGCCGGGGATGCCGGCCCCGCACCCGATGCGCAAGCCGGTGCGGCTCTCCTACGACGGCGACTGGGTCTACGTGGCCGGCGACCACCGGGACACCAGCTCGCTACAGGGCGCCCTCGTCTCGGGACGACGTGCGGCAAGCGCGGTCCTCGCCGATCTGGGCGTGCGCCGTTGACGGTCGCCGACCGCCGGGGGTCAGTCGGAGGTGTCGCCGTCCTCGCTGCCACAGACCCGGCGAACCGCCGCGGCCGAGCGCAGGATCGGCCCGAGGGGGCCGGTCGTCGCCCTCCGTGCACACGGGAGAGCATGCCCGGCGGCGCGCTCGATGAGCTCCGTCAGCCCCGCGGGCAGCTGGTCCGGAGAGGCGAGCGGCTCGCGGAACGTCAGCCGCTGGTCGGCATGGCCGGTGGCGTACTCCAGCCGCAGCACCAGCCCGTGCCGGTCGAGCCGGTAGGGCCACACGCGGACGACCCCCTGGCGCAGTCGAGCGTCCACGAGCCGGGTCAGGGTCACCACGACGTCGTCGTGCCTGCCCTCGAGGTGCGCGAGCGTCGACGCCTCGACCGCGTGCAGCGGGTCAGGCTCGGCGGAGAGCAGGTCCTCGACGTCGATGTCGACCCGCTCGCCGTCCGCGAGCAGGACGACCTCGCGCGGGTGCACGTGCAGGGCGCCGCAGCCGACCGACGTCACGGCGCAGCCGGAGATCCGCACCCGGCCACGGATGCGCTCGCGGGTCGTGACAGGTGCGGCGTCGGCGACCTCCACCTCGACCGGCCGGACACGCTGGCCGGCGGCCACCGGGTCGGCGCAGAGCACGAGGCGGCCGGCGGGCTCGTCGAGCCCGGCGCCGGTCACGTGCGCGGTGCTGCTGGTGGCCAGGATCGTCCGGGCTCGCTGGCTGGGTGGCATCACGTCGGTCATCGGCGACCTCCAGGTTAGGTGTGCCTAACCTAACTCAGTTGGAGAGACGTCGGTAGCCCGGTGCGTCAGAAGGTGCCCAGCACCCTGGTCACCTCGATGCGAAGCGCCACCCTGGCCGGGTTGACGCGCGGCTGGCGGTAGCGCTCGGCGTAGCGGCGCACCGCCTCCGCCACCGACGCCTCGTCGTCGCGGACCTCGGCGACGCCCTCGACCGTGCTCCAGCGGCGGCCGTCGACCTGGCAGACCGCCACCCGGGGGTCCGACCCGGACCGCAGGTTGGCGATCTTCTGCGAGGTGCCGGACGTGATCCCCCAGGCGAGTCCGTGCTCCGGGTCGAGCACGATCCCCATCGGGACGACGTGCGGGGAGCCGTCGCGGCGCAGCGTGGTGACCGTGCAGAGGTGCCGTTCCCGCCAGAACTCGACCAGCTCGGGTGCCCAGGTCACTGCGAGCCTCGTTCCTCAAGGCCGGCGCACCGGAACCCGGTGTTGCCTGAGGTGGACTCCGGTGTGTTGCTCGACCGGGCCGCCACCCGGTAGCGGTGGCAGTAGGACGCGTGGCACAGGTAGGAGCCACCCCGCATCACCCGCTGGTCGCCGGCCTCCGGCCCGTGCGGGTCGTCGAGGGGAGCGCGTCCGTAGTAGTCCGGCGCGAACCAGTCCGCGCACCACTCCCAGACGTTGCCCGCCATGCAGGACAGGCCGTAGCCGTTCGGGGAGTAGGACTTCGCCGGGGCCGTGCCGAGGTGCCCGTCGTCCCCGGTGTTCTCGGTGGGGAAGGTGCCCTGCCAGATGTTGCACATCCAGCGGCCGCGGGGCGTCAGGTCGTCGCCCCACGCGAAGCGCCGGCCGGCGAGGCCGCCCCGGGCGGCGTACTCCCACTCGGCCTCGGTCGGCAGCCGCTTGCCGGCCCAGGCGGCGTACGCCTGGGCGTCGTACCAGTCGACGTGCACGACCGGGTGGTTCTGTCGCGCGCCGACGTCCGAGCCGGGACCCTCGGGGTGTCGCCAGCTCGCGCCCCGGACGGCGAGCCACCACGGCGAGCCGCCGACCTGGTTGACCACGTTGCGCCGGCTGCCCGTGAAGAGGAGGTGGAAGACCGCCGAGACGCCGAACTGCTCGGCTCCGCTCACGTGGCCGGTGTCCTTCACGAAGGCGGCGAACTGGGCGTTGGTCACGGTCGTGGCATCCATCCGGAAGGCGCCGAGCCGTACCTCGTGGACCGGGGTCTCCCCGTCGGCGGGGTAGCCCTCGCCGAACGGGTCCCCCATCGCGAACGTGCCGGCCGGCACCGGCACCTGTCCCCGCGGACGGACCCTGGCGGGGCGTGGCGGGGCCGCCGTGGCGCGCGGGGAGCCGGTGGGTGCAGCGGGAGCGCAGCAGGCGTGTCCTTCCATGCCGCCGATCGTAGGCTGCCCCTGTGACGGTCACCGGGACAGTTGTGGGTCCGGACGGGCTGGCCCGCCCGACGTGGGCGGCGGCGGACCCGCTGATGCAGGCGTACTACGACACGGAGTGGGGGATGCCGGTCCGCGACGAACGGGGGATGTTCGAGCGGATCAGCCTCGAGGCGTTCCAGTCCGGTCTGTCCTGGGCGACCATCCTGCGCAAGCGACCGGCCTTCCGGAAGGCGTTCGACGACTTCGATCCGGACCGGGTCGCGGCGTACGACGAGCGCGACGTCGACCGGCTGATGGGCGACGCCGGCATCGTCCGCAACAGACGGAAGATCGAGGCCACGATCACGAACGCCCGGGCCACCGTCGCGTTGCGCGACGAGGGCGGGCTCGTCGACCTGGTGTGGTCCTTCCGGCCCGCTGTGACACCGGCGCCCACGTCGTACGACGAGGTGCCGACGAGCTCCTCGGAGTCGCTGGCGCTGTCCAAGGCACTGCGGAGGGCCGGCTTCACGTTCGTGGGGCCGACCACGATGTTCGCGCTCATGGAGGCCGTCGGGATCGTGGACACCCACCTGGTCGACAGCCACCGCCGCGGGTCCTCCGGCGTGTGGACCTGAGCCGGCGGCTTCCCCGTGCTGTCCGGCGTAGTCGTCGCCGTCAGGGGTAAGACTGGGTGCCGACCACCGAACCCGGCCATCGACGGAGGACCCGCACGTGATCGCCTCCGTCGAGAACGCCGTGCGGGGACTGCTCTTCGACAAGGTGCCCC
>Ga0190273_10000458_pt1 | contig 15587 bp, 11 predicted proteins | sample Popmic504IS_FD_134513 | JGI IMG/M metagenome (GOLD analysis project Ga0190273, IMG submission 134513) | Populus adjacent soil microbial communities from riparian zone of Shoshone River, Wyoming, USA - 504 IS | ecosystem: Environmental > Terrestrial > Soil > Riparian zone > Trees stand | place... | reverse complement strand
GAGCGCCGCGAAGAATTTCTGATGGCCGAGCAGGCGTCTGAGTTCCGCGAACATCAACGCGCCCTTGCTTGAGACGATGGCCGCGTACTGAAAAGAGTTTCGGTACTCGCGCGCATTGCGGTCTGCCGCCATGTCCTCGCCGCCGAAGGTGCGGTAAACCTTGTAGACGCCACGCAACTGATCTTCCATCACGGCCAGCGCGCGCTCCTCGCTGTGCACATCGCGGTAATAAAGGAGCGCAGACCAGTTCGAGAGCGCTTCGTCCATAACGGGGTCGCGCGCCGGGTCGTTGCCGACGATTGAGCCCCACCATTGATGCGCCACCGCGTGAGCCACAGTCCATTCCAGGCTGTCTTCGACGGAGGTGCGCTGCTCGCGTATGATCTCCGGCAGATTGCGTATGAGCTGCGAATCGAAATCCACGTAGAAGGCGCTGGCAATCGCGCCCAGTCCGGAGAACTCTGCCGAGACGAGCCCGGCCACGAGCGGCGTGTCCACGATGTTGATCGTTTTATAAGGCAGCGGGCCAAACCGAGTAGTGTAAACTCGCAGCGCATCGACGGACTGCGCGAGCACGCGACGCCCGACTATCTCGTGCTCCGGCGCGAAGACGGAACGGACAAGCGTCTCGCCTACCCTTCGCTCTTCACTACGCAGGCCACGCCCTGCGACGATGGCGAAATCACGCAGCGCCTCTCCTGTAAACTCGCGCGAGACAACAGCGCGCTCTGTGCCTTCCGAAGTATTTGCTGCCGCTGCTGTCGTCGTCGTGACCGATTCACCTGAAGCGTACAACATCACATCGGCGGGCGCTTCGACCGTGACGTGGTAATCGGATGATTCCGTGTAAACCATGTCGCCGATGCTAGGCTCTACCTTGCGCTGCCAGTCATCGCCCTCTCTCGCGGCCAGCACAGGATAGGCTGTGCCGAGCAGCATCTGTCCGCGACAGCGAAAGTTCAGATCACGCGCGCGGCGGACTTCGCGCTCGCTGCGCAACGCAGCGCCGACCTGCTGCAAGACATGCACGACCAATCCTGTTTCTTCCGGGTCGATCTCCGGCACGCTGCCCTTGAACTTGATCTCGATCTCCGCCGCGCGTCCCCTCAGCACTGGCTCGCGAAGGTTAACGCGCAAGGTCGTGCCCTGATCGTCGAGCACGAATTGAAGCGGTGTGCCAGTGGCCGCAAGGCTTACCTCCGTCACATCTATGCGCGGCTCATCCGAAGCAGGGGTCGCAGCGGTCGCGGTCGTCGTTCCTCCCTGCGCGCTCGTCGTCGTTGCAGTGCTCAAGCTCGGCGCAAGGGCTATGCGCTGCTGCTGCTGGGCTGAAGCACGCACGTTGGCGTAGAGATGAAAATAGAGGACATAGGCCGAGTGCTCCTGATCGTTTGTCCAGCGCACGCGCTCCGTGCCCGTGTATGTTCGCCCATCCAGATCGAGCGCCAGCTTTATTTTGTACTGTGTGCGCGCCGACTGCTGGGTGCTCTCGCTCTTCGGCTGCGCTGCGCTCTGTTGTGATTGCGCAGGCACGCAGAGCGCGGCGCACGCGAGCAGCAGCACGGCGAGGAGAGCCTGAGCATAAGCCCTCACATGGCGCGCGCTTGGCCGCGTTAGCTGTTCGATTGTGTGTTTCAACTTCACTGCTGCCCTTTGTTCTTTTTGGCTTTACCGGAGGACTGCTTACCCTGCTTTGATGCCGCGCGTGTGGCTGGCGGTGGCGCTCCCTCAGAAATAGTAATAGTACGAATCAGATCGCCGCGCTCGATTTTGTCGACCACGTCCATCCCCTGCGTAACGCGACCGAAGACCGTGTAGCCTCCGTCAAGATGCGGCTGCGGCGAGTGCGTCACGAACCACTGCGAGCCGCCTGTATCTTTTCCAGAGAGCGCCATCCCGACCGCCGCACGCTCGAACTCAACTTCATTGATCTCGCAGCGAATCTGGTGGCCAGGCCCGCCCGCGCCGTCGCCGCGCGGATCGCCGCCCTGTATGACGAAGTTGGGCACGACCCTGTGAAACGCGATGTTGTTGAAATAGCCGCGACGCGCCAGTTGCACAAAATTATCGACCGTCAGCGGCGCGTCATCCGGAAACAGCTCGATGGTAAATGCTCCCTTGTCCGTCGCGACCAGCGCACGCACGCGCCCATTATGACGCGCGAGAGCGCGCCTGTAATCCGTGAGCGTATTGCGCGTCGCGACATTGCCGATCCGCGAGGAGAAATCGCCCGCACCGTTCGCCTGAAGGAGCGCGACTGCTCGACGGCGCACCAGATGATCCTGGGAATCGAGCGCGGTCTTGATGGCGTCATTAGCAGCCGTGCTCTTTTGTTTCGCCAGCGCATCCAGTATGGAGAGCACAGCATCATTGAGTTCGTCGCGCATCGCTGCCGTCAAAGCCGAAGCAAGGAGGCGCGTGTTCGTTTCATCCGCCCCTAACTCGCCCAGGAGGTCTGCGGCAGTGGCGCGAACGATGATGTCTTTCGCGTCGAGCCGACGGCGTAGCACTTCGGCGGCATCCACGGGCTTAAAGGCAGCGAATGCGCGCAAGATGTCCGGCACGGCCTGCGCAGGCATAGACGCGTCGTCGAGCAGCGTGCGCAGCGCAATCTGTGCATCCGCCTGAAGACCGACGACTCCGCTGCCTGCCTCGGCGGCAGTAATCCCGCTGATCTCGCCCAAGCCTTGCGCGATGCTTGAGCCCGCTCTCCAATTCGCGCGTAAAGTGGCGCGCACACGGTCGTCGGAAAGCTTATTGATGGGAGCTTCGCGTAAATAGACGGCGGGCGCGATGTGCGCAAAGGCGATCTCTATCTCCGGCGCACTCATCGCTTCCGTCAAGCGAAAATCTTTGAGCCACGCGACGACCTGCGCATCACCCATATTGGCCAGGAGGCGACCGAGAGCGGTCGCTATCTCCAGCAACTCGCCCGTCTCCGGCGGATGGGCCACGCCCGCCGCTTTCGCCTCACGATAAGAGTTGAAAAGCGTAGCCGCTCTCTGGAGCAGAGGAAAAGAGACGCGCGTATCTTTTAAAGCACCGAGCGCGCGAATGGAACTGACCCTCACGCGCTCGTCGCCGTCCGTGGTCGCACGCCCGACAAGCGCATCGAGCAGAGTCTTATCCTCCGTCACGCCGAGCACGCGCGCGGCATTGGCGCGAACTATCGGGGCAGGATCATTGACTAGATGCGGGCGCACCTGTTCGTTCGCATCCTTTGTGCGAAGCCTCGCCAGTGTATTTTCTGCATCAGCGCGCACGCGCCCTTCCGTGTGCGACAGAAACTTCGCGACCACGTTTGCCGCGCCCAAGGGGTGCGCGCGAAGCGCTGCGGTCAGCCCCGCGAGAATAATTTTTTGATCGCCCCGTGTGCCACGCGCCGCTTCGGCAGAAAGAGCGCTTAAGATCGCTTCGCCAAGCGCAGCGAGTCTCGCTTCGTCCGTCTTCGGCAGGACGGCAGCGATCTTGCCAGCCGCTTCGATCACTCGGGCTCGCACCTCTCCCGCTTCATCCGTACGCTTTAAAGCTGTGATGAGCGCCGTTGCGCCAGAGGCCGATTCCACTTCGCCGAGCGCGAAGGCGGCCATTGCACGTGCGCCCGTATCACGATCCGTCTGAAGCAGCGTGACGAGCGCAGAGACTGCGCGCTCGTCCCCTATACGGCCCGCCGCGAGCGCGGCCCTGCGGCGCACACGCGCATCTCTATCGGAGAGCAGCATCGCCAGATCATCACCCCAGCGCCGCTCGTCCTCCGCGCGAACGATTCGCAGCATCGTCTCTTCCGGAAGAATCGCGACGCGCGCACCTTGCTCTGCCGTCCTTTCGGCTCGCTTCTGCTGTTGCCTACGCTGCTGTCCCTGCTGCGCTGACGTATCGATTGCCGCGACCAGAAGGAGAATGACAAGCAGAGCCAGGCTGCGGCTTCCCTTTTTGAAGAGCTTTAGCCGCAGCGGAACGTTTTCGGTCAAAGGTTTCTTTGGCATGTAATCTGGTGAATGACGGGGGCCCGTTTATGATAGCACTGCTCAAGGCGCGTGCACATGCTTGCGCTCGCAGCCTTTGCACAGAATCTTCGTTTATGTATCGGGGAGAGCGATTGATTATGTCAAGTGCGCCGCTTGCGATCAAGAGAGCGCTCGTGAGTAGAAGCGCTTGGCCCAAAGGGCTCTTGACCCTCGTGCCCTTTGGAAATTCCACCAATAGTCCGATCTTTACTGCGCCTTAACCGAAGGCGCGCGCCACATAGGGTCTCATCATTCGCCGATTCGCCCGTTTACAGGACGCTACTGCGCCACGGCATTACTATTGCTTCCGGTCTCGATGTCGGATTTTGTATTTGAGGAGTATATGAAACATGATTAAGTTATGGCTCTCTTTAACACTGATTTATTTACTGGTCTTTACGGCTGCCCCTGTGCTCGCCCGCTCGCGCCCGAGGCCGCAGGCGGACTCCGTCGAGCAGATCAAGATGAAGCTCGAACGGATAGGCATCGGTGAAAAGGCGCGTGCCACCGTCCGTTTGAAGAACGGCACAAAGCTCAAAGGGTATATTTTTCAGATGGGCGCAAACGACTTCATTCTGAAAGATAAGAAGACCCTTGCTCCCACCCAGATACTCTACAACGATGTCGAACGCGTCGAGAGCAATAAGGGCCATTCGAAGGCCAAATGGATCGGCATCGGAGCCGCCATCGGCGTCGGCGCGTTTCTCGCGATCCTCGGTATAAGCTTAGCCCATCTCGATTGAAAATCGCTGACAAAACCGAATCGGCCATCCCGGCAAAGCAGATTCAAACATGTGTGGACAGAGCTGGTCAGGATCAAAAGAGGATTAAGATTTCAAATCTAAGATTCAGGCTCAACGCTGTGATTCTTTATTTTACATCCTGTCTATCGAATCCATCACTGTTGATTCCTTCTCTGGCGCTCTTGCCATTCGGGATCGTCGCCGCGCGCGTGCTTAGACTAAGGACACGTGCGCGTTGTCTACCGCCTCCGCCTCCGCCTGCGCGCCATCCTTAATGCGCTCGACCTCTACGAGCACGTCGTAAAAGGTCGCGCCGCCGCCCATGTCCGTGAGCGTTTGCGAAGTCAACTGGTTAACGTTCACCCCGCCGGGCGAATGCTTATTCCACCAGACGGAGGGCGAGACGACGACGCCCGGACGCGCGCGCGTCGTCACGACCGCAGAGAGTTCGCAAGAGCCACGGTCGTTAAAAGCGCGCACACGTTCGCCCGTCTCTATGCCGCGCGCTGAGGCGTCCTCCGGGTGAATCTCTATGAAGGGGCGAAGCTCCTGGCGCAACTGCTTCGGAAGATTCGCGAAAGTCGAATTGAGGAAAGCATGCGCCGCCGGAGTAATCAACGCCAGCGGGAAGCGTCCTGCAAGCTCGGGCGCGCTCTCGATGGATTCGCTCGGCGGAACAAAATCGGGCGCGGCTTCCACGTTATCGGCTTCCATCCCGGTCGAAACCAACTGGCATTTACCGGTCGGCGTCGGAAAGTTCCCCGCCGCAAACGGCGCGAACGTCTCATCCACATTGAGCCGAAGCCAACCGCGCTCGCGCACCGCTTCGAGCGTGATACCGCGAAGCGCCGGATGATCCGTACGAAGCGCCTGGCGCGCGAGCTCTTCATCCGAATCCTTAAAGCACTCGTCGTCGAAACCCATACGCGCCGCCAGCTCGCGGAAGACATCCACGTTTGAGCGCGCCTCTGCGATGGGCGCGATTGATCGTTCGTTGATAACCAGATAAAGATGGCCGTAGGCTTTGTGTAGATCAAAGTGCTCAAGCTGCGTCGTGGCGGGCAGCACGATGTCCGCGTAGTCACAGGTGTCCGTCATAAACTGCTCATGCACGACCGTAAATAAATCTTCGCGCCGCAAGCCCTCAAGCACGCTCGCCTGATCCGGCGCGACCGCCGCCGGATTAGAGTTATAAACGTACAGGGCGCGCACTCTTGGATCATCCGTCTTCGTCAAAATATCTCCGAGCACAGACATGTTGAGCATGCGCGGTCGTGGCTCTGGCATCAGGTCTGGCCGTTCGAGCGCGGCGTAGTTGAGCGGAAATGTTCCACTCGTCGAGAGAAGGATGCCGCCCGCGGGCTCGCGCCATGCGCCTACCACTGCCGGTAAACAGGTGAGCGTGCGCACGCTTGTGCCGCCGCCACGGTGACGCTGCAATCCGTAATTGATACGAATCACGGCGGGCTTTGTGCTCGCATACTCGCGCGCCAGTTCGATGATCGTTTTCTCTTCGAGCCCGCAGATTCCGGCAACACGCGCTGGCGTGTACTCAAGGGCTCGCGCTCTGAGCGCATCCGCGCCCGTGCAGTAACGCTCCAGATAGTCTCTGTCTTCCAGGCCCTCCGCAAAGATGACATGCATCAATCCAAGCGCGAGCGCGGCGTCCGTTCCCGGCAGCAGCGCTATGTGCTCGTCCGACTGATCTGCCGTGCGCGTGCGGCGCGGGTCTATACAGATGATGCGTGCGCCGCGCGAGCGCGCCTCCAACACCTGCGGCCAGAGATGCACGTTGGCCGTGATCGTGTTCGTTCCCCAGAGCAGGATAAGGCGCGCCTCCGCGAAACGCTCAGGGTCTGTGCCGATGGTCGCGCCGATGGTCGAGCGGTATCCGGCTGTGCCCGCCGAAGCGCAGATCGTGCGATCAAGCTGCGATGCTCCCAAACGATGAAAAAATCGCCTGTCCATTGATTGCGATTGAACAAGGCCCATCGTGCCGCAATAGCTGTAAGGAAGGATAGTCTCTGCGCCTTCAGGGGAGCTGGCTAATTCCTTAAAGCGCGACACGATCTCTTCGAGCGCTTGCGTCCATGAGATAATCTCGAAGCGGCCTTCGCCCTTTGCGCCGGTGCGTTTTAAGCAGGTACTGATACGGTCGGGGCTGTGCGTGCGCTGTTCGTAGTTGGCGACTTTGGTGCAGAGAAAGCCGCGCGTGAATGGATGCGAGGGGTCGCCCGCGACGCTCACTGCGCGCCCGTCCTCGACCGTCACGAGCATCGCGCAAGTGTCCGGACAGTCATGCGGGCACGCGGCTTTGACGATACGCAGGCTGCTATTCTTTTGTCCGTTAGAATTCATCTCTTTAAAAGTTATCTGCGCAATCTAAGGCGAGGCGTCTGTTTCAATCATCACTCAGTTTACCAGAAGAGAGTGGCTTTCACCTCCGGACAACTTTTTAGAAATTCTCAAAATATCTTTATAAAAGCAGAAGCGCTTCGGTATAGATGACCGAAGCGCTCCTGTTCTTCTTTGCAAGAGTTAGACTCTTAAACCCTAGCTCGCGATCTCAGACATGCTGGTAAAATCGGCGGGCGCTGTAGTGGTGGCGGCGGCGTTTTCTCCGACGACGCTGGCGCTGGCGGCAAGTGCGCCGTTATCGCGCGTTTTCTCCTTGGCGTCCGATTTTTCGTCGGGCTGTTTTTTGTCGAGCGCGGTCTTAAGCTGGGCCATACGGCAACTGCCTTCAAAGACTGCGCCCTGCTCTATGACCAGGGAGGGCGTCTGAATATTGCCGTTGACGCGCGCGGCCCGTCCAAGCTCAAGGCGCTGGCTGGCGACGATGTCGCCGTTGATCGTGCCGTGAATGACTGCGACGGCCACCTGTATGTCCGCGTCTACCTGCCCGTTGTTGCCGACGATCAGCGTGCCCGATTCCGAACTGATGCGGCCAGACAGATGTCCATCCACACGCAGCATCGCTTTAAAGGTCGCCTCACCCGTCAGCACTGTCCCATTGCCGACGAAGCCGCTCAAAGTTCCTTCCTTGATGTCGCGCGCAAGCGATTCGCTTTCCGTCACGGCGCGCGGCGCGGACGAAGTCGATTGTTCGGTGGCTGATCTGTAGGGTTGCTGCTCACTGCTGCTCTGCTGGCTCTGATACGGCGCGCTCTGGTTATATTGCGGAGTCGCGCGGGCGTCCGCATAATGCGGCTGCTGCTGTTGTTGCGCGTTCGCCTTTGTATCCATAGTGTTCTCGCTCTCGGCGTGATCTACTTTCGGACTCTTTCCCATTCTAAGCATACTTAAACCTCCCGTTTAAACGGCTCTAGCGGGTTGACTCACAGATTCGGGTGCGCCTTGAGGGGGCACTTGCCGCGAACCGTTTTTGTGAGCGTGGATAAATCGGATGAGAACCAGCATTCGCGATGCTGAAACTTGAGCAGTCATCTGCTCCGTTTGCGGGGCAGTCGCTTTCCCAGAAAAGCGCAAACGGCATCATAGTGAAAGCGATTGGGCGTGTCCAGAACTTTTACGGAGGCGCGGGGCTGTGCCGCGCTCGCCCTTAACACACCAGCAACATGCGCCGTTCCCACATGTAGTAGCAGGCCCAGTTAAAGTCCACTAAATCATGCGCAAAGCTTCGTCCACCCTCGCCCTTAAGAGCAGTCACTGCAAGAAAAAAATAATAATTGGCCGCGTCCGTTGAAAGGTGCGTCGCGTTGGAGGCGCAGTGGAGTAAGCCTTGTGGGACACGTTCAGCCAGCCCCGGTTGTCAACCGCCATCAAACATGGCATCCTGAAAGCGCAGCTCAAAGCCTTGACGGGAGGAATCAACAGGGGACGGATGTTTGTCGAAAGCAAGATAAAGACCAGATTGCTGCGTCGTATGGGCGAGGCGATCAAGGATTTCGGGATGATCGAGGACGGCGACCGCGTGATGGTCTGCCTCTCTGGCGGCAAAGACAGCTTTACGCTGCTGAACCTGTTGATGGACGTGCGCGAGCGAGCACCCGTGCGCTTCGATCTGCTGGCCGTCAATCTGGATCAACGCCAGCCGAATTTTCCCACGCATGTCCTGCCCGAATACTTAAGCCGGATAAACGTTCCCTTTCGCATCGTCGAGCGCGATACATATTCAATCGTCAAGCGCCTAGTCCCCGAAGGCAAGACCTATTGCGCCGTCTGCTCGCGCCTGCGTCGAGGCATTCTGTACAACATCGCGGTCGAAGAGGGCTGCACCAAGATCGCGCTCGGCCATCACGCGGACGACATCACGGTGACGTTTCTCTTGAACCTATTTTTCGTCGGCACGCTCAAGGCGATGCCGCCCATCCTGCGCTCCGTCGACGGGCGCAATACAGTGATTCGCCCGCTCGCCTACTGTCGCGAAAAGGAGATCGCACAGTTCGCCGCAGAGAAAGCGTTTCCGATCATCCCCTGCGATTTGTGCGGCTCGCAATCGAATCTGAAACGAGCGCGCGTCAAGCAATTGGTCGCGGAACTGGAAAAAGAGATTCCGAACATACGCAGCTCTATGCTGAAGGCGATCTCGAACGCCGTCCCTTCGCATTTGCTCGACAGAGAGCTCTTCGACTTTAAAAAATTGTCGCCGGGCACAGGCGACCTGGAAGCGGAACTGGACGCGGCCATAGGCCACACGGACGAAGACCTGGCGCAGGTTCCGGCGCTCGTTTCTCTCTCTTAAAAATTTAACGGGATGGCGACTGCTTCTCAAAAACGCGAGCTGGATTGGAGCGATTTTCCGCCCGGCACAGTCACAGACTACACCAGGCTTTTGTGTCTGGCCTGTATCTTCGACATCTTCACGGAGCAGTTGGGCCTTGCGCCGCGCACGGCCTATTCCGAGATCAAACGTCACGCGCCGACCGTCGAAGAATTGACCGCACGTACTCCGCAGCGTCCCTATTTCGACAGCCTTGAAAAGCATCCGCGCTGTCCTTACTGCGATTCCGCTAAGCGCTGGCACGCGCGTCTGTCAACTTATCGCATCGAAGGCGGAAAGGCGACGGACGCGGCGCGACGCGCGCTTCTAAAATCGCTCCCTAAGTCCGAGGATCAATTCCAGCTTACGGAAGTAAAATCCACGCGTCGCGCAGTCTTCTTCGAGTGGCTTGAGGCGCTCGGGCGCTCGCTCGATTTCGAGAGTGATTCATGGTTGATCGCAGCGACGCGCGCCTTTCTGGAACGCACGGAGCCGAAGACGGATTGGGCAGAAGTTTTCGAGGGAGTGCGGCAGGTGCGCCGCTCAAACCGCATCGAAGAGGGTTGGCAGCGCGAGGGCTCGCGTCTCTTTATCGCGCCCTCGCTCTACAACGACGTGCTGCTCGTGCAATACCTGGTCAGTCGTTCGCACAAACACGGCGGGAGTACGTTCGAGGGCCGTTTGACTTTGATGGAACTGGTGCGCCGCATGCGTTACAGCGGCCACCTGGACGCGCAGGGCATCACGGAGCGCGATCAATTCGACGTGCTTGAAAAATTGGTCGAGCACCTGACGGGCGGCGAAGGCACGGTCAAACTCCATTACATTCTTGACCGCCGCGATTTTCTTGAAAAGGTCAAGACCGTCTACGCGCGCTACGCGGCATAAGCGATCAACAATCCCTCTCGAAGAGACAAGCAAGGGAAAGAGCCCGCGCTCTTCCCTTTATTTCTTCTTCCCTTTTTTCGCAGTCAAGTATCACGACCAAGTTACCTTTTTCTTCGAGCTGAGACGCGTCGCTCCCCATCGCGATCTTCGGTCGACGGCGCAGTCCTGCCCAACTCGACTTGCGGTCTCTCCATCTCTCCGCTGATTAATTCACCCTGCACCATGCCGTTCAAAGGGACTGGCGGATCGACCGCGAAAGTCCCCATGACTGTATTGACAGGCGGGTCTGCGCTGACAGTCTTCGTCGCGACGACTCCCATAGTTCGCACGGGCTCTCGTTCATCCAGTGCCGTGTAGAGACCGAGACCGGCGAGGAAACTAAAGATAGTTGAAAGGGCCGCGCTCGCCGTGCGTGACAAGCGGCGCTTGAGTGCGCGCAGGCCCACGGGGCAGTTCTCCGTCAGGATAGTGCCGTCGGCTCGCCTGTAGAATCGAACACAGAGACGCCCTTCCGAACCAGCGATGAGTTGTTCGGCCTCGCGTCTTGTCATGCCCGACAGGTTATAGACGTTCAAACGGCACTGGCCGCAAAAGCGCGATTGCTCCGTGCCGACCATCGCTTCCCAATCGGCAGAGCACGGAGCAGCGACCCTCACATGATCGAGCGGGCTGGTGTATTGAGCCATGATTGTTTCTCCATCCGTGTTAAGAACTCCCATGTCTTAACCTGAACGAAGAGAACGGGTGAGGCTTGCACGACTTTGAGATAAAAAATGCGCCGGCGACTTAAAGCGTGGAGCGCGCGAGGTCTTCGGCCACCAGCGAATAGAGGACGGCATCATGTGTGACGCCGTAAAGCACAATCCGTTTTCGTAAAGTCCCTTCTCGCAGAGCGCCTGCCTTTTCGGCCACACGCTGGCTGCCGACATTTTCCACAGCGGTGACGAGCTCTACGCGCTGTAGGCCCAGCTCTTCAAAACCGAAGCGTGCCGCGAGTCGCGTCGCACGCGAAGCGATGCCTCTGCCCGCCGCACCCGTTCTGACCCAGTAGCCCAGATTGGCATAACGGTATTCCTCGACGATATGATTCAACCCGACGCCGCCGTAGTAAAGATTAGTCCCCGCATCGAAGATACCGAAGCCATAATACTTCCCCTCTGCCCAGCCCTCTTCCTGCGAGGCGAGAAAGGCTCTCGTCTCATCAATCGCATAATCTGCGTGACACCACGGCAGCCATTTTGATACCTCCGGTATCGATTCGCGCACCGCCTCGTAGATCGCAGCAGCATGCTCTGCGCAATCTCGCCTGATGATGATCGTTCCGTCCGAGAGTTCGGTCTTGAGCTGCCTGTCCAAAATGTTGTGCCTCTCTGTGGTCACTTAAGAGCGAACATCTTCCGGCTTCAACCTTGAGTTCGTAAGCGAAGTCAGGATGTGATCCTGCCAGCGTCCGTCGATCAATAGATAATCGCGCGCGTAACCCTCTCGGACGAACCCCAATCTATCAAGAAGTCTTCCGCTGCGCTCATTCGTGGGGATGTAGTTCGCCATGATGCGATGCAGCCGCAACCTCTCGAACACATAATCTATAGAGGCCCTGAGCGCTTCCATCATCAGGCCGCGACCCTCGAAGCGTTGGCCCAGACTGTAGCCCAGGTAACATGCCTGGAAAGGGCCGCGCACGAAGTTTGAAAAATTGCAGACGCCGACGACCGAACCCTCCGAACGCTTACGCTCTCGTAGGACGAGCTTCATGGATTGATCCTGCTGGAACTCTGCGCGCGCCTGCGCGAGGCGCTCGCGCCAGAACTTTTCCGTGTAGAAGAGGGCGTGCGGCGTCGGAGACCATCGTTCCAGGTGCTCGCGATTCTCTTCAAAGTAGGCGAGCATGCGCGAGGCTTCTTCCTCCGGCGGCAAAGTGAGAAGTAATCGCTCGGTCTCGATCCTTGGGATTTCGCGTTGAGGTCTCATTCGTTTCGCGTGCAGTCTTCTGTCTTTGGAAACAGTACGGGTTGGCCCATCACCGGCAAGTAAACTGTGATTCGGGGTTTTCAGCCCTGAAATTAACGGGCGTGGAAACGACGGGCTCGAACCAGAGGAGGCCCTTGCGCTGCCAAAGCTGGCGCATCTTCTGCGCGAGGCTCTTCGATTTATACCAGGTGGAAACGATAAGTTGTAAGCTGTGCTCGCCCTCTTTGAGCGCGTGATTGCCCCGATTAATATTACTGCCGACTACTGCGACGCCGATCCTCACTTCAGTTTCAAAGGTTGCGCCGGGCTGTATGATGGTGAAGACTTTGCCCGGCGTCGGCTGATCTATCTTCTCCGGTTGTTCGTCGAAATATCTGGAATTGAGAAGGCTGACTTCGTAAGCGTCGCTTGTCGCGCCGCCGCTCGCCACACGGCGAATCCTGGTTTGATAAAAGAGATCGTGGCCTTTGTACAGAATAAGCTTCTTCTCGCCGACATTTGTGAATTGCAGTTGAACTCTGAGTTCCAGATTACCCAGGTTCTGATTCACACGGCAAGAGTATTGACCGAGAATCTTTGCCGTCAGGACGAGGGGCGGCGCGTTCGATTTCACTTGTGCGCCAATGACCTTCGCATGGCCGCTACAGGGCAGCCATGAAAATATCAGCAGCGCGAAGAGAGATTTCATCTGGCCTTTATCTAAAGCGGCGCGCCAGTACTTTTATCCTGCGCCGCTGGACGACGGCGATAATGATGCGTCACGGGGCGGCGGCGGCCTATACCGATGGCGTTGCGCGAGATAATAAGTGTGGGCGGCAGTTGACGGCGCTTGAATTCGTTGGCGGGCGATTCGACACGGTTGAGCAGATCATAAACCATCTCGGATTCGTGTCCAGCAGTGATGATCTCTTCCGGCGTCGCCTTCTGCTCAAAATACATTTGCAGGATAGGGTCTATCTTGTCATAGGGTGGAAGACTCTGATCGTCGAACTGTCCGGGCGCTAATTCCGCAGACGGGCGCTTGTCTATGATCGCGCGCGGGATGATCTCGCTCTCGCGGTTAAAGTGGCGGGCCAGGGCATAGACTTCCGTCTTGAGCAGATCGCCGAGCACAGCCAATCCTCCGTTCGTGTCCCCGTAGAGCGTGCAGTATCCGAGCGCAAGCTCAGACTTATTGCCGGTCGAAAGCAGCAATCGTCCCTCCTTGTTCGAGATCGTCATCAGGATATTGCCGCGCAGGCGCGATTGCAGGTTTTCAGCCGCGAGCGATTCGCCGCCGCGCGTCGGCTTCGTCAAGTTTAGCTCTGCGGTCAGCGCCTCGAACGCTCCGGTGATCGGGTGCTCTATCGTCTTCATCCCCAGACGGCGGCCAAGCTCAACCGAATCGTCGACGCTTCCGCGTGAAGAGAAAGGCGAGGGCATCATCACTGAGAGCACGTTTTCAGAGCCCAGGGCCTCGCACGCGAGCGCCGCCACGACAGCAGAGTCTATGCCGCCAGACAGACCCAACAGCGCCGTCGTGAAACGATTCTTGCGCGCGTAATCGTGTATGCCTAAAACGAGCGCGCGATGAACCGTCTCAATATCATTGCCGGGCAGGCAGCGATCATCCGCAGCGCCGCAATCCAGATCGACCGTGCCGAAGAACTCCTCGAAGGGCGGCGCTTGCATGATGATCTCGCCGCGACAGTCCGCGACGATCGACGCGCCGTCGAAGATGATACCGTCGTTTGCGCCGACCAGATTGACGAAGACTATTGGCAGACCCGCGGCCTTTGCGCGGTGCGAGACCATAGAGCAGCGTTGGCCCATCTTGCCTTTGTTGAAGGGCGAAGCATTGATCGAACAGAGCACGCTCGCTCCGAGTTCGATCAGGTCGTCCGCAGGGTCGTGCTGATAGAGACGCTCTTTCCAGTAGGTCTTATCATTCCACATGTCTTCGCAGACGGCGACGCCGAGCCTGGATGATCCCAGTTGAAAGAGGTGGCGCTCGCGACCCGGCTCGAAATATCTGGGGTCGTCGAAGACATCGTATTCGGGCAGGAGCGTCTTGTCGGCAAAGCCCAGAAGCTTTCGATTGCGAATCACGGCAGCCGAATTGTAGAGCCTGCGCCCTGTTGGTTGATTGGTCGGCCTGACCGTACCGATGACGGCGGTGAGCCCTTCGGTCGCCGCGACGATCCTTTCTAAAGGATCGAGAGAGGAGCGCACCACGTCGCGATCCAGAAACCAGTCGAAAGACATGTAACCCTGTATCGCCACTTCAGGCAACACTACAAGTTCCGCGCCGTCCTGTTTCGCCTGCTCGATGGCGCGCAGGATACTCGCTGTGTTGCCCGCATAATCGCCATTAGTCGTATTGATCTGCCCGATAGTGACTCGCATAGATGGTTCGCCCCTGATGAGAATAGAAATTTTTCAACTCTCGCTTTAGTTACTATTGTCCTACTTCCGAGAGCCGCACGTCCAGACCATAAATCGCGGCTTAATGATGGGCCTGGCAGTCGTCACTCACGCATCATATCTGGAATGAGAGGAAAACAGCCCTCACCACCGCAGGCACAGAGAACACGGAGGAAGCACAGAGTAAAGACAAGCCTCTGTGTCGTCTCTGTGCTCACTGTGTCTGCGGTGGTGAACAACAACGTTCCTTATCATCAAGACTAAGCTGCTTCACCAGCTTTACTTCTTCCTGCGGCCATGACCGCCGCCGCCGGGCGTCTCTATGCGCACGCGGTCTCCGGCCTCAAGCTGCCAGCTACCTTTGGAAGCTATCGTGCGTGCACGTCCTCCTCGCACAATAGAGTCGCGCCCCGTTTTACCATCCTCGCCGCCTTCAAGCCCGTAAGGCGCGCGACGCCTGCGATCCGCCAGCAGAGACATGCGCGACGCGGGTGCAAGCGTCTCTATTTCGCGCACTACGCCGTCGCCGCCGCGCTTGCCGCCACGGCCACCCGAATTTTTACGAATCCTGTAGACGCGCACGCGCAAAGGATAGGCATACTCAAGCGCCTCCGCCGGTGTGTTCAAGCTGTTGGTCATGTGCGTGTGAACGGCGCTCATGCCGTCGAGTGTTGGCCGCGCGCCCATTCCGCCCGCGACCGTTTCGTAGTAAGCGAACTCCGAGCCGCTTCTTGGATCAATACCGCCGATGGTCAGATTGTTCATCGTGCCCTGGCTCGCCGCAGGAATCCTACGCGGCAGCGCATGGGCCAACGCTCTTAAAAGAGTATCGACGATGCGCTGCGAAGTCTC
>Ga0190273_10000457_pt1 | contig 15600 bp, 16 predicted proteins | sample Popmic504IS_FD_134513 | JGI IMG/M metagenome (GOLD analysis project Ga0190273, IMG submission 134513) | Populus adjacent soil microbial communities from riparian zone of Shoshone River, Wyoming, USA - 504 IS | ecosystem: Environmental > Terrestrial > Soil > Riparian zone > Trees stand | place... | reverse complement strand
GTACTCTTCAGCGAAGTTATCGTTCGCATTTAGAAAATGACCCGAAACGGTGAGTCACGCCGGGACAAAGCAACGCTTTTACACGTCTGTCGATGCTGATCGGCCCCGCACTTTCCGGCGATAACCCGGGGGAAGATTGGTGGAGCCGCCGGGAATCGCACCCGGGTCCAGTCCGCTTATTACTCGCGCGTTTATGTCCATAGCCCGGGCAAGCCGAACGCTTCCAATATAGGGGTTAGGACGCCGGAGGGGAAGGCAGAGCGGCCGGAGCGGCCGGTTCAGGCGGCGGATCGGGGTTGCCAATGTCGATGATGCCCTTCCATTCGCCCCTGGCGTTCTTGCGCCAGACGGTGACATAGCGGCCGGTGAGGGGCGGCTTGGTCTTGTCGAAGGAGGTGGCGGTCCACTTGCCGGTCGTGACGGCCATGTCGCCGCCCTTCGAGCCCCAGGCTTCCACGGGCGCCCAGGTGAGCGTGCCGCGCGGCGGGGCGTCGCCGCCGTGAGCTGCGTAGATTTCGTCGGGGCCGCGAGCGGGATCGCCGCCCCCGCCGAACATGATGGCGTCGGGGTCGCTCATGTACTCGCGGAAGGCCTTGGCGTTGCCGACCTCCGCTGCGCGGGCGGCGAAGGCCACGTCTGCGGCCCACGCGCTCTTCTTGGCGTCCTCGGACTGGTCGTAGGCAGGCGCCCGGGCGTGCGCGTGGGCGGCCGAGGCGGTGAGGGCGAGCGCAAAAGCCGCGACGAGGATGTGTCTCATGCGCCGATGATGCGGCGGCATCCGCCTCGTGGCAACGCTACGGCGCGGGAACGGCCGGCGCGGGCTCTTCGAGGGGCGGTTCGGGCACCAGCGCCGGCTGCACAACGTTGGTGCGGGCGGGGTTGAGGCCGCCACCGCCGGAGATCAAAGCCTGATAATCGCGGCGGTCGGACTCGAACCCGGCGCCGCGTGGGAACACCACGTCGAAGCGAGGATCGTAGCCGAGCGCCGCCGACAGCACGGCGCTCAGGGCGGGCGCGATGGAGCCGATCTGCTCGCCCGAGCAGGCCCGGTGCAACGAGCGCGCGCCGCCGGGGATCACCAGGTTCACGTCATAGGAGACGCCGTTGACGCAGGTGAGGTCGAGGGTCGCGCCGTCCTGGACGATCTCCACCGCGTTCGGCTGGTTCCAAAGGGGGTCCTGCAGGATGGCCCGGACCGCCGCGGCACGCTCGGGTGCCAGTTCTTCGTCGAACCTGACCAGCCGCGAAATCTCCGGCTCACAGCAGCCGAAGCCGGCTCTGCCTTGCACGAAGGCGCGGCCATCGCCCCGCAGGGTGACGCGGACCACGGCCTGGCGCACGGTCTCCGCCGGTCTCGCCCACATCTCGACCACGGCCTCTCCCCGGCGCACCAGCTGGTCCTGCAACGGCGGCAGGCCCCAGAGGCGATAGAGCAGCGGCGGCACGCCGTTCTGGATGCCCGCGCCCGGCGGCCGCTCGCCGCGTCCGGCCCGCCGCAGCAGCGGGTTGGTCGCCTCTGGCTTCTTCGGCCACTTGTCGATCCACCACGCCTGCGGGTCGGGAGCTGGCAGGGCCTCGTTGGGGATGGCCACCGTCACCTGCTCATAGCCCTGCGGATGCGGACCCGGTGGGAGCGGTCCTTGCGCCAAGGCGGGCGCCGCGGTCAGTGCGAGGAACAGGGTTGCGGCGGTGAAGGTGCGTCTCAAGCGGCGCTCCGGACTACATGCCTTCGGCGCCCCGCTCGATCGAGAGGACGCCGGTTCGCGATAGCTCCACAAGACCCAACGGCCGCATGAGTTCCACGAAGCTGTCGATCTTGGGCGAGGCGCCAGTGATCTCGAAGACGAAGCTTTCGGAGGTGGTGTCGATGACTTTCGCCCGGAAGATATCGGCCACCCGCAGCGCCTCGACCCGGTCGCCGCCCGTGCCGCGCACCTTGACCAGCGCCAGCTCGCGCTCGACGCCGTTGGGGTCGCGGGTGACATCGTGGACGCGGCGGACGCTGACCACCTTGCGCAGCTGCGCCTCGATCTGCTCCAGCACGTGTGGCGCGCCTCGGGTGACGATGGTGATGCGCGAGGTGTGGGCCCGCCGATCGGTCTCGGCCACTGTCAGGCTCTCGATATTGTAGCCCCGGCCGGCGAAGAGGCCGACGACGCGGTGCAGCACCCCCGGCTCGTTGTCGACGAGCAGCGCAAACGTCGCGACGTTCTCGACCTCCTGCACCCCCGGCATGTCGTAGGCGGAGGCCGGCTGGGTGGTGGTGTCGCTCATCAGACCAGCCTCCGGCCGGCGGCGTCGATAACGGTGGAGAGGTCGGCCTCGTCGCTAGGCAGGATCATCTCGTTGTGGGCCTTGCCCGAAGGGATCATCGGCAGGCAGTTCTCGGCCTTCTCGACGCGGCAGTCGAAGATCACCGGGCGGGGCGTATCGATCATCCGGGTGATTGCCGCGTCCAGCTCGGCCGGGTCCTCGCAGCGGATACCGACGGCGCCGTAGGCCTCAGCCAGCTTGACGAAGTCGGGCAGGCTCTCGCTGTACGAATGGCTGTAGCGCTCGCCGTGCAGCAGCTGCTGCCACTGGCGGACCATCCCCATCCACTCGTTGTTGAGGATGAAGATCTTGATTGGCAGGTCGTATTGAACCGCCGTCGAAATCTCCTGCATGGTCATCTGCACCGAGGCCTCGCCGGCGATGTCGATGACCAGCGAGCCCGGGTGGGCGATCTGCACGCCGACGGCGGCGGGGAGGCCATAGCCCATGGTGCCGAGGCCCCCGGAGGTCATCCAGCGGTTCGGCTCCTGGAAGCGGAAGAACTGGGCCGCCCACATCTGGTGCTGGCCGACCTCGGTGGTGATGTAGTGGTCGCGGTCCTTGGTCAGGGCGTAGAGCCGCTCGATGGCGTACTGCGGCTTGATGACGGTGTCCGAGGGGCGGTAGCGCAGGCATTGCCGCGCCCGCCATTCGTCAATCTGCCGCCACCAGCCGTCGAGCGCCTGGCGATTGGCCTGATAGCCCTTGGCCTTCCAGATCGCGATCATGTCTTCGAGCACCGAGGCGCAGTCGCCGACGATGGGGACATCGACGCGGACGTTCTTGTTGATCGAGGAAGCGTCGATATCGACGTGGATCTTCTTCGATCCCGGCGAGAAGGCGTCCAGCCGCCCCGTCACCCGGTCGTCGAACCGCGAGCCCATGGCGATCATCACATCGCAACCGTGCATGGCCGAGTTGGCCTCGAACGTCCCGTGCATGCCGAGCATGCCCAGCCACTGCGGGTCGGCGGCCGGGAAGGCGCCCAGGCCCATCAGGGTCGAGGTCACCGGCGCGCCCGTCAGGGCCGCGAACTCGCGCAACAGGGCGCTGGCTTTGGGTCCGGCGTTGATGACGCCGCCGCCGGTGTAGAAGATCGGCCGCTGGGCGTGGGCGATCAGGCGAACGGCCTCGGCCACCTTGGCGGCGTCGCCCTTGGTGCGCGGGTTGTAGGCGTGGCTGAACTTCACTTCCTTCGGGCCGAAATACTCGGCCTTGGCGAACTGCACGTCCTTGGGGATGTCGATCAGCACCGGGCCGGGCCGGCCGGTGGTGGCTATGTGGAAGGCTTCGTGGATGACGCGCGGCAGGTCGGCGGTGTCCTTCACCAGGTAGTTGTGCTTGGTGCAGGCGCGGGTGATGCCGACGGTGTCGGCCTCCTGGAAAGCGTCGGTGCCGATCAGGTGCGTCGGGACCTGGCCGGTGATGACCACCATCGGGATGGAGTCCATCAGCGCATCGACGATGCCGGTGATGGCGTTGGTCGCGCCGGGGCCTGAGGTCACCAGCACCACGCCCGGCTTGCCGGTCGAGCGGGCGTAGCCTTCGGCGGCGTGGGTGGCGCCCTGCTCGTGGCGGACGAGGATGTGGCGCAGGCGCGCCCCGTTGGCTTCGTCGTCCTGAAAGAGCGCGTCGTAGATCGGCAGCACCGCGCCGCCGGGATAGCCGAAGATGGTGTCGACGCCCTGGTCGATGAGCCCCTGTACAACGATCTGCGCGCCGGTCATTTCTCGCTGAGCGACGGTGGCTTCCGGAGCTTTGATGGTCTGGTGGGCGGTCATCGGGGTGTTCCAGGGGGCTTGAGCAATAAAAAAGGCCCGTGAGGGCCTGGGTGTGCGCGACCGGTTACGGCTGTGACCTATGTCACGCCGCGTTCGGCCGCCCGGTAAGTACGATCAGATTGCGCACGAAGATTGCTCCAAACGAGGCGCAGAGGAGATGCCACGCTAGGCCGAAGGCGTCAAGGAAGGGTTGAGCGCAAGAAACTGCCTCCACTGCTCGTTGGCGTTCTCGGCGGTTATGCGCGGCCAGTCGGGTGTCTGGTTCCGAAACCAGGTCATCTGCCGCTTGGCGTAGCGGCGGGTCTCCTGCTGGGCGGCGGCGATGGCTTCCTCCAGCGTGGCCTCGCCCGCCAGGTGCGCCGCCAGCTCACGGACGCCGACGGCCTTCATGGCCGGCAGGGCAGGGCTGAGGCTGCGACCCATCAGGGCCTGCACCTCCTCCAGCGCGCCTTGCTCCACCATCGCGGCAAAGCGCTCGTCGCAGCGGCGGTAGAGCGCCTCCCGCGCCGGCTCCAGCACCACGGCGTTCCAAGGCTCGCGCAGCGCGCCGGCGCTCTCGCTCTGCCAGCCGCTGAGCGCCTTGCCGGTGGCCTCGAACACCTCGCGGGCCCGGCACAGGCGCTGGCGGTCGCCGGGGGCGATGCGCTTGCCGGCGGCGGGATCGACGCGCGACAGCAGCTCGCGGAACGCCGGCTCGCCGTAGGTGTCGTACTGGGCTTCCACGGAGGCGCGGATGGCGGCGGGCACCGCAGGGATGCTGGCCAGCCCCTGCGTCAGCGCCTTGAAGTAAAGGCCGGTGCCGCCGACCACGATGGCAGGCCCTGAAATGCCGGCGAGGGCGTGGGTCGCCGCCGCCAGCCAGCGGCCGACAGACCAGCCGTCCTCCGCGTCGGCCACCCCAAACAGGTGGTGAGGGGCGCGAGCCTGCTCTTCATCCGACGGACGGGCGCTCAGCACCCGCAGGTCGCGGTAGAGCTGGAGAGCGTCGGCATTGACGATCTCAGCCCCGATCTCACCGGCCAGCCGCAGGGCCAGCGCCGACTTGCCGCTTGCCGTCGGCCCGGCGATCAGCCAGATGCGGGGCGCTTTCCCGGATAAGGCCATGCTTCTCGCGCTCACCCTCGTCAGCCCCGATCCCGCCGCCGCCGAGGAGGCCGCGCGGCGCGTTCCGGCAGCGGTCGCAGCCGTGGGCGGCCGCGTCAAGGAGCCGAGGCCGCTGGGACCGGGGGCAATCGACCTGCTGATCGAGGCGCAAGCCTCCACACCCGTCTATGCCGCCGCCCAGCAAGCTGTCGAAGGCCTGCCCGTCGATGTCTGCGTCCAGCCGTGGTCGGGCCGCAAGAAGCGGCTGTTCGTGGCCGACATGGACTCCACCATCATCAACGTCGAATGCCTCGACGAACTGGCCGATTTTGCCAGGGTGAAGGAGCAGGTCGCCGCCATCACCGAGCGCGCCATGCGCGGCGAGCTGGAGTTCGAGGGCGCCCTTCGCGAGCGGGTGGCGATGCTCAAGGGCCTCGATCTGGGCTCGCTTCAGCAGTGCTACGACGAGCGCGTTCGCCTGAACCCGGGAGCCAAGACGCTGGTCGACACCATGGCCGCTAACCGTGCGCGGTGCGTGCTGGTGTCGGGAGGCTTCACCTTCTTCACCCAGCGCGTGGCCCAGGCGGCGGGCTTCCACGCCCAGCGCGCCAACACCCTGGCCGAAGACGGCGATATGCTGGCCGGCACGGTCGGCGAGCCGATCCTCGGGCGTGAAGCCAAGCTGGCCGCGCTCAAGGATGAAGCCGAGGCGCTTGGTATCCCGCTGTCCGACACCCTCGCCATCGGCGACGGCGCCAACGACCTCGCCATGATTGACGCCGCCGGCCTCGGCATCGCCTACCGCGCCAAGCCGGTGGTCGCCGAACAGGCCGATGCGAGGATCGACCACGCCGATCTCACGGCGGTGCTGTACTTCCAGGGTTATCGGACCGAGGAGTTCGTCTCTTAAATCCGCTCATCCCCGCGAAAGCGGGGACCCAGGCTTTTTATGAAAGCCTCGCGCTCTACGATAAAACACCTGGGTCCCCGCTTTCGCGGGGATGAGCGGGGTTTGGGCCTAGCGCGCGCCCGTGCCCCGCTCAAAATACTTGAAGAAGTCGCTGTCGGGCGAGAGCACCATCGTCGTGTCGCCCTGGCCCATCGAGGCCTCATACGCCTGCATCGAGCGGTAAAACGACGCGAACCCCGGATCGCGGCCGAAGCTTGACGCGAAGGTCTTGGCCCTGGCCGCGTCGCCTTCACCGCGGATCTGCTCGGCCTGCTTGGTGGCGTCGGCGACGATCTGACGGCGCTGCTGTTCGCCGATGGCGCGGATTTCGGCGGCCTGCTGCTGGCGGGCGGTCTTCATGCGCTCGAACACGGCGGCCTCGTTGGCTTCGGGGAGGTCGGCGCGCTTGATGCGCACGTCGATGATCTGCACGCCCATGCGCGAGGAGGTCACCCGCCGCTCCATGTCGTCGCGGATCAGCCGGGTCAGCTGGCTGCGGCGGCGCGAGACGATGTCCTCGGAGGTCGCCGTACCCAGCACCTGCCGCAGCGACGAAATCACCAGCCGCTCCAGCCGGTCGGCGGCCACCTGCTCGTCGCGTAACGCCGTGTAGAAGCGCAGCGGGTCAATGATGCGGAAGCGGACGAAGGCGTCGACCACCAGCCGCTCCTGGTTGCCGGCGATGATCTCTTCCTCGCTGGTTTCGAACGACTGGTTGCGCTTGTCGAACTTGACCACGTTTTCGAGGAAGGGGACCTTCACCTTCAGGCCGGGGCTGTTGTCGCCGAGCGCGTTGACGACGCGGACCGGATCACCGAAGCGCACGACGATCGCCTGCTGGCGCTGGTCGACGACGTAAAGCGTCTGGGCGAGCACGATCAGGGCCACGAAGGCGACGACGGCATAGCGGATGAGGTTTGTGCGGTTCATCGGCCCTGCTCCGCGGGACGGGCGACCGAGCCGTTCACCGTGGCCGTCTTTGGCCGGAACAGGTCGGGCGACAGGACCACCGGCGCCGTCGTGCCCTTGCCGTCGATGATGACCTTGTTGGAGTTGGCCAGCACGCGCTGCATGGTCTCCAGATAGAGACGCTCGCGGGTGACGGCGGGGGCCAGCTTGTACTGGTCGTAGACCTGGTTGAAGCGGGCGGCCTCACCTTCGGCCTCGCGCACGACCTGGGCGCGGTAGCCGATGGCCGACTGCACGATCCGCGCCGCCTCGCCGCGCGCCACGTTGACCGACGACTCGGCGTTCTGGCTGGCGGTGGCCACTTCGCGGAAGGCCTCGACGACCTGCTTGGGCGGGCCGGCGTTGCGGATCTGAACCTCGTCAATGTGGATGCCGGCGCGGTAGCTGTCGAGGATCTGCTGCATCAGCACCAGCGTCTGCGCCTGCACCTGGCCGCGGCCGGTGGAGATCAGCGGCTGCAAGGCGGTGCGGCCGACGACCTCGCGCATCGAGGCCTCTGCGACGGCCTTCACGGCGCCGTCGGGGTCCTTGATGTTGAAGACGTAGTTGGGGGCGTCCGACACCCGCCAGGTCACGGAAAAGCTGAGGTCGACGATGTTCTCGTCGCCGGTCAGCATCAGGCTCTCGTCAGGAGCTTCGGCGCCCGGGATGCCGCCGATGTCGGTGCGCTGCAGGGTGGTGACGGGGACCTTGGTGATCCTCTCGAACGGGGCGGGGACGTGATAGCGCAGGCCAGGTCCGGCCAGCCGCGTGTAGGCGCCGAAGGTCGAGACCACCGCCTCTTCGTTCGGCTGCACGACGTAGAAGCCGGAGATCAGCCACAGGCCGACGACACCGCCCGCCAGCATGGCGATGGCGCGAGGCCGGGGCCGTCCGCCGGGGTCGCGGAACCACTCATTGAATTGCTGCGTGAACCGGCGCTGGAAGTCGCCGAGGCCGGGGCCGCCCGGGCCTGAGCTGCGCGGCGGCGGCCCGGACGGGCGGCGCGGTCCGCGCGGGCCGCTGGGGCCCTTGTTCTCCGGCGGGGGCGGCGAGCCCCACGGTCCGGGGTTGGCGTTGTCGTTCCAAGGCATGAAAGGCGCGTCGTCTTCCGTCTTAAGGGCGGCGGCTTGTAAAGCGGCGCAGTCACGCGGATATGAGACGCCCAAGCAGCCAACGCAAGCCGAACCGGACATGGAAGCCAGCCGAGACGACGCCCTGAAGGCGCTGGACCAGGTCGCCGACCCGAGAACGGGAAGGGGGCTGGCCGCAGCCGGGCTGGTGCAAGGGCTGGTGGTCCGCGACGGCAAGGCGGGGTTCATGCTGGAAGTCCCGGCGTCGGCGGCCGCCGCCTACGGCCCGGTGCGTGAGGCCGCCGAGAAGCTGCTGGCCGGCCTGCCCGGCGTGACGAAGGCGCAGGTGGTGCTGACCACCGCCGCCGAAGACCCCGCCACCACCCGCGTCCGCAAGGGCGCCAAGCTCGCCGCTGATCCGCAGGCCGTGCCGCGTCCCCCTGTCGAGGCGGCCAAGCCCGCCCATGTGAAGCGCGTCATCGCGGTGGCCAGCGGCAAGGGCGGGGTGGGCAAGTCCACCGTCGCGGTCAACCTGGCCTGCGCCTTCCAGCAGATGGGCCTGCGCGTTGGGCTGCTCGACGCCGACGTCTATGGGCCGTCCGCGCCCAACATGCTGGGCGTCCAGGGCGAGCCGGTGTTCACCGATGGCAAGCTGCAGCCGCTCGAAGGCCACGGCGTCAAAGTGATGTCGATCGGCTTCCTGGTGGACGAGGGCTCGCCGATGATCTGGCGCGGGCCAATGGCCTCGTCGGCGGTGCGCCAGATGATCAATGACGTGGCCTGGGGGACCGAAGCCGAGCCGCTGGACGTGCTGGTCGTCGACCTGCCGCCCGGCACCGGCGACATCCACCTGACGCTGGTTCAGAAGCTGGCCGTCGACGGCGTAGTGCTGGTCTCGACGCCGCAGGAGATCGCCCTGATCGACGTCCGCCGCGCCGCCGCCATGTTCGCCAAGACCGCCACGCCCATCCTCGGCGTCATCGAGAACATGGCCTACTTCCCCGACCCCTCTACGGGCCAGCCCATCCCGATCTTCGGGAGAGGCGGCGGAGCAGGGGAGGCCAAGCGCCTCGGCGTGCCTCTCCTCGCCGAAATCCCCATCGACATCGCCCTGCGCGAAGGCGGCGACGCAGGCCGCCCGCTCACCGCCCAAACGCAAGGCGGCCCGGCCGCCGAAGCGTTCCGGACCGCCGCCAGAGCGTTGCTCTGATCTTCTTTTTGATTATGCCGTCTCGCTCGCGAGAGTTGAAGGCGGGAAACGAAAGGAACCGACCCGCTTACCTTCCTGTAGTCGTGGCGTCTCGAAAGACCTCTAGCGCTGCGAATAGTATCACGCAAAGCATCCAGATCAGGCCAATGATGATGATCCCAGCGCCTGAAAAGAGGACGAGGGAATAAGTATCCCATCGCAGGATCGCTGCGCTCAATATCGATATGACCGCGCCGGTAATAAACACCGACATCCCGATTTGACCGGATTTCTTTTCAAGGGCACGGGCAAGGACCGGGTTCCCCCGAATGGCGCTGGGAAGGGGACGGGCCGCTTTAGCTTTATCAGCCGTTATGGCGCGGGACAGAAAAGCGAGGACGACGCCGGCCAGAACAAACAAAAATCCGGCTGAGTTTGATGCTGCGGCGTCCTTGCGAACCAACTCCTCCAGCCCCGACAGAAAGAGCAGGATCGAAGTCAGACGGCAGGTGAGCTTCAGAATTTCAAACAAGCGCGTTCTTCCAAGTCTCACGCTCCATAGCGGGCAGATGAGGCTCTTGGAAGTCACAAGGAAGACCGGCGGTTGAGAGGGTGGTGCGCCCCCTTCATCCGTCAGCCTCCGGCTGCCACCTTCTCCCGCGAGGGGAGAAGGGTAGATCAGCCGCCCATCATCTTCCTGAAGAACTTCTGGCCCTGTTCGCCGCCGGCGAAGTAGGCCTTCTGGTCGGCTTCGGCGGCGATCTTGTCCCAGCTGTCGCGGACTTCCTCGACGGTGATGCCGCCCTCGCCGAGATAGACGCCCTCGGTCTCGAAAATCTTGGCCACCGCGAACACGCCCGCGCCGGCCGTCAGGATCGTGCCCGTAGGGGCTTCATCCGACGCCAGGTACACCACGCCCGGGGTCACATATTCGGGCTTCAGCTTCTCCAGCATGGCTGGCGGCATCAGGTTCTCGGTCATGCGCGTGGCGGCGACGGGGCTGATGGCGTTGATGTGGATGTTGTTCTTCTGGCCCTCGAGCTTGATGGTGTTCATGAAGCCGAGGATGCCCATCTTGGCCGCGCCGTAGTTGGACTGGCCGAAGTTGCCGTACATGCCCGACGAGGAGGTGGTCACGACCACGCGGCCGTAGTTCTGCTCGCGCATGATCTCCCAGACGGCCTTGGTCGGCTTGACCGTGCCCATCAGGTGGACGTTCAGCACCAGTTCGAAGTCGGCGATGTCCATCTTGGAGAAGGACTTGTCGCGCAGGATGCCGGCGTTGGCGATGAGGACGTCGATGCGGCCCCACTGGTCCATGGCGTCCTTGACCATCCGGGCCACGCCCGCGTCGTCGGTCACCGACGAGCCGTTGGCGATGGCCTCGCCGCCGAGCGCCTTGATCTCCTCGACCACGGACATGGCCGCGTCGGAGTGGCCGCCGGAGCCGTCCATGGCGCCGCCGAGGTCGTTGACCACCACCTTGGCCCCGCGGCGCGCCAGCTCCAGCGCGTGCTGCTTGCCCAGGCCCCCGCCCGCGCCGGTTACGATGGCAACCTTGCCGTCAAAGCGGATGTCCGCCATGTCGCTCTCCCCAATCAAACGCCTTCGTCTCGCGTCGGCGCGCCTTTTGCGTCTGCGCGCGTGAGGCGTCAAGCGAGCCTTGACCGCCCCGTGGGGAAAGGTGGTTTGCTCCGGGTGACGGAGGACGACGATGAAGCTCTACGACAGTTTCCGCGCGCCCAACCCGCGCCGGGTGCGCTGGTTCATGGCCGAGAAGGGGATCGACGACATCGAGGTGGTGATGGTCGACGTCTTCAAGGGCGAACACCGCACGCCCGATTACCTGGCGCGGGCGGGGTTGGCTAATGTCCCGGCGCTGGAGATGGACGACGGGACGACGATCACCGAGTCCGTCGCCATCTGCCGCTATCTGGAGAGCCTCTATCCCGAACCCAACATGTTCGGCCGGGGCGCCAGGGAGACGGCGATCATCGAGATGTGGACGCGGCGGGTGGAGATGTTGGTTTCGACGCCGCTGATGCTGACCGTGCGCCACTCGCATCCGGCGCTGGCGGCGCTGGAGAAGCAGGTGCCGGAGATCGCGGAGGCCAACCGCAAGGGCGCCGAGCGGGCGCTGAAGGTGCTGGAGCGGCGGCTGGCGGAGAGTGAGTTCATCGCCGCCGGACGGGTGACGATGGCGGATATCCTGGCGGCTACCGCGATAGACTTCTCGCGGATGGCGAAGTTCTCGGTGCCGGAGGAGTTCGGGAACGTGCGCCGCTGGTATGAGGCGATGATGACGAGGGACGCCGCGAAGGCGGGCGTCTAGAGCCCTTCCCCCTGGATGGGCGAAGGGTTGGGATGGGGGTGGCGCCGCCAGCGGATTACACGCCGGCCGCGCCTCATCCTGGACGTCCTCCACCCCCATCCCCGGCCCTTCCCCCATCCAGGAGGAAGGGAGAAGAAATCAGCTCCAGCGACTTGATGCGCGTCTCCAGCGTCGGTCCGGACGCCATGACGAACAGCTCGTCGGCGCCGGTCACCTCCAGCTTCTTAGCCAGCGCCGCGCAAACCTCTTCACCGGAGCCGGTAATGCTGCGGCCGACGATGCCGGCTAGCGCCTTGCTGTCCGGCTGGCTCGCGAGAATCTGCACCGCCTGATCCACTGTCGGCGGAGGCCCCTCACGCCCTTGCAGGAACGCCAGCGTCGTCGCCCGGCGCACGCTGTCGAGGCGCTCAGCTTCCTCGGACGTGTCGGCGGCGAGCGCGATCAGGCCGACGCCCGCGAACGGCTCCTTACGGAACGGCGAGGGCTCGAAGTTGGCCTTGTAGGCGCGCACGGCAGGGCCAGCCTCGGTGCGGGCGATGAACTCGGAGAATACCATCCCGACGCCCGCCCGCCCGGCGAACACGGCGCTGTCCACCGACGACACCAGCAGATGCAGGTCGGGGTGCGAGGGCCCCTGCGGCTGGGCGCAGATGCCGTGGGCGGGGTGCTGGGTCGGGAAGGGTTCGACCCCGGCGGCGTCGAGCAGCCAGGCGTTCAGCAGGGCGAAATACTGCGGGAAGGCCTCGGAGTTCGACGCCCGCAGCGCTGCGCCGGTGCGCATGTCGGCACCCAGCGCGCGGCCGACGCCAAGGTCGATGCGGCCGGGCGCCAGCGCCTCCAGCCCCATGAATACCTCGGCCACCTTCAGCGGCGAGTAGTTGGGCAGCATCACCCCGCCCGAGCCCAGCCTGATCCGCGAGGTCTGCTGGCTGATCGCCGCGATGAGGATCTCCGGCGCGGTCCCGGCCAGCGCCGTCATCGAGTGGTGTTCGGCCAGCCAGAAGCGGTTGTAGCCCAGCCGCTCGGCCGCCTTGGCGACCTCGATGGAATCGCGGATCGCCTGGGCGCCCGAAACCCCGGCGCTGACCGGCGACAGGTCGAGAACGGAAAGGTTCATCGGCGCAGCGCCTCCCATTCACGGCGCAGGATCGAAAACAGCGCCGACGACACAAAGCGTCCTTCCGGCGTGCGATAAACCTCGCGCACGACGCCCTCGCGCGAGAAACCCTCGGCCTCATAGACGTGCAGGGCGCGCGGGTTTTCCATCGAGCAGTCGAGCTCCAGCCGGTTGGCGTCCGTCTCCTCGAACACCCAGTCCATCAGCGCCCGCACGAATCGGCGACCAAGGCCCGTGTCCGTTTGCGCCAGCACAATCCGCTTGGCCTCGACGATCAGGTTGGGATCGCCCATGCGGAAGAAGATAACGAACCCCAGCACCTCGCCGTCCTCTCGCCAGACGAAGTAGCGGGCCGCCTCCGAGCGCATGTAGGTCAGGTGGACCTCGTGCTCGTAGGTTCCGACGAACAGTTCGTAGCCCGGCGTTCGCTCGATGCGCATGATCGCCGGGATGTCGGCCTCGGTGGCGGGCTCGAAGCTCACCGGCGCGGCTTCATCTTCTTGATCAACCCCGAGAAGGTCATCAGCGGCCGCCCGGCCGTGGTCAGCATGCCGCGCAGGAAGATCAAGGACCCGCCCGCCTTGACCACTTCGCCCGTGCATTCGACCAGATCGCCGATCGCCCCCGCCGACAGGAACTCGCTGTTGAGGCTGACCGTCACCGCGTGGACGTCCTTCAGCTCGCGCCAGGCCAGGGCGAACAGGGCGAAGTCGGCGAAGGTCACCATGCAGCCGCCGTGCATGAAGCCGCCGCCGTTCATGTGCTTCTTCTCGGCCCGGAAGGCGCAGCGGATGGCGCCGCCGTCTTCCTCCCTGAAGAAGAACGGCCCCGACTGAGCCTCGAACGGATCGCCCTCGCCCCAGTAGTACCAGCCGGCCCACTCACCCTCGGTGAGCAGCTTCGGCCCGGTCATCACCTCGTCACCGCCGTCCATCCGTGAATTTCCTATGCCTGACCGGGGGCTCACATATACGGTCCGCGACACCGTTCGCTATCGATACTCAATGACCTCACCCATCGAAGACGCCATTTTCGAAGCGCTCGCGGCCCAGCCGGCGGGCAAGAGCATCGACCCTGCCGATGTGGCCAAGGCCCTGCAGCCCGAACGCTGGCAGCGGCTGCTGCCGCAGATTCGCTCGACGGCGGTGGGGCTGGCGAGGGCGGGCAAGCTGGTCATCACCCGGCACGGCAAGCCCGCCGATCCGGACACGTTCAAGGGGGTCTGGCGGCTTCGCTTACCAGAAGCGGGGCGCCTGCCCGACAAAGGGGATACGCAATGATCATCTACGGCTCTTCGATCTCGCCGTTCGTGCGCAAGGTGCTGGTGGTGGCGGCCGAAAAGGGCATGGCGGTCGAGAACAAGCCGATCAACCCGGTCCAGCCGGACGCCGAGTTCATCGCCTGCAGCCCGTTCCACAAGATTCCGGCGCTGCGGGACGGCGACTTCACCCTCTCCGACTCCAGCGCCATCGTTCACTACATGGAGGCCGTGCAGCCCGAGCCGGCGATGATCCCGTCGGAGGCGAAGGCGCGCGGCCGGACCATCTGGTACGAGGAATACGCCGACACCATTATCGTCGCGGTCGGCGGCAAGATGTTCTTCAACCGGGTGGTGGCGCCGAAGTTCATGGGCCGTCCCGGCGACATGGACGTGGCCGACAAGGCGGAGAAGGAAGAGCTGCCGCCGGTGCTCGACTACCTGGAAAGCATCGCGCCTCAGTCCGGATTCCTGGTCGGCGACAGCCTCACCCTGGCCGACATCGCCGTCGCCAGCCCGTTCGCCAACTTCCGCTACATGGACACCGACCTGACGCGCTGGCCGAAAGCCGCGGCCTATATCGACAGCATCCTGGCCCGGCCCTCGTTCGCGAGCCTGATCGAGGTGGAGAGCCGCATCCTCAGCCGCTAAAGCCCTTCTGCGTGGTTCGAGACGCTCGGCTGAGGCCTCGCTCCTCACCATGACGAACTTTGTTGCGATCCACCCATTTTCGTCATCCTGAGGAGGTGCACAGCACCGTCTCGAAGGACGCAAGATGGTCGCGCGAGGATTGATGCGGCGGAGCTTTCTGCTCTCAGGCCTGCTGGCCGCCTGCGCACCCACGGTGCAGCAGGCGTTTGAGCCTGCCACGGGCTTCCGAGGCGCGCACTTCACCCGCGACCGGTTCGTCAGCTTCGATGGCGCGCGCCTTGGCCTGACCACCTGGGAGGCCGAGGGCGAGCCGTGGGCGGTGATCGTCGGGCTGCACGGCATGAACGACTACGCCAACGCCTTCCACATGGCCGGTCCCTGGTGGGCCGGGCAGGGGATCACGACCTATGCCTATGACCAGCGCGGCTTCGGCCGCTCGCCGCACCGGGGGGTGTGGGGCGGCGAGGCGCTGATGGCTGAGGACCTGCGCACCTGCGTGGCGCTGGCTCGTCAGCGGCACCCGGGCGCCATCATCGCCGTGGCGGGCGAGAGCATGGGCGGCTCGGTGGCGATGGCGGCGTTCGCGTCGGACCGCCCGCCCGACGCCGACCGGCTGGTGCTGCTGGCGCCCGGCGTCTGGGGCTGGTCGAGCCAGCCGCTGCCGTACCGCACCCTGCTGTGGTTCAGCGCCTATGTCGCCGGCCGGGCGGTGATCACGCCGCCGGGCTGGCTGACGGCGCGTATCCGGGCGACCGACAACGAGGCCGAGCTGATCCGCATGGGCCGCGACCGGCTGATGATCTGGGGCGCGCGCAACGACGCCATCTACGGCCTCGTCCAGCTGATGGAGCGGACCTGGGCGCTGATGGGGCAGCTGAAGGTCCCCACCGCCTACTTCTACGGCGC
>Ga0190273_10000456_pt1 | contig 15603 bp, 18 predicted proteins | sample Popmic504IS_FD_134513 | JGI IMG/M metagenome (GOLD analysis project Ga0190273, IMG submission 134513) | Populus adjacent soil microbial communities from riparian zone of Shoshone River, Wyoming, USA - 504 IS | ecosystem: Environmental > Terrestrial > Soil > Riparian zone > Trees stand | place... | reverse complement strand
GGACGACGTCTATCATCTGGTCAAGAACACGCCGAAGGTCACCGGCTTCCTCGGTTCGAGCGGCAAGCCGCAGCCCATCTCGGACGCCGAGGCCGCCCGCATCCTCAACACCAAGGACGAGGCCGCCGCCGCCGCGCCCAAGACCAAGATCAACGTCGACTATGAGATCGGCGACCAGGTCAAGGTTTTGGACGGACCGTTCGCTTCGTTCAACGGGGTCGTCGAGGAGCTCGACTTCGATCGCGGCCGGGTCAAGGTCGGGGTCTCGATCTTCGGCCGAGCGACTCCGGTCGAGCTCGAGTTCGAGCAGGTGGAACGCGTCAAATAAGACGCGTTCCATCCCGGCGCAGGCCGGGATCCGTCTGCTTCACTTCGAAAGGCCGGGGCGCAAACCCCGGCCTTTTCCCTTAGTGCCGCCCGACCTCGTAGGTCTGCAGGCACTTGTCCGTCACGCTCGCCGTGCAGGCCGGATAGTCGGCCGGGCCGACCGCCTCGCCGGTGGCGGGGTCGAGCAGCGGGCCACCCATCGCCTTGCCGGCGGCGGTTCCGTTCCAGCCCGGCGGGACGATCGCCGCGGCCGAGATGACGGCGATTCCGCGGGCGTCGCGCTCTGGGTCGCTATTGCCCGGCTGGACGATCGCGCTGGCGGTGTCGGCGCCGGCCAGGGCCGGGGCGGCATAGACCCCCCCGCCGTTGGCGCCTTCCAGCTCGAAGGCGGTGGTGAGCTGCCCGTCGCCCTCATAGGCGGCCGGTTCGGCGACGATTTCGACCTGGGCGAAAGCCGCGCTTCCGGCGAGCAGGGCGATGGCGAAAGCAAGTCTCTTCATCCGGGATTCCTCCTTCTTCGGCCCCTCCCTCAGTGAGTCGATAAGCGTCGGGTCCGGCTCCAGGGCCGGCCGTGCGGAGTGGAAACGCCCGAGCGCGGGCCTGTTTCCGGCAAAAGCCGGCGCACGTACTTTTACCGAGGGGCCAGCATATCATTTCACGATTGGGACAGTCACTTGGGACAGTCACTTGGGACAGTCACTAGTGACTGTCCCCATCCGGAGTCCCCATCCGGATCGCGACCCGTTTCCGGCCCCCGGCCGACGTCGTCAGGCCAGGATCTGCGCCCCCCTTCAGCGCCTCCCCGCCTTCAGCACCGCGGCATCGTCCTGCCGGGTGAAGCCGGCGTGGAGGGCGAGGAAATCGACGGTGGTGTAGGGCTTGCCGTCGGCGGCGGGGACGAAGAGGGCGCCGTGGTCGCGGACGAAGGCGGTGAAGGTCGGGCCACCCAGATGGTCGGCGAAGGCGCGGGCGTCGCGATAGACTTCGAAGAACAGGATCGAGAAGCGGTCCTGCGGCGGAAGCGGCTGGAGGGCGCCGTCGGGCGAGCCGATATGGACCCGGTAGGTGAGGGTTCCGGGCTCTTTGGCGAGCACCTCCGCGGCCGCCGCTTTCAGAGCCTCGAGGGCGCGATCCCAGCAATCGGGCCTGACGAACCAGCGGGAGATGAGGCTGACCTGGGACGATTTCGGCATGGTGGGGCTCCTCGAGGCGCCGCGGTCGCGAAAACGATCCTCGAAAGGCGCGGCCCAGCCTAGCCGCTCCCCCCGCCGCCGTCGCGCGGCGATTGCTCCATCCCGGAGCGACCCGGTTCCGAGCGACGGCGCCAGGGGCGCTCCCGTCCAGGGCGGCGGCCATGGCTGAACCCGTCGAAGCGATGGGAAGCGGATCCGGCGCGGCATCCGGGAATGCCGCGCCATCCCGTTTCGTGGGCCCCCATCGAAGTACCGTTTCGATGGGATTGCTCAGGACGGCTTCGCGAGCAGCACCCGGAGGAACCGCCACATCTCGGTCCTGATGTAATTCCTGCGCCCGATGATCTCGCAGTCGCCGTCGCGGTACATCCAGACCCGGTCATATTCGTCGACCTCGAACGCGCACTCGACGTCGCTCCCGTACGTCCTGTCCTTCGCCGCCGCCCCGCCCGGATCCTTCGCCATCGCCGCCACCGCCATCGAGACATAGGCGGCCGCCTGGTGCATCCGCGCCAGGTCGAGCTCGGCGGTCAGCCGGACGGCGGCCTCGCGAAGCGCATCGGCGGGAAGCACTTCCACGGATGGCGGGTCTGCGGACATGGCCTCTCCAGCGTCGAGCCAAGGGTTCGAGGCCCTGCCGGCGGAACCGGACGTCGATAACCTGCGAGTGACAGGCGCGGGCGCTTTTGGCCGGCGGGGGGGCCGCACGGCTTGGACATGGCGCCCGCCATCCGGTCGGCCGGCGAGGGCCGAAGCCGGTTCGACTCGCGAGGTTATCAAGCCTCGGCCCACCAAAAGCGGCGGGCAGGGGCAAGCTTAACCGCCCGAAAGCGAAAAGAACAAGAGCAAATCCATCGCTTTCCGTAGATAAGCGATAATAGTATCCAGCTAAAGCGGCAATCGCTTAAGTGTTTCCCGGCGTAGGCCGGGACCCAGCCCTTTCCGCCTGCGAAAGCTGGACCCCGGCCTCCGCCGGGGAACTAGGCCGCCGCCGCCAGCGCCTCGATCCGCTCCTCGCACAAGGCCCGCACCAGCCCCTGCAGCACATCGATCCGCCCCCCGAGCCACTCCAGCTCCTCGGCCGTGATCCGGTAATGCCGCGAGTAACGCGCCTTCACATAGGCCTCGCGCAGCAGCTCGTACGACCGCCGCTCGAACTTCTGCTCCCTCGGCCAAACCTCGACCAGCCGCGGCTCCAGCTCCTCGGCGAGCTTGCGAAGCCGGTTCAGGCTGTGCGTCCTCGGGCTGTAGAGCGTGCGGACCAGGATGAGGCAGTGGTAGAAGCGTTCGGTGGCCTGGTGGAGGAGGAACGCAGCTTCCTTGGGCCGGCCCTCCCCGGCGGCGTAACGCGAGATATTCAAGAAGCTGACGGCGCTTTCGAACCATTCCTCGTAATAGTCTTTGGTCTCGCGCAACGCCTCATCGGGCGACAGCGGCCGGGGCTCGGCGAACGGGTAGCCCGGCTCCTCGTGCAGCACGATCCCTTCGCGGACGATGTCCATGAAGAAGTACCGGCCCAGCTCGAGCTTCTCGTTCACGTCCTCGATGCTGTGATATATGATGCTCACGGGCGTGCGCAGCGCCCGTGCGGCCGACAGCTCCTCGAGCAACCGATCCTCCGTCTTGCTCCAGAACTCCGGAACGTCGGTCAGATCCTCATGATCGACCACCACGAGCAGGTCGTAGTCCGAATGGTACCGCCCAATCGGGTCATCCACCCAATCGCCTCTGGCGTAGCTACCGAACAGGACGATCTTGAGCAGCTTCCCTACCCGAAAGCGCGGTGCCGTGCGGTGAGCAATCGCCTTGGCGAATCCCTCCCGGATCACGCCGACGACGAACTCCAGCTCGCGACGCTTACCCTCGGGTAGATGGTCGAGGCCCTGCTTCATTCGACGCAGTGTTCCTGCGAGCGCGGGGAATGCAAGGCGATTCTGCACGCCCGTAGCCGCTAACCTAAGGACGCATTCACTCCGGAGTCAGACACATCACTCACTGCGGGATCCGAGTATTTAACCTAACGGCAATGAGCCATTATATGCAATCGCAATGGCCCTTCCCCTCGATAGACATCTAGGTATATCAGTTCACATCCTAGGAGCCCCCGTCTAGTGGTCAATCAGCATCCGATTATTAGAATGTGGGAGAGCTATCGCGACAGCCCCCGTCCGGGTCCTGACGCGAATCCTCGCTCCGACCACCTGCAACTCGGCATTGACTATCTTTCTTTGGTGTCATCCTCAGATTTTGAAACATTTATGATGCACCAACTGGGGAGTGACGAACTCCAGAGAAAGCTGGGCTTTCGAGACGTGCGAGGTTGGCTCACTAGCGCATCAAGTAATCATCCGTCGAGTGCGCTACGGATAAAAGACATTTCGCTTCACGAGCTTATAAAGTTTCCCGTGTTTATAGACCGCTTGCGTCGAGAGATTTGGCACGGCATTGAAACAATTATTCTGAACGCACGCCAAGAGCACCTTCTTCCCGACGCAGGAACCATCCTCTATTTTACCTCAGACCTAAGATACTCGTATGTTATTACCTATCATATGCATTTTGATCGGCCAGTGATTGAAATACTTGGTCGCATAGAAAGTCCAAAGGGTGTATGCGATATAGAGGATATCCGTACCTTGCCTACACAAAGAGCAAGAAACAGAGCAAAACATTTTCTGACTAGCGCGCACAAAATCGTTGTACAGAATGGAGTCTTGACACATGTAGACAGACGTTATGACAAAAATGTTTTTGGGCCGACAATAGACACTCTTTTGCTTGCAAGAGTCCTCTATGACGACAATAAATCACGCGCGGCAAAAAGCTTTGTGGAAATTGGCTCTGGCAGCGGGCATATATCCGCAACCGCAGCAGCGATGCTGCCGAGTGTTGACACGTTTGTGGCACTGGATATTAGCGAGTTTGCTACAAGCTGCACCGTTCGAAATATCCGTTCTAATCTCCGGTATTTGCGGTCAATGAAAATAAGGGATTACAAGGAGCTAATGATTGTATTTGGCTCGTACGAGAAAAATGTTTTCAAAAGCAAATTTGATCTTGCTGTTTCGAATCCTCCTTACATCGAGCGCAGGCGTCCGGTCGGCGATGTCTTTGAGGAGCGGTTTGCCGAGGCCGTAGCGGGGACAGAGTTGATAGCGAACATGTTGCGGACGCTGCCCGATCTTCTCACGCCTGACGGCCGCCTTTTGCTCATGGTAAGCAGCGTGACAGGAGAGCCGGAAAGCCTGCCCATTCCCGATGGTTTCATGGTACGAAGCGCCGTGGAAGATGCCCCAGATGGAATCGAGGTCCCCTTCGATGTGGAGGAGGTTCTGGACCAGCCGGAATGGCTGGCAGATCTCTTAGACTCTGGGGCCGTCAGGCCCCATAATGGAGGTCGGTATACGCACCGGCTGAAGCCAGTTTGGATTGAACGGGATAAATGAAAACACTCGCGCTTCGGTTTAGGGACCTCAACATACCGGATGGCGAAACCATCCGACGTCACCGGGCCAAAATTGACGCTCATGGCTCGGTCTGGTGGGGCTGGATCATGCGCCAGCGAGAATCCTTCCCAGGCCACTTTTTGGCCGAGTGGGACCAGCAGCTCGAACGCTCGTCGGGAGCCCAGGTAGTTCTCTTTAATTCCGGAGAGGAGCGACTCTATTCTGCCATAATGACCGATGTGGCAGCCTACCCGGAGGGTGTGCGAATTCAGACGCCAGAGGTGCAAAAAACACCAGGGTATATGGCGGAAGCAGAGTGCCCAGCGTGGTTCCAACTTGCAGAGATTTCGCCAGCACCATTAGAGGACGTTCAGATAACCATCCTATCTTTTCCGACACTAATCGATCAAGCGAGCATAGACCACGATTTACTTGGAAAAACTCTAGCCAGCGTGGGCGAACTAAGGCTGTCTACAGCGACACTCTGGGAGGTCGATGTTGAGCCTTCTAGCCCTGAGCGAACAGCCTGAGGGCGGTGGCTACGTCCCTCATGGGTCCACCTCGGACCGTCTTAGCGCTCGATTTAGATAACACAGTGTACGATTTCGTATCTTTCTTTGGCAAGGCCGTGCGCGCGATGACGGCAGTTGTCTCTAAACAAATGCATATTGATGCCCACGACGTAGAACAGCAGTTTCGAAGTGTGTTTGCCAAGGCTGGAACTGTCGATTTTCGTAATCTCGTTCAGAGCCTTCCTATTTCAGCTAACTTAGACCCTGACATAAGGCTACGCCTCGTTACGCATGTAAGACGCGCATACGATTTGTCAAAAAAGAAACAGCTTCGATCTTACGATAATATGATCCGGACATTACAAGCGGTTGAGGCCGCTGGCGTTGCTGTAATTGTAGTTACGAACGCGCCAATCTATCACGCTTTTACCAGAGTAAGAGATGTCGGCGCTCTTCCCTATTTGTATGGCTTAGTTGCATGGTCAGACCCCGAAGAAATCTACGAGGGTGACGCCATCGACGAGCACATCGCTTTAACGCGCCGTAACATTTTGCGCTTGGCCCGGCGAAACCTTAACTTTGTTTCCACGTTTTCCAAAGCAGACAGTAAGCCAAGCTCTCATCCGTTCGAACTCATAATAGAGAGATTTGGTAAAGCGTTATATTATTCACTAGGAGATAGCCTTTCTAAGGATTTACTGCCCGCAGCTCAAGTGGGGATGCGGACCATATGGGCGCGATATGGCACACACGTTCAAGACGAGCGAGATTTATCGACGCTGCTAACAATGACCCCTTGGACAGCGGAGGAGATTTCGTACCATCTAGAACAGGCGTTTTCCCCGGATTATATCATTGACGACCCCTCTGAGTTGCTTTCCATTCTTCCACACTATGATCAGCTCGATCTCTTTTAGGTCGGGGGGAGGGGCATGTATTCTTTGGCTGAAAGGTTTGTGTCCACATTATTTGCCCGCACCCAGCCCCTTTGCGCCTTTGCGGCTTCGCGTGAACCCCAATCCCTTCTTCCCCACTCCTCACCAGAAAGATGCTAAGGTCGCTAGGCTACAACGCGACGGGAGGAACCCATGGCCTGCAACGCAAGCCGCACCGGCACCAAAACCTGGAAATGCCGCTGCTGCGACGCCCGGGCGGACTATGAATATTGGTCCTGCGGGGCGGTCACCCGCGGGTGGAATGGTGCCAGGCACGTAGCTGGCACGTAGCTGGCACCGGGAAGACCTGATGGTTGAAGCACCTGTTCCCCGGCGAAGGCCGGGGTCCAGCGGCACAGGCGGTACGACTGGGTCCCGGCCTTCGCCGGGAAACGAGTCCACCTGAACGGAACGACCTCTAGAAGCCAAGGCTCAAGGTAAGCGCGGGGACGAAGTAGAAGCGGCTGTGCTCCTTGCTCTCGTCGGTGGACCAGCGGCGCTGGAACTGGCCGGCCAGTTCCAGTTCCGCGCCTGGGATCGCCTTCGCGAGAGCCTCGGAGATATCCACTCCGGCGGTGAGGCGCAGCCTCCAGTCCTCGCGGCGCTTGCCCGTCGCGGCGGCCCGGGCATGATCGTAGAAACGGGCCTCCAGCTGGCCGCGGCCGAACAGGCGGGCCCCTCCCCACAGTCGGCGGCTGGTGACGTCCAGCCGTACGTGAGGAGCGATCCGCTCCTCGTTCCGGTCCGACGACCATATCGCGTTGAGCTCGCCCCGCACCTCGACGGAGACTCCCGGTTGGTCGCTGCAGGCCTCCTCGTCGGCGGGGGGCAGGCCGGCGACGTCGCACATTATCGACACCACGTTGCGGTAGCGAAAGCCGAGCGTCACCTGATGCTCGTTGCGGGCGAAATCGTCCAGGAAGCCGTTGTAGATTCGGGTGTAGCGATAGCGGGCATAGGGTCGGCGGGCGTCGGAAACTGCGCCCGTCGTCTTCCCCGTGCCGCGCACGAGATATTTCGTCAGCGGGATGAACTCGTCCCCCAGCGTCACCTCGCCATAGTAGGAGCTTTCCGGATCCGCTTCGTCGAGATACTGGGGCGAGGTGGTGACTCCGACCTTGAGCTGGAGGGGGAGCGACAGCGAGGAGAGCCTGACCGCGTCGGCGCGCTTGATCGAAGCGCTGAGCTCGCCTTCGCTTTCGTCGACCACCTCCTGCGACGTGCCGAACGGCTGCTCTTTGCCTATGCGCGGGGAGAGCGACAGTTCGACGCCGCCGCTCCACGGCGACTCCTTTTTCGAGTCGGCCGGCTCCGCCGCCGTCTGGCCGAACGCAGGCGTCGCCGCCAGAACGAATGCCGCTGCAAAGATCGATCGCTTCATATAGTCCCCCATGGATAGACAGCGATCTGCTACCGCCTCGCTGTGCGGGACCGGCGTGACGGCCGTCACGCCGGGACGTGGCGGCGGCCCCTTGGGCAGCCGGCTGCATAAGACTGTTCACTTCCGCGCCCGATTGCGCTAAGGGCGCGCCCTTCCAAGCAGATGCTGGGAATTTGCGGGAGAGACGCCCCGGCGCCTCGTTCGAACCGCTAAGCTTGAACCCGGGTGGAATCGAAGATGGCCGCAAGGCCAACGTTCGAGCCACCCGATTAACAGAGTGAGACACATGGCTAAGAAGATAACGGGCTATATCAAGCTCCAGGTGCCCGCGGGCGCCGCCAATCCGTCGCCGCCGATCGGGCCCGCCCTCGGCCAGCGCGGAGTCAACATCATGGAATTCTGCAAGGCGTTCAACGCGGCGACGACCGAGCTTGAGAAGGGCATGCCCATCCCAACCGTCATCACCGTCTTCGCCGACAGGAGCTTCGCCTTCGAGACCAAGACGCCGCCGGCGACCTTCTTGCTGAAGAAGGCGGCGAAGATCAATTCGGGCGCCAAGGAGCCCGGCAAGCAGACCGCGGGCCGCGTCAGCCGCGCCCAGCTTCGCGAGATCGCCGAGGTGAAGATGAAGGACCTCAACGCCAACGATATCGAGGCCGCGGCCCGGATCATCGAAGGCTCCGCCCGAGCGATGGGCCTCGAAGTGACGGGGAGCTAGAGCGATGGGCAAGCTTACGAAGAAGCAGAAGGCGCTCAACGAGGCCGTAGATCGCAGCCGGCTCTACGGGGTCGACGAGGCGATCGAGACGCTCAAGGCGAACGCCAGGTCGAAGTTCGACGAGACGATCGAGATCGCCCTCAACCTCGGCGTCGATCCCAGGCACGCTGATCAAATGGTCAGGGGCGTGGTGACGCTCCCCGCCGGCACCGGCAAGGACGTCCGGGTCGCCGTGTTCGCCCGCGGCGACAAGGCCGAGGAAGCGAAGAAGGCGGGCGCCGACGTGGTCGGGGCCGAGGACCTGATGGAGACGATCCAGGGCGGAACCATCGATTTCGACCGGGTCATCGCCACCCCCGACATGATGGGCATCGTCGGCCGGCTCGGCAAGGTATTGGGTCCCAAGGGCCTGATGCCGAACCCGAAGCTCGGAACGGTCACTCCGAACGTCACCGAGGCGGTCAAGGCGGCCAAGGGCGGCCAGGTCGAGTTCCGGGTCGAGAAAGCCGGGATCATCCACTCCGGAATCGGCAAGGCGAGCTTCCCGACGGAGGACCTCAAGCGCAACTTCACCGCTTTCGTCGACGCCATCGTCAAGGCGAAGCCGGCGGGCGCCAAGGGCAAGTACGTCAAGAAAGTGGCGCTGTCCTCGACCATGGGGCCGGGCCTCAAGGTCGACGTCGCCGAGGTGGCGAGCGCGTAATCGCCTGAAAGTCGTACTTTCAGGCGAATGGACAGAGGGCCGGGGCGAAAGCTCCGGCCCTTTTTCGTCAGGCCCTTCTTCTGCCTTGGTGGGGCCGCTACCTTACCTCAATGTCCGACCTTCCCCCCTGGTACGAGATCGCGCTACGGGAGCTTGCCGCCCGCGTCGCCGAGCAAGAGAGCGGAGCCAATCCCCGCATCCTCGAGTATCTCGTCACCTGCAACGATCTCGAAGAGGGGGAGGCGGAGCGGGATTCGACGCCGTGGTGCTCGGCCTTCGTCAACTGGTGTCTCAGGCAGAGCGGGTTCGAAGGGACGGATTCGGGCTGGGCGCGCTCATGGGCCGAATGGGGCGTGCGGATCGACTCGCCGCGCCTCGGCGCGGTGGCGGTATGGGCGCGGGGGCGGACGTCCCCGGATGAGCCGGTCGTCACCGGCCACGTCTCATTCTTCGTCGAGGACCTCGGCGACAGCCTGCTCGTGCTGGGCGGCAACCAGAGCGACTCGGTCAGCCTCAAGGCCTATCCGAAACGGGGCTACCTTACCGACACGGTCCAGTCCGGCGCGCCGGTGAGCGAGCTTTACGAGCTGCTCGGCTACCGCTGGCCGACTGCCTAATTCTGCGCGGTCAGAGCCCCCGTGATTCCGTGCACCAGCTGGCCGCGATGCTGCATCGCCTGGCGGTCGAGCGGAAGCCTGTAGAGCGCCCGGAGGAAGCCCAGGTCCTGGGCGGTGAGATCGCGCGGCGGCGCCGAGGAATCGAACAGGGCCAGGATCGATCCCGCCGGGGCGGCGTCGGCATTCCTGATCTCGGCGAGAGCGACCAAGGCCGCATAGGCGGCCAGAGTGTCGAGCCGCCGGCCCATCGCCTCGTCGGTGTCGATGATGACGATCGCGCTGGTCAGGACGCGGTTCGTGAGGGTGCTCAGAACGCTACTTTCGTAATGCATCAAGGTGGGCATGTCGCCGCCGATGGACGAGCCGGCGCCCGAGCCGGCATGAGTGGCCGGGATGGACTGGGCGGCGTCGCCCGACGTGGTCTCGGCGCCGCCGTGCCGGCCGCGGGTCTCGGCCGTATAGAGCCAGCGGACGGGCGCCGAGCCGGTCAGCACCGCCGAGCGTGCGCGCGGTGAGAGATTGGCAACCCGCCGCGGCTCGCGTTCCACCACCTCGCGGGCCAAGGCAGCGCCGTCCGGGGTGAAGCTGACGACGATGTTGCGGCGGCAGCCTTCGGGCGCGACGGCGGCGCCGACGGCGGCGGCGACCCGGCGGATCTTCGCTTCGGCGGCGCGCTTGCCGATATCCTCGAGCCCGATAACCTCCGGACAGATGGGCTGGGTCCAGCGGGCGGCCGGAGTCTCGCCGGCGGCCACTCCCGTCGCTCTGACGAAGCCGACCGCCAGGTCGTGAGCCGCCTTCTCCGGCAGAATGGCTCCGACCGTGATCGACTGGCCGGGGGGATCGGCGGAGCTCGGCGACTGGGCCGCGACCAGCGCGAAGCCCAGACCGGCGGCCGCGACGGCCCGGATCACCGGCCGGGTCAATGCCCGGTTCCGAAAGCTTGAGGGCTGAACGGGAAGGTTCTTCTGCATGGCCATCTCCAATCGACTGTCTCGAGGAATTTTCGGGCCTTCACTCCACCATCGTAAGAGCAGGATATCATCCTTTTGCCTCCTCGGCACCTGCCAGCGGTTTGCGACGAAAGCCCGGGCCACGACGACGGACGGCGCGGACCTTCACGGCAGGGGGCAGGGCCGGCGGTTGACAGGGGCCGGCCGAGGACGGAGACAGCCCGGACTTCAAGGAGGTGGGTATGCGTAAATTCGGCCTGGCATTGGCGGCGGCCGCCGCGGGGCTCGCGCCGGCGGGCGGCGCCCTGGCGAAGACGGAGCCGTCGGCCTGGGTGCACGGGATCCTGATCGAGTGGGACTCGATCCAGAGGAAGGACGGCTGGATCCCGCAAGGCGAGCTGCGCCCGGGGGCGCTGGCGAGCGGCGCCGAGGTGCTGCTGGATTACCCGCTGGCGGCCGGGACGACCTATCGTTTCGTGGTGGTGTGCGAGCCGGGCTGCGGCTCCGGCGACGTGGAATTGCTCGATCCCGCCGGAGCGCGCGTCGGCGAACCCAAGGCCCTCGTCGAAATGCCCAAGCTGGAGGCGGCGCCGGCGGCGGCGGGCACCTACAGGCTGCGGGTGGCGATGACCGACTGCGCGTCGTCGACCTGCGCCTGGTCGGCTCGGCTCTATTCGAAGGCGGCCGGGCAGCCGGAACGGCGGCGATAGGGCCGGAGCTTTCGCGCCGGCCCGTTCACGCCTCGAGCGGCGGCCTAGAAGCCGTTCTGATTATAGACGACCACCCACTGGCCGTTGCGCTCCTCGCAGCGCGTCGTGGTGCGGCTGGCCTTGTTGAAGTCGGAACCGCTGAGGTCGCCGTAACCGGCGCCGCGGGTGGCGGGATCCTTGCGCTGCTTGTTGCGCTCGGCGGCAAGGGCGCTCTCGCACTGGCCGCGATTGGCATAGGATTGGAATTGCGGCGGCCCGAGGACGGTTCCGCCCTGCGCGAAAGCGGGCATGGCGATCGCGCCGGCCATGGCGGCGATGATCAGCTTCTTCATCTCTATTCTCCTCTCGTGCAGCGCGGAGGGGCAGGGGCCGCGTGCAGACCGCCGGAAAACGATTGCCGCGGCGGCCGGGGCCTCGCCCCAACCGGGAATCGGCTCGACTCGTCCAATTAGGTCGGCTTTTCAAGAGGTTGGGATCGAGCGCCGTTTTCGGGGGGGAACCTTGGGAAGATCCACGCTTTTTGGCCGGCATGGACGACGTGCGTTTCTTCCACATGCAGGCCGAGAAGTGCCGAGCCGCCGCGGTCGCCGCGGAGAACGAGCATGCCCGGCGCGGGCTTCAGCAGCTCGCCAGCCATTACGAGCGCGAAGCCCGGCGGCTGAACCTGGCGGAGATCCAGGCGCGCTAGGCCATCGGCCGGCATTAGCCGTTGATTCTGCGGGCCTGTGCCGCTAATGGGCCACTTCGCCTTCGCCATGGTGAAGGCTCCGTCCGAGACCGCCGGTGCCCCTCGGGGCTTAATATCCTGCCTAGACGGGGAAAGAGATTGCGGCCGCGGCGACGCGGCCTTTGCACGAAGCCTCGAGCGCTTCGGGCCGGTTCACTCTCCCCATCACGGACAGGTTTCTGTCGAAGCGTCGCTTCGACTGGGATCACAAGGCGTTCGGCTTTGCCGGGCGCCGGAACTGCGTCCGGCGGATGGTCCGCCGGGCGGTATTGGAGAGTAAGATGGATCGAGCTCAGAAGTCCGAGCAGGTCGCCTCGCTGAAGCAGACGTTCGCCGAGACGAGCGTGGTGGTCGTCACCCGCAATCTCGGGCTGACGGTGGCCCAGTCCACCGCTCTGCGCAACCGGATGCGCGATGCCGGCGCCAGCTACAAGGTGACCAAGAATACGCTCACCCTGATCGCGCTCGAGGGCAGTCCCTATGCGCCGATCGGCGAAATGCTGACCGGCCCGACGGCGCTCGCCACCTCGGCCGATCCCGTCGCGGCCGCCAAGGTCGCGGTGGATTTCGCCAAGACCACCGACCGCTTCGAGATCGTCGGCGGAGCGATGGGCGATACCGTCCTCGACCTCGCCGGAGTGCGGGCGCTGGCCGAGCTGCCGTCGCTCGACGAGCTGCGCGCGAAGATCATCGGCCTCATCCAGGCGCCGGCGAGCAAGATCGCACGCACGATCAACGAGCCCGGCGCGATGCTGGCCCGGGTGATCGGCGCCTTCGCGGCCAAAGAGAATGCGTAAACTGAACTGAACCAACCCGTCGCCCCGGCGCAGGCTGGGGCCCCGGGGGGTGAAAAGCGCTGGTGCCTTTCACCCGCTGGGATCCCGGCCTTCGCCGGGATGACGAATCAAACCCATGGAGACTTAAAATGGCTGACATCAATTCCCTCGTCGACCAGCTCAGCGAGCTGACCGTTCTCGAAGCCGCCGACCTCGCCAAGGCGCTCGAGGAGAAATGGGGCGTTTCCGCCGCTGCCGCGGTCGCGGCTCCGGCGGGCGGCGGCGCCGCCGCTGCTCCGGCTGAGGAAGAGAAGACCGAGTTCGACGTCATCCTCGTCAACGACGGCGGCAAGAAGATCAACGTGATCAAGGAAGTGCGCGCGATCACCCAGCTGGGCCTCGGCGAAGCCAAGGCTCTGGTCGAGGGCGCTCCCAAGCCGGTCAAGGAAGGCATCGGCAAGGCCGAAGCCGAGGAGCTGAAGAAGCGTCTCGAGGAAGCCGGCGCGACCGTCGAGCTGAAGTGACCTGAGCGCCGCAAGGCGCGAGGGTCATCCCGGACTTGATCCGGGATCCATGAACACCGCTCCCATTCGGAGATTCCCGTGTTCCTGGATTCCGGCTTTCGCCGGAATGACGATATAGGAAGGGGCGGCTCCCGCGAGGGGGCCGCCCTTTTCTATTTCGCGATCGGGTCCAGCTCGCGCGCGACCGCGCGCAACTGCGCGTCCGTCAGCTTGTCGAGCTGGACCAAGGGCGGCCGCCGCGGGTCGTAGCCGGCGATCTCCGCCGAGTGGCCGCGAATCCATTCGACATAGGCCTGCAGGACCTTCTCATCGGCCTTGCCGTGCGCGCTGCCGCTGCCGATCTCCGGCGCATCGATGTTGACCAGGGCCAGGCGCGGATAGTCGCCGAGCGCAAGCTCGGACAGTTTGGCGCGATATTCGAGATTGCTGTCGTTGAACCGCGCCAGGCCCCGGACCAGCTTCTTGTCGATGGCGTGGCGGCCTTCGTGGACCAGCATCGACTGGTTGAACGAAGCGCGCCAATATTCGGCGAGGAAGGCCCGGCGCAGATCGCCCCCCGGCGGGAGACCGGCTTTGGCGCGGCGGCCGACCCGGTCCGCCACCTGAAGCTCGATCCGGCCGGCAAGGCCGGGAAGGTAGGCGACATCGCCGCCCGCCAGCGCCGCCAGGTCCGCCCTTTCCTCGCGCTTCAAATCCTCGAGCAACCGGGCCCGTGCCGGACCGCCGCTGAACAGCGCCCAGGCGGTCAACGGCGACGAGGTATATTCGGAACGGATCTGTACGATCACCGGTCCTTCCTCGGTCCAGCCGCCCGTCGCCGCCGAGCCGTCCCAGAGCCAGCTGCCGAAGCCGTTGGCGGCCATGTTGTCGAGGGCGAGGAAGGTGGCCAAGGCGCGGTGGCCATATTGTTCGACCGGCCAGCGGCCTTGTTCGACCGCGTGGCCGAAATGAACGCTGTCATAGCCGTCGGTCTCGTCCGCCCTGGCGTAGACCGAATAAGCGCGAAGCAGCGCCGCCTTCCTGTCTCCGGACAAGCGGGCGCCGGCCATCAGCCTGGCGAGGGCGGAGTCGAGCAGCGCCTCGAGGTCCGCGGCCGATCCGCCGCGGGCGACCCGCCGGTTGGAGGCGAGGACGGCCGTCTCCAGCGTCCGCCGGGCTTCGAAATAGGCTGACGCCTTCTCCCAGAGAGGGTCGGCGGCGGCAATGCGGTCGAGGCCGGCCGAGCGGGCGAAGCGTTCCGCGGCCGAAGCGAAGCCGGCGCGGACCAGCATGTCCACCAGCTGGAGCCGGGGCGCGGCACCGGCGGCCGGATCGAGCCCGGCCTCGAAGACCGGGGCGGCGGCCGGATAGGCGGCGGCGAGGCCTTGCGGGACATCGGTGTCGGTCAGCCAGAAATAATCCTTCCAGGCCTTCAGCGCGGCCGGCGAATCGCCCTGGAGGAGCGCGAGCTGGAGGGCGATTGCGGAGCCCGACAAACCCTCGCGCCGCTCCGCTCCGACCGCCGCGAGCAGCCTCGCGGCGACGTCCAGGGCGTCCCTGCGCCCGGCCGCCGCGAGATCGAGGCCGGCGGCCACCGCTCGGAGCCGGATCTGGTCGGCGAGGTCCGCCCCCTCGCAAGCCTTCGCGAGGGGCTCGAGACGCGAGAGCAGAAGATCCGCTTTTTGCGCCTCCTGCAGGATCCGCGCCTCCAGCTGCGCCGCCGCGCATGTCTCCGTCCCTCCGGCCGCCGTCCGGACCTCGTCCAGCGCCCGCTCGGCGTCGCCGTCGATCAGCCAGGCGATCCGGCCGAGCTGGCGGTGGGCGGCGGCTTTGTCCCGAGCGCTCGCGGCCGGATCGGCGGCGATCCTGCGATAGATCGCCTCGGCCTCGGCGACCCGGTTGTGGCTGTAGGCCTGCATGGCGCCGTCGATCGTTTCCGGGATCGGATCGCTGCAAGCCGCGAGAAGCAACAGCGCAAGACACAGCGCAGACCGCATGACCTTCTCCCCTCCTCGTCATCCGGACCAGGTCCGGGATGGCGAGTTCAGGCTAGGCAGCGAGGTCCGACGGGTCTTGAACGCATTTGACCCGGCCGCGCCACT
>Ga0190273_10000455_pt1 | contig 15633 bp, 14 predicted proteins | sample Popmic504IS_FD_134513 | JGI IMG/M metagenome (GOLD analysis project Ga0190273, IMG submission 134513) | Populus adjacent soil microbial communities from riparian zone of Shoshone River, Wyoming, USA - 504 IS | ecosystem: Environmental > Terrestrial > Soil > Riparian zone > Trees stand | place... | reverse complement strand
TATGGTAAATCTCTCCACGTGTGTGCAACCTTCGTATCGATCAACTCAATGAATGGGATGCAACGCAATGTCCTCTTAGGCTCGTCAATGGCATCCATGATGCGCCCTTTTATGGTTAAAGATCGTGGTTATTAGAGGTTCTACTCCTAATAAGTATTACTATTTGTATAGAGATAATACTATTATCTCTATACAATTATCTATTGTAGTCTAGTTCCTGCTCTAATATCACGATGGTAAGATAGTATTTTCCACACTAGGAGGAGCTTCTAGCCGTAATTTTCGACCGATTTTAGGATTGCTCCAGTACCTTAGGGATAAAGTCATCGTAGATCCCTGATCCGCCACACGAAGGGGCTTTCATTGGTTCATTCATCTCGGACTTGCGGTTAAATTAAAGTATCAACCACCTCCGAAACTACCCTTGTAGATGGGAAACCATAGCTCCAACGATATGATACGGATATTTCGCCTTCAGAACACGCCCCGCCACATGGAACCACTACCTTCTGTTTCACCTCTCCCGGAACAAACCCTTCACATCCTCAACTCCAACTACATCCACAAACTTCGGCAACACCTTCTCCAGAATAAAATCATTCACGTCCCTCTCATCATCCATCGTCCCCTCCCGCGGCACAATCATATGGAAGTCTAGATCCGCACCTGCTCTCGCCGTTCCCAATATCGCGCCCACAGTCGTCAACCCACACAGCATAATATGCTTGACGCCCCTCGCTCTTAGATACTGCACAAGCTCCGAACTGCCAAAGCAGCTCGCCGTCAATTTCGGGATGATGATCTCGTCTTTCCCTCCCCACCCGCCCTCCGGCACCAATTTTGGCAGAACTTGGTATGACGGTTTATTCGGATCCGCAGCGTCCCGCGAGAAATGGCCTGCTGCCTCGAGTTTCTGGAACCAGGTATAGAGTTTGTTGTAGTGGCTTATGAAGGAGTTACCGTTTATGCCGGCCGGGAAGATGTGGTGGATGATCAAAGGAACGCCGTCGTACGCTGTGCCAGCTGGTTTTGGTTGAGAGCGGCAGCGGGCAATTTCGGCGCGGAAGAGATTGGTCAGCTCGAGGACGTGGTCCGTCATCTGTTTGAGCTCGTCTTGAGGTAGTCGGGCGGCTATTTGAGATTGTATGTCTGCTAGTATGAGGGCGGTGTGGGACAAGTCGACGGGGATGTAGAATGGGGATGAGGTGGCCGACATGGTGAGCAGTGGCGAATTCCTTTGAGATTACTCTGGGTTTGCAGGCACTTCGTCTGGGTACACGGATATTTCAACGTCGAAGGGCTACGTAGTTGGTGCTTTCCAGTCGGCTCGCTCGTAAACTGTAGTGATGTTTCGGCTGTTTCTCTTTTGAAAAATGTGCTTTAGGCTGTGTTCTATGTGACTACTAACATCTCACTGAAGGGTGCGATGCACTCATATATGCGTATGTACGTATGTTCGACCAGTCGTAATTAGTATGAACGGCCGAGAGGTGTACCCTCGCTGTTGCTCGGCCGTAAGATTATGTAAGACCGAGGGTCTTTCCTGAGATGGTGACAACAACCTCATCTTGTCCGATAACCAACATACGTAAGCATGAACTGAAGAGGAAGTCATTACTATTTTAAGGGTAGCCATATAGAATTGCATACAAACTACATACTTTTACTTATTTACAGCCGAAGAAGACGCTACTCACAGGCTCGAGAACAATCCGATCCCTCCTTATCATAATTATATGCTGGGCGAGTTGTCAACATGCTGTACTCCGCTGTCTATCAAAAGCCCTGAGCCTGATTATGGTCTTCGTCAGCTTCCCGCATGAGTAACTGCGCTTCCACGTCCTCGTAGGAAGAGAAGTCAAGCACGCCGACCAGTTCCTTGCTTATCCTATTCGCAAGTATATTAGCTACTACTCAAACAAAACGTTGATTAAACATGCTTGGCTCTCCACTTACTCGATCAGCCTCTCGACAGACCTGTTGATACCACGCCCTGCCAGCATAGTGGTAACAAATGCTGCATATCCTGGTTCGACGACATGCCTTACTTCGAGCATGTCTTTTTGCATTCTTTCGAGCGAATGGGCCAGCTTGAATGCTTCTGGTGCATTTATGTTCGGCGCGAACGGCGTTGCATTCATCATGTGATTGCTCAGTAACACTAGCGTGCCTGTCATCTCGGTGGTAACTGTATCGACCGTGCCGAGCAACCTTCGAAAGTTGTTGAGCCACAGGTTTGCCTCTCCTGAGTTGACCCTGGCATCTTCAAGGGCATGCATGAAAGAGGTCGAGGCATATCCAATGACTGCTGAGGCAGTCCGTACCTCCTCACACAGGTTGATCATCTCGGAGTACTTGTCTTTCGGGAACTGACCACCAAGAACGACTTGGAATTTGCTGAAGGTCAGATGTGTTCTCATCCTGACTGTGAGGAAATGCAATTCTGAGAAGCACTTTGTCCGTTCTTTTGCTAACCTCGACCGGTTCCGATTCATTAAGTTTTCATCCCCAAGTGTACGTGCTGTCACCGTTGTGCAGACCATGGAGTAGTACCTGGCCAGAAGGAACAGTGTGGCGGCAAGGTCATGCCTCAGCTCAGTATGGTCTGATAGTGGGTAGGGGATAATCGTCCAGAAATAGCCAATGACCAAGCCGACAGCAACAGTTGCCAGGCGTTCTGGGGCAAGAACGTACAACTGATGGGGTGCTTGGCCCAGAGCGTTCACACGCTTGTAGCCCAGCTTTTCATCCTGAAGCTCGTTTCCCAGCATCACAATTATGGCAAGCCCGGCTACACTGTATGCCTGTGCATGAAAAGGAAACCTAACCACTGTATTTGTGACCTGTTAGCAATTATCCAAGCAGAATGTTCCATCTGATAGCAACCAGCTGTTGAACTTACTAAGATATCCAATAACCAAGTAAGACACCCACACGAAGACAAGAACGCCAGCTGTCTTCTTATCGACCATGTAATAAATTGCCATAGAAGCACCCAGCGCTAGTACAGTACCAATCAAACGGCACAAGAACAAGTATAGAGACATTCCAGCGCTAGGGCTCATAGTCAAAACGATTGCGAAAAGTGCCCATAGCGCTCGGATTCTCGAGAACCAGTGCGAAGACGACTTGATGTAAAATCCGATGGCGACTGTCATGCAAGCACATGCGACACGGAAACCATGCGTCGAATGAGACGACCTCATAAATGTGGCAGATTGCCGGATGCTTTCCCCTAGCTTCTCGTACCAAAATCTTGGAAATAAGTGCTCCGGGTCTCTTGAAAAGGTCCTTTTCTGCGCTTGGTGGAATTTCCGGGTTCCAATTGTTGTGTCGGCGCCTTTTTCTGGAGCCTCTGACGTATCACCTTGCCGGAATGTTGCTTGAATCCATTTTTTCAGACGTCTGGAGTTTGGAATGATCAATCGAGATTTCGTCAGCGTTCCGTCCGCCACTTTGCTGTCAACAAGCACGACGATATCGAAAATTTCGCGACTCGTGGCATGGAGCAGGAATAATATCTACGACGTTGTTAGTAGAATCCTCTCCATAAGTCACCACAGAAAAGCTCACATATATGATAGCGAAGGGGATGTGATCGACAGAGCTTGTCTCTTCGGCACTCTCGATCTTTTCTGATAGTCTTCGCATCTGGTCCGGTGCATTGAAATCAGCCATCGCATCGCCTGTCTTGTCAAGCCATAGCTGACTTAGTAAGTGACGTGTTTCAGCGAATGCTTGTGTCCGTTCGTCGTACCATTCAAGGAATTTGGGCGTCCCTATGGTAGAGTCGATCAATCCTGCGTCGGCTTCAGATCGCTTCTCCAATTCCAACATGATCAAGATATGAGCTAGGGCATGGTCCATTGCGTCTCTGATCTGTATAGCTGGCTCGTGCAAAGACTGTAGCATAGCCTGCCCTTTCTCAATGGTACCTTGCCCACTTATCTCACATCGACTAGGAGCCGATGTATGCCTTGTCTTATGTATCAGGTCGATGACATATGCAAGACCTGTCAAAGCCGGCATGACACGGAGCAGGCGCTCAGAAAGTGAAGCGATGTCATCCCCATCCAGCTTTCCGACCATGATCTCACCTTTAGCATATTTCAGTTCCTCACGTATCTTGATTGCATTGCCATATAACCCGGCAAGCGCCTTCTTTTGCGTCGCATGCTCAGGATGACTGCCTTCTGACGTTGCAGACCATTGTTCATGACGCTCCAAAGTCTGGAAATATGATGCTTGGGTGACAAGCACAGCTCGCATGCTCTTGACATATGCTCTCACAGAGTCGAAAAAGACGCCACGACATGATTGAGGAAACACAACGACTCCGACAGCGAATGAAAGTCCCAGTCCCAGTAAAAAGGCTTCTAGGAGCTTGACCTGGGAGGTAATCGCGATATCCATCGTTCTGTAGGCTACACCTGGAGCAAGAGTTGCAACTTGTGTGAGCCCGAAGATCAATACGGGATATGTCATCGAAGGATAGGCCGATTTGTAGCTATACGCCGCCCAGATATAGAAGACCAGCCAAACACCCAGCACTGCTGCTTGAGATGAATTGTACAACTCCATTGAGTTTGGACTCGTGGTATGTTGTCGAGCCTTGATCGCACTCCATATAGCGAATAGTGCACATGCTGCTCCCAAACAGGTGCCGAATGCGCAGAGGAGCTGGATGCGCACGAATCTCGAAAATGGGACATTGGGTGTTATGACAAAAGCCACCAAAGCAATGAAATATCCATCGAGTTCGAAGTGGTTGGCAACCGCGTCTGACTGAAAGCTGGACTTGTTAGAATCTAAGAGGGCAAATCCCATAGACCGATACTGACATTGCCAGACCGATTGCAGGTGCGATCGAGGCTCTATAGCGCCGTTAGCCATATTTACATTGACGACAACCTCTTGTCCAAAACATACTTCAACGTTTGCAAAGCCATCCGCCGATCAAGCTGGAGACTGGCCCATGCTCTTCGCAGCTTGAGACTCGTGATATGAAGCATTTCAAATCTGGAGTAGTGCTGGTTGTGAGCAGCTTGGTGTTAGCTCTTGTGACTGTTGTCGCGATGGGCCCCAGATGCGATGTTCGACTCCGGCCTCATGAAGAGTGGTGGATGGGAGACCACATCATTGAAGTTTATATGCCAATTGTAGGTCTCAGGTTGCTAACGTGAGAATCAGACTAGGCAAGGATCTTGGCGCAGGGGAAAGTGTGATTGGTCGAAAGGAGACGGAACTTTCGGCTCGACGATGACGAGGTTCCAAGGCCTTGTATAAACGATCTAGCAACCAGGAACTCGACAAAAAGCGCTAGATCTTTGTGAATCATATCGTGTACAATCTTGGTCCATCACGGAGTAAACGTTATTGATGAGCGTAATCTGAGCCCAGAGAAGTAGCGCTGCAGATGTTTGCGGGACGATATACCAATTGGCAACAGTTGCTGCTCGACGGCCTCCTTTCTGAATCTGCTGTATCCTGAGCTCCATACCGTGTTTCACTGTGCAGCGACGATTGTCCATTTGTCACAAGTGGGTATGGTCAGCTTTACAGGAGCATATTATGCCTCAGGCACCGAGTTCCTGCAAACTTTTAGTAAGCGTTGATCACGATTCGTCTGTAGACCGAGGACATGCGTGCCCCAGTCATAGCCTTTGGTCGTCCTTTAATCATTCTTCTGATAAGTGGGAATAGACTTTGTGAGCAGTGGTGTTTCGTTTGCAGCCGAAATATAGGCATGATCGTCCTAGCAGCCACGCCTGGCCCGGGATTTACTCCAAGATCTGTTATCCATTGTCCATGCACGCCCCCCCTTTGCTGCCTTATCTCTAAAGGTACATGGCTGCGGCTGACCTCACGTCCTTCGCAGATCTGATCGTCGTTCTGAACTAGATGGACGAACATCTTAGTGCCCAAACCATGTTTCCGAACGTAGGTGAAATGGAGGTCAGATAGCGGTGCAAGCCGGAGCGGATAAAATTTCTTCCATTTTATCTTTCCGAAATCAGGCGTTAGCTTGACTAGTTTGTACTCTTCTCCCATGTCATCTAGCATGTATGAGACCACATCATCCAAATCATTTCAGCCCACAACCTCATCCTTTATACCATTCAGCTTGTGCTTCGTCCTGCCAACCCTAGCCTTCCACCTCCCAAGCCACTTCCTCGCCGCTCTCCTGATTCTCTTAGCAGGATAATTAACAGGACTTTCGCCGCCAATGAAGATCATTGAGTCGTAGAGAAAACCACCAAGGGTTGTGCCACAAATGGGTGCCAGCCAGTTGACACGGAACCAGTACCCATCTGCGAACAGCGACGGATGCGGATCAGTGCTATATCCGAACATGGCTAATGCCACACGTGGTCCGAAGTCTCGTGCTGGGTTCATGGCTAGGCCAGTGTTGAAACCGAAGGCCATCCCAAGGACTGCAACGAGCAAACCAACGATGAACGCATTCATGCCTGCTCCTGGAGGAGCGTTGGTATCATCGCCGAGTGCAAGGACTGCCACTGCTAAAATTGTTGTACCGACAAGTTCGGTCAAGAAGGCTGTGCCTGTGCCAACCCATGCTTGACGTGGAAATGTGAGGAAGTTTGCCAGCACTGCAGAGGCCTGCGGCATCGAATTTGCATCAAGCGTTACCGAGTGTTGACCTTGAACAAGCAGATCCTGTGCTTGCAATGCGAGAAGGCCTGGTCGGAAGATAGCGAAGGTGATTAGAGTCGCAAAGAAGGCTCCGGTCATTTGTGCAGTGATATATGCTGGCATCTTGGACAATGGGAATCCGCGGTATATATAAAGCATGATTGATATTGCTGGATTGAGGTGAGCACCGGAAACACCTCCTGCGACGTAGATCGCGATCATTGTGGCGAGACCCCAAGCCCAGTCGCCAGTATCACCTACACCTGCCGTCCCCCGAGAGACAGTAAGCGCTAGATTGGCGCTGAAACCAAGCGTGTATTGGACGGTAATCTGATCTGTTAGCAGAAAGCGCTTTGAGAGGTCGGAAAACTCACGCCTAGCAGCTCCGCCAGTGGTTCTCGAAAGCGCAATCGAACCACCGACCAGTATGTATGCAAATTGTGCACCTCGTCATCTTCAGCTTCGTACGCAGACAATGGAATTGCATCCTGATACGGTAGTTTCGACTCATTGTCCTCTTGTTTCGCTCTATTTACTTTCGAAACTGCTTCACTAAGACCATTCAATTCAGGGTCTGAAGGTCGATGTCGATACTCTTCGTCCTCCTCAATGATGGGCTCACCCAGGTGAGACTGGATGTCCGGAATCTTGTTCAGTGCAGGCGATCCCTTATGCGGTCTTGCAAAGGGTGAAAACCCTGGTGACCCGAGCCCAAGGCGCTGCTGTTGGAAAGTTTCGAACAGTTGGATTTCTCTCTCACGTCTCACGTCGTCAAGTTGAGAAGCAATTTTTCCGGGTCGTAGAGAAGGCTCAATTCTGCCAGACTCCAAATCCGCGACTGATTCTGTCTGGTCTTCCTTCTGCGTCACTTCCTTCCTAAGCTCGTCCTTTGTTGGGACCATTCCAGGTCGTAGCACATGAGGAAGAGGCTTCGCCAAGCCCCAGACAGGTCGCATATTTGCCGGCTGATCGTATGCAGGATTCAGCTGTGCATATCCAGGGTCAACATATGGCTGATTGGCGCTCAGAGCCTCGAAAGGTGGGGGACCTGCTAGTGAGAATTTGCGTGAAGCAGTATCGTACTCTGTGCCGTATGGTGCGATTGCGACTGACTTCCGGTCCGAATCCATGAATCTCCATGATTGCGATGGGCCTGGGCTTGGACTTGGTTGAGCACTTCCGAGGCGACGACGAATGCTGGGTCGTCGAAAGCTGATTGCTGTGCTTCTGACATGCCGGAGTCGATGTGTAGGATCCTGCTCCGCAAAGTCTCTGGATAGAAGTCTCGACGATTCCTGCTCGCTAGTGGTGCGTACCGCACTAGGGAGCTGAAATCTTGGTGATGGTTCGTCGAAACGACTTGAAGAATTGCTTTCTTCACGTCGTGCGCTTGGTCGTGGGGTGCGTTCGCCTTCTTGCGGTCCTTCTGAAGCAGATCTTGTGCTGGATTGTGCTCTTTGAATATTCGAAGCTGAAGCCTGTTCAGCGCCTTCATCGCTGCTCATGTTGCTGACAGCTATGGCACCGCCGTAGCCTGAACCGACGGTTGTCTTGATTTGCAATCACGGGTGCATGAATTGTGAGTGGAGACTGTCAAGCCATGCTGAACCTTCTGTGCACTTGAGTCGGGCCTTTATGAAATCTAGGGCAGCTTGAAAACTGAGACCGATAAGACATCATTGCTCGAAATTGAAGGACAGAACTGTCTATAGGGTGTCCCATACCCTACGGCTCACCGCTTCTACCACTCACTACATTCTTCCGACGCTAACATGACATCTTGTGAATTGTCAAAAATATGAAAGCCAGATTTGAGAAAGTAGCAAGGATCCCCACGCCTCCACTCGCTAGCTTGCAAAATGCCATCATCATTGCAAAAGCACACCGCAAGCTGCAGCGCATTCGAAGCATGTGCGCGCCGGTAATGAAAGCCGATTGGCTGCAAAGCCACACCATCTGTGCAGTTTTCCACATAATGACAACTTTATCATGCTTGGATAGATAGTGTACTGGTAGATCTCGAGACACTCATCTAATGTTATGCAAGCTCGACAACCTTGATGCTGGCATCGCTGAAATAAACTTGACTGAACATGACCTAGGCGCATTAGGATCCGGTCTCTACAATTAGTCGACTGCTTGAGCTTAGTTCCGCAAGATTTCAGTCACGTGGTAGGATGTCTAAGCTGGCTTACTATGTCTAGATAGGCAAGCAAGGTCCAAGAAGTGGCAAATGTATCTCCGCGTAAATAATTGTTAAATTCTAGAGGTTGCCAAAGCAATACCAATTCGAGTCTCGAGGCCTTATTTCGAAGTCTGAGCACCCTTGCCTTCGACGACATTGTCTAGGACCAGGCAGGCGCATCGTGTAAGTGAGTACCTCAATGTTCTGAAAGATCAGCCTTCCCGTACATCGCCTCCTTTTTCAGTTATGGATGACCTCCCGACTTGGATGCAAATGAGCTGACGCATCTGAGGTACACGGGGAACAGAAATGTCAAGATGAGTTCTCGATTTCAATACGAAACTCATGCTACCAATGTTGGCTCAATTCGTCTGATCGACATTCGGCCTGCCAATGACGATGAGCCCATTCGATGCTCATTGACCCACGTAGAGCTCTCAAATAACCACAAATGTCTTTCCTATACTTGGGCCGAATAGCAGCCGATTGGACAGACCTTCCAAAACAATCAGCTCTTCTAACTTAGGCAGAATTTGGACGATTTTCTGGTGACAGCACAGCTAGGAGATTCTGTTTTAGACATCCAATCTGGATCGGCGAAATATTTATCAATCAGGTTGATGACGTCGAGAAGAGCAAGCAGTTGAGACTATGGGTCAGGTTTACCGGCAAGCACAACAAATAATCAGTTGGCTTGGTATTACCAACGTGTAATCATTAGGATTGAGAAGAGTGCTGAATTTCTGCGATGGCATGGACCCTCATGGACTGCACGAGGATACGGACTTGACACTTGCATAGAGGAAGCCGCTTGAGACATATTGGCGAAAGCTCAAACAGTCTGAAAATTTCTCGTTACTCAACTGTGACTAGACTCATGCAAAGGATGAGAAAGATATTGGCACGCTCAAGAAATGGCTACTCCTCTTTCCAAAGATATCGAGTTTGGCAGAATATTGCGGCTGCACGTTTTGGGGTAAGCGTGAGTAAGTATGAGTAATGAATGGTCTTATCCCGAACTGCATTAGACACTGTGTTAGTTTGGCGTTCTGGGCCTCGACGACGAGCTCGTGCTATTCATGTGGCCGGTGCAATATCTTGCACATAGAAGACCTACTGATGGCCATTGCAGCTCAGAAAGTGGAGCAGACAGGGACCATACCGGTGACTGCTCTTCTTGGCAATAGATCTCTAAGAAACCAGAGTTTATAAGGTACCTAAACTTCTGCTGATACGAAGAACTGCATCTGTATGTAACACTTTCCAAAGACCCTAGAGCTAGTGTTCCCTTCTAACTACTATTATATCAATGAAGGCATTCTCAGAGACTTGTTATCAGTTGGGCACTTCATATACATAGTTGGCCCTTGTTAGACCAGCTACGAGTGTTTGGAACAGTCTGGTTGTTTGAGTAATGGAACTAGGAAGCCCTTAACAAAGTATCCGATGATAGAGCTCAAGGCTGATGAGCTAGAATGAAACTTCCATGACCGCATGACCGATCTTTCCGCCGTTACCTGGTGATATACAGGGGAGACAAGCATCACAGCTGGCTGTGTTGAATGGAGACAGTGCAGAGATATCTGCCATCCTCAAATTGACTCTGGTGGCCGTTAATGCTATCGATCCCAATCAGGGGACAAAATCCTGTATTAATGCGGGTCGTGGAAGACTTGCCAGAGTCCAGTTGCTTCTGAGTAAAGGTGCCAGTGTGCACCAAGCTCAACCATCGTTTGCGATTATGGGTAGTTACCCTGGTGGTGAGGCCCGGATACTACTTAGTAATGTGCAACGTAATAATGACGCCAGTGCACTTTTGGTAAGGAAGGTGAAGAAGAGAGAGAACTAGAAGTGTGTTAGGGGGTGTAAACGAATATTTGGGTCAGTCAAACGAGCATATAGTGCCTGACCACATCTAGCTGTGGGCGGATCCTCGAGTGCGAGTGCTTCTTGATTTAATTTATGCTCTGTATGCTGCAAAAATGCAGCCTTGTGCTCTAGTCGGTGGCCTTCAGCTGTTTCATGTCATATGGGGGAACCGAGTTTAAGGTCTTTCAGCACATCATTCAATACAAACCGAAGTCCAGATTTGTAGGCAGGCATGAGATCCTGTCTTGTTCCACTGGGAGAGCTCCGGAGCAACTCAAATTATTGCATCTTAGATGGCAAGGTCTGACCTGTACAATCTCGGTACGATCTCGGTGTGCTGTTAAGTACTGAAGCAAGAAAAACCGGTTTGACGTCCAAGGCGAAGGCCTTTAGGCTGAATCGCTAAGGGGTCAGTTGGGTCACGTTCGGGTTATTTCTTCGAAGGCTTTAGGGACTCAGGGGTCATACGTAATCCACACGAATCTGCTTGCTTTTCTGCCTTCATGCGATATACACCAGCTTTCCGATAGCATATTCCTGCACCTCGCCATTCCTCCTTCTCGTCCTCAGTGGATAGGTCAATGATCTCTTTAGATGATTACCTGCAGACTACAGCGCGATACATGCTGGAGAACTGTGTTGCAAAATCACAAAGTGGGATAAGTGGTTAAATAGTGGTTCAATGCTTTCAACGCATAAGTGTAGGCAGTTCAAGGAACGCGGTAACCCGTTGGTCTTCTAACGCGATATACTGAACCATGTCTTTTGAAGCTGAAATCCAATAGGACCAAGAGGCAGGATCTAACGACTGGATTAGACGAAATTCTTGCTAGAGACGTCCAGATTCGTTAGGGCCGGTGACTCGGTTAGGGGTGGTAGCTGGACCCCGGTCTGGGTATTCGAGCCAGTGTCAGCAGAATGTGGAAGGCTAGGCATTGGGCATTGACAAGGAGAATTGCGTTCGAGGACGTAGAAAATGTGCATCAGGCATGAAAAAGTTACAGCATGATATAGCCGATCCAGCTAGTTATTGCTGCCTTTTTAGAGGTAGCATGTCAACCACGAATACATAAGGGCTCGATTGTTAAGAGCATCAATAACCGCGATATCGTCATACTTGGTACTTCTTTCTAAGCTGACTCTGCCTTTCCGTTAAGTAGCCATCGGATTTCGAGCGTGTCTGCGGATATCCTTTATTATCTGGCAGTCCCAAGGAAGTATGGGATGAAAGCTATCATGAATGAGTCGCCTTGATCATTTTTACTTTCTAAATGCGGCTGAGCTAGCAGATCTTCTTTGCCTCTCCACATGAGCGTACATGAGTCGCCTCGCGCGTATTCGAAGATCTACCTCGTCGCGAAATGCACCCAGAAGACAACCAGAAGTCTTTGTACAGATCATGATATGTCATCTTTTAGGCTAAATAGAGCAGCGTGATCCGTCATCTGTACCACTAATAGTATCTATATGAACAAGTCACGGGATCAGGTGATACATAATTCAGCCTTGTGCAGGTGGTCGATCACGGCATGGAGCTGTTTCAGGGACCGCGTGCTTGCCGATACCCCACCATATGTTTCACAGGCTCGAATCATGCTGATGGACCATGTGGACAACAACAAATATCCGGGTATTTCGCCACAACCTAGAAATTAAGGGTTTCTTCTTAAAACACACTAACACCATTATGGCAAGACCTTCCAACTTGACACCTTAGGTCTGCCACACCTAACAAGCATTACCCAAGAAACTACGACAGCAACCTTCAACCCTTTATTTGCAGACTCTTCATCTGAACTGTCCCTACGGCTAAAGCTGCTGGGCAGAAGGATACTAAGGATGGCCTTGGGGCAGATTTATTGCCATATTATCCGGCAGTGCTGGGATCAGGACGACAAGCAGCGTGAGGAGCAATCGACATGCCTGTATAAAGTCCATCGAATCGTACTAGTAACAGATCCAGCATACAGTCTCAAATCTGTCACAGCACCACACAACAGCAAGCAGCAACAACTATGGTGTCGTTCACTTCATTTCTTCTTACACTGGCAGTTGCGTTATTAGTGGCTGCAGCTCCTACACCAGAAGTTGAAGTCCTGTCTGAACGTGATGATAGTTTCAACCACACACTTGTAGCTCGTACGAGCCCGGGTACAGGCACGAATAATGGCTATTATTACTCATTCTGGACCGATGGAGGAGGATCTGTCAGCTACAACAATGGAGCGGGTGGCTCTTATACTTGCCAATGGAGCAATGTTGGCAACTTCGTGGCGGGCAAGGGCTGGAACCCTGGTAGTGCTAGGTGAGCAAGTTTCGTCTGTGCGAGCTTTCAATGTATTACCATGCTGACACGCTCTTTCTCTTCTAGAACTATTAACTATTCTGGTAGCTTCAGTCCCTCCGGCAACGGTTATCTCTCTGTCTACGGTTGGACCACTGGACCACTGATCGAATACTACATCGTCGAAAATTTCGGCACATACAATCCCTCATCAGGTGCACAGTTCAAAGGTATGTATATTTCTACAATGCTCCAGCAAAGTTCGTGGTCGGACAATATCGATCATCCATCGCCTGGAACTCTCAAGCTCACTACTAACTTCCGCAGGAACGGTCTACACCGATGGCGCAACTTACAACATCTACACAGCTCAAAGAGTCAATGCGCCCTCCATTCAAGGCACGCAGACGTTCACTCAATACTGGAGTGTCCGCCAGAGCAAACGCACTGGCGGCACAGTGACTACTGCAAACCATTTCAATGCCTGGGCAAAGCTAGGCATGGGACTTGGGAAGCACGATTACCAGATTTTGGCTACCGAAGGATATCAAAGCAGTGGCAGCAGTAGCATTACGGTCTCTTGAAGTCGGATTTAGGCTGTTCACGCTTGCTCGCCGTATACGTGGAATGCTGGACGTTCCCTATAATGGCAATTGTGATCGGGCAAGGTCTACGCTATCGAGCGTGTCCGCGGTATTGACAGGAGATAGCTTTCACGAGGTGGTGACTGCTGGCAACTGTTGCATCAACTTCACTTCATCAGTGGGTGCTCGCAATTGTGCGTTTGCCAAAGGTAGATGTACCTCTACTGAGCACCATTCAAACAATCATTAAATGTCATTTGGGCAAGCACTGTCTGCTTCTTCATCGTGTAATAACTGAAGTTCAGCGTCTAACTAAGAGCACAATTAATGTAAGGCCCAGCATGGTGACACCAACTTCGTGGCTGCTCATTACTAGATGTCTGATGCACACTGCTGTCCGGAGACGCCACCCTTCGTAATTTGTGCTGGTCCCGAATAAGTCCAGAGAGAGCCGATCATGTCAAGATCTCCCTGCACTGACCCTATTTGTGAGGACACGATCAATGCAGGAACTTCTTGTTTCACCCTACATCGTTGGGACATTGCTGGGGGGCTAGTTGAAGAGTTTCTACAAACCCGTGAGTGATATCATACGTAATGGTGAAACTGATCGTGTGTAGCACCAGAAGTAGAAAAGTTATGAAACAGAAGCAAGTTATCTTCAGAAGATGCCTTCACGTTCCTGCAATCTACCAACCAATTTCTTTTCCAAAACGATCCATAAACTTACCACTATCTTCCTCCCTCAAACGCTCGATAACACCCAGCATATCTCCCACACTTTCCTCAGCCTCAATCGCACCCTCCTCCCTACATCTCGTCAACCCCGTCTCTACACGTCCCGGGTGCACAAGTGCAAATATCACGTCTGGTACATCAATACTCATGCTCCGGACTATCGCATTGAGCGCCGCTTTGCTTGCCCGGTACGCATAGCCGCCACCTGCTGTGTTGTATGATATACTGCCCATGCGGGAGGTCATTATGATGGCCTTTGCTGGCGATGACGAAGGAAGATCCTTAGGATAGAAGAGGATGTGCGCAATGAGAGATTGCAGTAGCGTGAATGTGCCAAGAGTGTTGATCTGGTAAGTCCGGAGCATCGTTGTGGCGTCCATCACTTCAAGTGTTTCTGATGCGGCAACGTTGTCTGGATTCGCTGCCTCGATTGTTGGGTTAAGACCTCGAATGCCAGCACTGTGGATGAGGAGGTCAATATGTGCAATGAGGTGTTTTAATTTAAGGGAGGCGATTGTGTCTTTGATGGAGTGTTAGGGACACTCCTTTAGACTAACTATATGGGGATAGTTAGAGCCTTGGGGAATAATCACTATAGTTGCGTCGTAGCTTAGTATAGGTAAGTATAACAATGGGAGTATCGGGAAACTAGCTAGGACTAGTAGGGGTAAGTATATAACATGAGTTAACTACGGAGAGTATCTAAGGAGTATAGCTATAGTCAGAGCAGTATATATCCTCTACGTACTCTGTATACTCTATATACTCTATATCCGGATTAGGCAGATCGGACAGAGCAATAGTCAGGCGGCTAAGCCCGATTCGGCTATCGCCTAGTACGATGCCTTCGTATTAGTTTATGATTCGTACTAGCCGGTCTACGGCCGTATTTATCTAGTTTATCTAGTCGTAGCCAGGCTAGCGTATAACACTATCCCCCTTTAAGGATAGTTCTTGTCCCAAGAACGAGTCTTAGTAGTAATATAAGAAGTCGCCTGCGCCCATATTTTAGCTACGGGTCTAATAGGACGATATCTCCTTTTCTCCTAACTAGTAATTCGAAACCGCAATCTCGAAATTTAACCTCTCGTCGAAAGGATCTCGCAGATAGGATTAAGGCAATAGGTATAGTGAACATAGCTCCCTATACCAGCTATCTAAATTCGAACAACCTATATATCTCTTTAAGCTATAGCTCCAAATGCTTAAGTTATATAAGGAAGAACGTAGCTTATAATAGAATGTTTTCGACGCAAGAGTTTAACAGTCTTTCTGCCTAACGGCAGAAGATTCGGGAAGCGTTACAGCGAAATCGGGAT
>Ga0190273_10000454_pt1 | contig 15643 bp, 10 predicted proteins | sample Popmic504IS_FD_134513 | JGI IMG/M metagenome (GOLD analysis project Ga0190273, IMG submission 134513) | Populus adjacent soil microbial communities from riparian zone of Shoshone River, Wyoming, USA - 504 IS | ecosystem: Environmental > Terrestrial > Soil > Riparian zone > Trees stand | place... | reverse complement strand
GGGCATGCGCGACCTGAAGGGCGGCGAGGGCAACCGCCGGCGCGGTGTTGCGCCCTGCCGGTTCGAGCATGAAGACCGGTTTGAAGGAGGCCCCGACTTTCGCGCCCTCGAATTCGTCCTTGCTCAGGAAGTAGTAATCGCGATTGGTAACGGTCATGATCGAGCCGCCGGCGGCTACGCCCGCAGCCCGCTGGAACGTCTTGAGCAGCAAGCTCTGGCCGCCCGTCACCTTCATGAAGGGCTTGGGGTTGCCCTCGCGGGACACCGGCCAGAGGCGCGTGCCGGCGCCGCCGGAGAGGATCACGGGGATGAGGGCGGGCAGTTGCGACATCGTCATCTGTGCCCAGGCGGGTTCCATTCCCAACTCACCCGCACTGGCTTCGACGAACCCGCACCGAATGCTGAACTCCCGTGGCGATGACGAAGTCTCGGGCTGCTCCTGCTGCAGCATGCGCCACTGCATATCGACGTAGTCGGTGGCGACGCGCCAGTCGCGCAGTGCCGACAGGTTGCCCCGATAGAGACAGGTCTGCATGCCCAACCTGATCCTCGCCCGGGCGCTCGTGATCTCATGGACGGGGGGCGTTCCCCAGCACGAGGATGCGGCTCGATGACGGCGGCCGACTGCGTCCGCGGCACTACGCCGTTCACTTCGGCCAGGGACCCCTCCCCCGGGGTCGGCTTTCGAAACCGCTCGAAATCGCTCGCGCCCATCGTCAATCGATTCTTCAACGTTTTACCTCTCAGCACCTTCGTTCTCTCCCCGTGTACTGATCGCTGCGTCCGAGAGGGCCGTTTTGCGGGCCATTCCCTAGGGGTCCACGCCTGCAGTTGCCGACATCGACAACGGACACTGCGAACATCGTTAACGAGATTTCGACAGCGGCGACAACCACCCTAGGAAAGCTGGCCAGAGGCCGCCGACTCAGCCGTTGCCTTCAATGATTCGAGCCGGATTTTCCTGCATCAGTCGCTGCGCGGCCGGCCGTCCATAGCGCCGTTCCAGCGCCTCCCCCGCCTGCCTGAGGAGCGGCGGACGGTGCCGGAGATTGTGGGCGTCGGTGGCAACCACAGTCCCCCAGCCGTTGTCCAGCAGCCGCCACGCCGTCTGTCTGGCAGCGGCGCCGAATCCCCCGCAGATCGAGCCTGCGGTGAGTTGGGATAGGCACAGCCCCTCCTGCATCAGCGGCTTCAGCTTGGTCCAGTCGCGCATGACAGCCTTGTTCCGCTCCGGATGCGCCAGCATCGGATAGATACCCCGTCGGCGCAACGAAACCATTGCATTCAGGGTGCCGACGGGAATCTGCTCATGCGGCAACTCGACCAGCATGACGGGCTGACCCTCCCAGGCGCCGTACATCGGCAATTCTCCGGATTCCAGCAGCTCCAGCGATTCGACCATGAGTCTCACCTCGCTGCCCAAGTGAACCTCAAGTTCAATCGCGTGACTCTCGAGAGCCGCCCGAAAGGCCTCGTACCTCGGCCTCAGCGTCGACAGCTTGTTATCGAACACGCCGGGATGCACGTGGGGCGTGAGAACAGCTTGCCTGATGCCGTTGGCAACGGCCGAGCGGGCCAATGCCAAGGCTTCGTCCATCGTTGCAGCCCCATCGTCGACGCCCGGAAGGTAATGGCAGTGCAGATCGATCATTGTCGCCACGGCATCTGGATCTTACCGGTGAGCTCCCTCGAACGAAGGTCCGAAGAACGCACCCGTGCGCTAGCGGGCACGATCAACATCAATCCCCCGTCTTCTGCGACTGCCAGTAGAGCTTCAGGCTCCACAGTATCGGGATCAAGGCGATCCCGGCGAAGGCCTCACCCAGCAACATGCCCGCAGCAGCGCCTTCCAAGCCCGAGGTGCGCGTGAACCAGATCACGCCGAGTAGGGAAATCAGGTTCGAGGTTACGTTGAGTATCAGGAAGCCCTTTGCGTAGCCCCCAGCGAGCAGGAGCAACTGACCGAGGGTGACCGTGAGGGTGTTCAAGGCGAGCCAACCCGTCAGGATAACGAGGATGCCGCTGTAGGCGGCCATCTCGGCGCCAAACGCCGTGTGCAGCACCCATTCGCCGAACAGCGAGATGCCAGCTGCAGCAACGACTCCGGCAGCGAACAACATCCCGGTACATTTCCAGGCGTAACGCAAACCCGCTGCCCGATCGTCCGCAAGCCCCCGCACCACCCGTGGGAAGACGGCGGTGGCGACCGGTGTGAGCCCCGCCCGTGCAGCACGGATCAGCTTCTCGAGTGATGCGAAGACGCCTACGCCATGGCGGTCGATCACCCCGGAAAGAACCACGAGGGTGCTGTTCGACGAGATCGACCTCACCAATTCCGCGAAGAAGTACGATTTGCCGGCGCGAGCAAGCCTCAGCACGACGGACGGCGCAGCGCCACCAAGGGAAACCATCCCGCGAACCCAGATCGCGTGCGCCAGGATGCCGGACAACAAGGTGGCCCCGCCTTGCAGGAACGACGCCAGCACCAGATCGTCAGGCGAGCGGATGAAGATCGCAATGGAGCAAACCGAAACAAGTCGGCCAAACATCTCGCAGGTGGCGACGGCTTCCAGCCGCTCAAGGGCGGTGAACAACCAGGTCGGCATCGAAATGGTCCCCAGGACCATCAGCATCTGCCCGTAGAACACATCCCGATCAACAAGAAGCGACTCGTGGCCGTAGATCGTCCAATTGAGCAGGACCAGGCCAAGCACTGCCAGGGCGACCTTGATGAACTGCGTTCCCCAATACACTTCCGAAACGAAGCGCCTCTCGTGCGCTGAAGCGGACACCATGCGCAACGCACTGGAGTTGAAGCCTGCATCGACCAGGAATACGACGTACATCGTCATGGCTTGCGCGAACACCAGACGGCCATAACCCTCGGCGCCAAGCGCTCTCACGAGAACAGGAATGGATACGAACGGCAACACGTAGCCGGCAATCTGCAGCACATACAACGCGCCGACATTGCGGAAGAGAATCCTGCGCGCGCCGCTCCTCACGCTGAGGGAAGCTGCTTGCAGAACCATGTCGGCCTGGCGGGGCTCAGTTTGCACGCTGCAACCTTGGTGTTCTCCGGGGGAACAGGAAATCGACGAAAGACACCGCCACGACATTGACGAACAGCAGACCGATGTGGACCAGCACCTTGAAGAATCCTGACGTGAAGAAAATGTTGATCGACAAAGTCGCCACGAGAAATCCGAAGGCGACGACCGCGAGCCGCCGATCTCCGGTTCGCGGCACAAGAACCTGTTCCAGGGTGGCGAGCAGACGGGCGAACAGGAACCCGATGAGCGGACACAGCACCAGCAGGCCCGGGTAGCCGAAGTTGAAGAATATTTCCCCGAATATGGGCGGGCGCAGCCCCCCGTGGGCGTAGTCGTTGATTCCTGCCACGTCAGTGCTCCAGCGCCCCCAGCCCCATTCAGTACGGAAGTCCGAGAGATAGGAAGGCACGAACGGCGTGAAGCCTGCCAGATAGGTCTTACCCAGGACGTAGTTGCCGTCGAACCCGGAAAGGATCCAGGCAAAATCCCTCAGATCTGAAAACTGGTTGCCGTAGAGCAACTCGGTACTCAACGCTTCGGCGATCACGTCGCTCGAGATCAGGTCGTCGAGCGCGACACCATTTCGAAGTCCCGAAATGACCAGCGCGGCAACGAGCGCAACCGCTCCTCCCACTACAAGACCCAGCCCCTGAGCGATGCCGACCCGCACACGGCTGGCGATCAAGCACAACCCGCCACCGAACACCACCGGCAGGACCGAGGCGGCCCGCTGTCCGGTCAGCAGCGACAGGACGAAAGCGATACCCAGCACAACCCAGGGGCCCGGCCGCATCGAATGAAATGCATGGCAGGTCATGATCACCAGGTAAGTCGTGCATAGTGCGGCCCAAATGTTCAGGAGCGGTCGCAACGAGACGACTTCGAAGGCGAAGGCTTGCCCCGATCCGTAAGGCACTCCCAGACCGATCAGGGCGACAAACAGCACCGTCATCACGGCCAACGAAATCAGCATTGCCCGCCACGTCCAAAAGTAAGTCTCGAACAGGTACAGCGACGTCTTGAGGACCGTCTGCCGTTGCGGTTGACGGGTCTGCTGCCCCGGCAGAAGGCGTTGTGCGGCGAATCCGGCCAGGAACAAGGCGACCGATAGCAGCGTGATGTAGAGCGCCCTGGGAAGTTGCTCCAAGATGCCAGCGAAGAGATAGGCGGCTACTGCGCTCGTGTTTTCCACAGAGAACGCGAAGGGATACATCGAAATCGGCAGGAGCAGGAAAAAGGTGAAGGTCAACATGCCGAGGGTCAGGCCACGGCGAACCATGAAGAAGACCAGGTAGGCGCACGAACTGACCATGAAGCCCAGCCAGAGATATATGTCGAGTGTCATGGCTACTGGTCCCCCGACACGGCCGGTGCTGTCGGCGGGGGCGGCCCGGCAAGAATCTTCACGCCAGTCCGAGGAGGTTCGGACTGCGGGCAGTGGTCCTGTTCAGGAGTCGGCGATACTGAGCCTCGATTCTCGAACACATGACATCGAGCGAGAACTCGTGCATCGCCGTGGCGTTACCCTGCAGCAACCGCTCTCGCTCGCTGGCGGACGTCAGGACTTCTCGTATTCCCGACGCAAGCCCCGCTACATCGTCCGGATCCTTTACGAGGCGCTGCACCCTCCCCAAGGTCGCCATCGATCCCGAGTTTTCGGTCGCAACAATGGGAATACCGGCAGCAATCGCTTCCAGGATCGAGTAAGGCAGGGATTCATAACGGCTAGTGTGCACAAAGACGTCGAACTCGCCCAAATGCTCGACGGCCTCGACCGCTCCCAGGAAACTGACACGTTCGCTGAATCCGCCGGAACGGCACTCCGCAACCAGTTCATCCATCAGCGGACCGTCCCCGATGACGATGGCTCGGGCCTCGACATTGACGTCCAGAAGCGCCTTGAACGCTCGGACAAAGGCCATTGGATTCTTTTGATGCACGAGACGCCCAACGAAACCGATCGCCGGGGTCCAATCCGCCCTTCTCTCCCTCGATCCCGACACCCGCAGTTGCAGAGCCTTGAAATCCACCCCGTTGGGAATGTAGACGACGGATTGCGCCGCAATACCCAACTGGCGCGCGTATTCCATTTCCTCCTCGGACACTGCGATGACCCGGTCGTAGGGACGGCTGATAACTGTCTCCAGCAGCCTGATCCCCCAGGCCTGCCATGCCGGAAGGCTCTTGTCGAGACCTCGATAGGCATGAGGCGTGAATACCTTCGTCAATGCCGGCGACCTCAACCGTGACACCAGCAGACCCGCCTTGGTCGAATGCGCGTGGACGATCCTGGGGGCGGATCCGGCGGTTTCACGTTCGAGCTGTCGGAGCGCACGCAGATCCGACCAATGTGGTCGCCGATGCATTTCGATCTCGACGAGGTCGCCGGCCGGGATTGACTGCAATTCGGACAGAAACAAGGGATCGGCCCGCACCAGCGATGCGATGATCTTCACTTGCCAGCCGCGGGCTGTCAGTCCCCGGTAAACGTCCAGGACGTGACGCGCCGCGCCGCCGCCTCCACACTCGAGGACAAGGCTGACCTCAGCTGGCGTGGACATGGCGCTCACGCAAACATCCTGGCAAAGAGTTCCTGGTACTTGCTCGCCGTCACCTGCCAGTCAAAGCCGCTGATCTCAGCAATTCGCCGGGCACGAGCGGATTCGTCGTCATCCTCATCCAGCGCGTGACCAATGGCATCGACGATGGCGGACACGTCCAAGGGGTCGACCAGTGCCGCATCGGCGGGACTGACCTCCGGCAGTGCCGTCGTGTTCGAGGTGATGATCCTAGCTCCGCATCGTGCCGCCTCGATGACCGGCAGGCCGAAACCTTCATACAAGCTGGGAAAGACGAATGCGCGCGCGCCGGAAAACAGCACGGCCAGATCGTCATCCGAGACGGCCCCGGCATAAATCACCGACGGGTCGTCGGGAGGACGCTCTCCGACGGCGAAAACCTTCCGGTTGGAAACGCGCCCGAAGAGGACCAGCTTGGCTCCGTCAGCCCTTTCTGCCGCGATCGACCACGCCTTGAGCAGTCTCGCCGCATTCTTGCGCGGGTCGTGGCCGTAAAAGCCGACCAGGTACGGTTCCGTTCCGATTCCAAGCGAGGTGCGGACACGGTCCTGTTCCTGAACACTGCGCGGATAGAAAGCGGCCGAGCAGCCGGAGTGGATGCAGGACACGCGCGACGGGTCAAGCGAATAGTGGTCCAGGAGTCGGTCACGGGTGAAGTTCGAGACGGTGACGATATGCCTTGCACGGGCAAACAACCGCGCAGCGATCGCGGCGTAGAGCCAGACGAACTTCCTGCTGAAGAACTGAGGCGCGTCGATGAACGCAATGTCGTGCACCGTCACCACCTGGCGTTCCATGAAGACAGGACCGCTGGTGGACGGACTCCACAAGGGGCGGCCTACGCACATCAAGGGAAGTACGACTTGCTCCCACAGATGACCGGGGATCCCGGAGGAAGCCTTCTTGAAGGGTCGGATCGATGGCATGGCCAGCAAGCCGGCAATCTCTTCGGCGACACGCCGCTGGCCATTCGAGGGCACCTGCAGCACCCTGCCATTCATGATGATTGAAGAGGACACGAATCGATCGCTTTCAGTAGGTCACCACATCGGAGCCTTGACCAGACCGGGCATTGACGCTTACCTGGCAGCCTGGCCTCATCGGGCAGAACTCACACCGTAGGCCTTCTCGTATCCGTACTTTCCGAACCCCGAGTACTCGCCATGGTAACGCTCGGCTCGAGCGAAATCATGCTGGTTGAGCACGATTCCGAACAGGGGCACCCCGGAGGCTTTTATCCGCTGCAAGCCGGCTAGAGCCAGCGGAACGGGAGTGTCGCCCGCCTTGACGACATAGACCATTCCCGTGACCTGACGCCCCACGATGAGCGCGTCCGATACAAGTTGCACGGGTGGGCAGTCGATGACCACCATGTCGAACCGCTCAAGAAGGATATTGACGAGGTCGCCGAACTGCTTCGAGGTCAGGAGTTCCAGGGGGTTGGGAGGAGGATGGCCGGCGACAATGATCTTCAGCCTGGACCCGTCCAGGTCCAGCAGCGCTTCCTCGAGACTGGCGTCACCGGCGACCAGTTCGGCAAGACCCGGGTTCGTCGTCGGCAGACCCAGCGACCGGGCGAAGGTTGGACGCCTCATGTCGGCCTCCAACAGGACGACGGACTTCGACTTCGCCTGGGAGAAAGAGAAGTTCATGGCGAAAGTCGACTTTCCCTCCCCGGATACCGACGACGTGACACCGACCACCTTCCGAGGGGAATCGAAGGAAGAAAGGAGGATGCCGGTCGACGCCGTACGAATCGCCTCCGAGTAGACGTGCTGCGGTTGATTCGCGAGAAGGCGGGCGGGCTGAAGCGCATCTTTTCCCTTGAGGACGGGCAGCGCGGCAAGCAACGGGCGGCGGAGCTTGCGTTCCACGTCCTCGATCCGGTTCAGGGTGTTGTTGAGCCGATGGAACAGGAGCGCCGCGCCGCAAGCAATCAGGAGACCCGCAAAGGCAGCGAGGCCGACGATGATCAGCTTGTCGGGTTTCACCGGCAGACGCGCCGGTACCGCCACGTCCACCAATCGGGCGCTTGCGGTCTGCCCCGCGATTGCCACCCGGATCTCCTTGGAGCGGGCGAGAAAAGTCTGATAGAGCGTGCGGTTCACGGCGACTTCGCGCTCTAGCGGGCCCAACTGGATCTCTTTGCGGTTCAGGTTCTGGATGGAACTCTTGCTCTTGCCGAGCGCCTCCTCCAAAGCGCTCTCGGTGGCGCGCGCCGCGTTATATTCCTTGAGGATGCTCGAGACAACCACCTCCGTCTGCCGCTGGGTGTTGGCGCGGGCGTTTGCCAGATCGTTTGCGGCAATGATGTAGAGAGGATGAGCGGGACCGTACCGATCGTTGGCGTTCCCCAGCGCTCGCTCGGCCTCGGCCTGTATCTCCTTGGCTTTCTGCACCAGCGGATTGCGCACCACGCCGGGAGCGGAATCCGCGAGCTTGCCGATACCGGGCTTCACCTGCTCATAGGCCGATTCGGCCTCCGAGCGACGAACCCTCGCCTCGACGAGCTTCTGGGTGAGTTCCTCGAACTGCTTTCCTGCCCCACTCAGGACCGTGCTCCTGCTGTCGAGCATGTCTTCCTGGTCTCGGAACACCTGAAGGGCGGTTTCCGAAGCATCCAAACGACTCTTGAGTTCCGCAAGACGATCCGTTATCCATTGGTGGGCGGTCTGGGTCTTCTGGTACTGGGTGTCCATATCGGCCTGAACGAACGCCTCCACCGTCGCGTTGGCGATGACCGCGGCGAAGTCGCGGCTCGCCGAATCGAACGAGACCCGGATCAGATTGCTCAAGCGCACCACCTGTACTCCGAGCCGATCGGTGAACTTCTGGCTGATCGCGTCGACGGCTTCGTCGGCCTCGATCGGCGTGTCATTGGCAGCGATCGGCAGTCCCAGGGATCCCGCCCAACCCCGAAACCGGTCCACCAGCCCCCGGCCGCCCTGCCGCGGGTCGAATTCGGGGTGGTCTTCCAGCCCCAACTTCTTGATGACTCTCGCGGACACATCCCGCGACCGGAGCATCTCGGCCTGGGTCTGAAAGTGCTCGCGCCCGCCGGTGACGCCTGTCTGGATGTCCTCGACGGAGATGACGTTCGGCCGATTGGATTCGATCAGCACGGTTGCCGTGGAGCGATAAAGTGGCGTCATGAATGACACGACCACGAACCCCAAGGCGCCGGCCAGCAACCCCCCGGCCAGGATCCGCCACTTGTTCAAGGTGATGGCACGCCAGTACTCGAGGAACTCCGGCGGCACGTCTTCGTGCTCCTGGGAGTTGTGCTGCAGGTTCTCCGCCATCCTCCCTAGGTCGAAGGATTGCGCACGAAGTTCAGCAGGCAGCGTGATCGGCTTATTCATTCTTGGTCGGGCTCTAGTAGGCGCGCGAATCTTTCAACACCAGCAGCATGGTGCGCGCAAGGATGCGGACATCCATCCAAAGCGACCAATGGCGCAGATAGGCAAGGTCGTATTCGATCCGCTTCGTCATGGAATTCAGGTCATCGCCGCCGCGATAACCGTGTACCTGTGCCCAGCCGGTTATGCCTGGCCGCACCTTGTGCCGCACCATGTACCCAAGAATCTGCTGCCGGTACTGGGCATTGACCATCATCGCGTGCGGCCGGGGCCCGACGATGCTCATCTTGCCCTGCAGAACGTTGAAGAACTGCGGCAACTCGTCCAGGGACGTTTGCCTCAGAAACTTCCCGATGCGGGTGAGCCTGGCGTCGCCGCGGGTCACCTGCGTATAGTTGGTTGCGCCATCCTCCGTCACGGTCATCGAGCGGAACTTCCAGACCATGATCTCGCTGCTGTCCAGGCCGTAGCGACGCTGGCGGAACAGCACCGGTCCGGGACTGGTCGCTTTGACGGCAATGGCGATCAGTGCCATCAGGGGTGCCAGCAGGAGCACAGCCGTTGACGCAAGAAGAAGGTCGAAGGCTCGCTTGATGGCGCCGTCCACCCCGTTGAATGGCGAATCGCAGATGCTCACGACCGGGAACCCGGCATGGGTGTCCAGCCGCGGCTGGATCAGGTCGATCGACATCAGGTCGGGAAGGAAGTAGATGGACGCTGTGCAATCCCCAAGTGCCTCCAACTGGGCAACGATGCGAGGCTGAGAAGAAAGCGGCAGTGCGATGTAGATTTGATTGACTCGGAACCGCCGAGCGTAATCCGCGAGCGCCGACATCGGCCCGGCGACCGATACGTTATGGACTGCCCGAAGACGGCCAGGCGCGCGGTCGTCGAAAAAGGCGACGATCTCCGAATGCAGCATTTCATTCGTGTTCACGGCATTGGCGAATGCAATGCCGACTTCATTCGCGCCGACAATAACGACGCGATGTTTGTCCCGTCTCATACGAACGAGCAGGGCAACCGCCTTGGGCATGAGGTGCAAGAGAACGACCTGCAGGATGGGCGTCATCACGACCCAAGTCATCAGCACCTCAGGGGTGTAGAAATGAGTCGACTGCGTGACCAAACCGACCAGCGCCAAGACCGGCACCGCGACCAGCCAAGGAATCACGACTTGCCGCCTCGAGTCGGCGGCGGTGACACTCGTCGTCCAGCTACCGGGAAACACAACGAAGAACGCCAGCAACCCCAGTACAACATACGGCCGGGTGAGCGCCTCCCCATACGAGACGACGGAGAGGAACAACGCAAGCGGCGCCACGAGCGGCAAAGCAAACAAGCCGAGCGTTCGGACGAGGCTGCGGTTGCCGGTCCTGATCTGACTGACGGAGATGGTCCTGTGGCTTGGAGTCGAGTCGCTCGAACGAATACCGCCCAAGCCGAGCCCTGCCGGCATGGAAGCGTCGTTTGCGGGCAGAGATTTCAATTCGGCTCCTCGAATATTGCGGTGCAGCAGAGAGGCAAGTATGTGGGAAGTTATTTCTCATTGATAGTTAAACACTGCCAACTTCTTATGCGTTTGCTCATTCTGCAACTCAGCATCGGCATCCTAATTAGCGCACCGTTTCCGGGCATTCATGCACCGTAATGACATCAATGCACCGTAATGAACTACGTGCGTAGGATGGCGTATTGACATGATGCATATCACTGCGCGAATGGAACCTATCTAAAACCTAGTCTAAGGCCTGCAATTAATCATCTGCTAACATCATCCAAATAGGACATTATCGATGCATTCATTTGGCTTTATCGTTGCACTTGGTTCATTGTCAGCGTTTCTTCCAGCGACCTGCATGGCCGCCTGCAGCACGCCTCAGGGCGCCGTTGGCAGCATCTTCTACAATCTGGATACCGGTATCCAGAGCCGATGCGACGGGACGAACTGGAGCGTTGTTACTGAGTACGTTGCCAGTAAATCAAGCGTTGGACAGCGCATGCAAATCGCAACTGATTCCGGCCCGTGCACGACGGCAAAACTCGGGCGGCTTCGCTACGACGGAATCACGAGTTGGGAATACTGCAATGGAAGCGAGTGGTCGGTCATGGGTGCTGTTTCCCTGAACGGCCTCAGCGATTCGAGCGCGGATTACACCACGACGTTCAACATGTATCTGGGCGGTGGCGGGGCGAGCACGACCTCCGGCACCCATAACATCGCGGTGGGACACAACGCGCTGCTGGCAAACGCCTCGGGTAGCTACGCCGTGGCAATAGGGCAAGGCGCATTGTTCGACAACACGATTGGCAATGCCAACGTTGCCGTTGGCCAGGCGGCGCTTGGTGTCAACACGGTTGGCAACAACAACACCGGCATCGGCGGTAGGGCACTGGCGGCCAATGTCATCGCGAGCAACAGCACGGCTGTCGGTTACTACGCACTGGCGAAAAGCACGGGGGCGGGTAATACGGCCCTGGGAGTCAATGCGGGTGACAATCTCACTTCCGGAAGCCACAACATCGTCATCGGTAACGATATCGATGCGCCGGCAGCCACCAGCAGCAACACGCTCACCATTGGCAACCTCATCTATGGGACGGGGTTGACAAGCACAGGGACAACCGCCTCCACCGGGAAGGTCGGTATCGGCCTTCCTTCCCCGGCGGTCGCGCTTGATGTCAAGGGTGACATCCAGTACACCGGGACCATCTCCGACGTTTCTGATAGGCGCCTGAAGGCGGACATCAAACCCTTGTCGGCGCGTGGCAGCATGCTGCAGGAGGTTCTCGGACTGCCGTTGTACAGTTTTGTGATGAAAGCTGATTCGGAGCAGCGGATCGAGTTCGGTGTGATGGGGCAGGACCTGCAAAGGGTCTTTCCGGAACTGGTGACCCGCAGCAATGGAAGTCCTGAAGGTTATTTGGCGGTCAATTACCTAGGCCTGATCGCCCCAATATTGGGAGCGATCCAGGAGCAGCAGGCCATCATCGATCGCCAGCAACGGCAGATCGACTTGCTGATGGAGAAGGCGGGTACGATCCCATCCCGCTAGACGGTGCTCCCAGACGGGGCCGGCGGGGGTGTCTGGATCAACGTATGGGGATGGTTGGGCGCCGCAGACTTCATACCTCGCCGACTGGTCAAGGCTTATGCCGCAAGCGCCCCGGCCAGATCGTACGTTCCGCCGAGATGTGGCTTGGTGCCTGGAAGAGGAAGCTTATATTTATCCGCTTCCCTGCTTCCACCGCGAGGAGCGGAAGCGCCACTCCGAGGACTGTGCCCAGCGCAAGATGCACGAAGACATTGTCGACGTTGAAGATGCCGGCCAGAGCTATTCGGACACCACTGCCAGCCATTATGTGCATCAGGTAAATTGCCATTGAGCACGCGCCAAAGTAGGCCAGCGACCGCACTCGAATCTCGCTCAGCCACATGCACAGCGAAACAACAAAACCGATTGAAAGCAAGGCCAGCGCCAACGCTGCCGGTCCAACATCTCGATAAGACATGCCAAGAGAGATGTGGAAGATGTATTGCGCCAAGCAGAATGACGCCGTCAATGGGACCAAGCTCGTGTAGAAGTCACCGCTGACGGAAAACCTAGACCTGCTATACAAAATGCCCAAGACATAATAAATTGCGTTTGCCGGTAGCTCGGGAAGATAGTCAAATCTGCCTGAGAACAAGTACAAAACTAGAGTAAATGCGGCGAAAATGGGTAGCGACTTGCTCCGCCGGGCGACTACAACGAGAGCCGCCAGCACTGCAAAAACGAACAATGCGTACAAATACCAGAATTGCGCCCGCGGATGCCAAGCCAATGACATGACATCGGAGAAATTAGTTCTTTCGTTTGAGTAGTCCGACAGCCAGACGTGAGCTAACCCTTGGAGTATGGACCAGACAACGTAGGGGTAGAGGATGACGTCCACGCGGTTCGCGATGTAACGCGATAGTCCCCTCGATTGAACCGAATCAACAACGAAGAGGCCCGACAGGAAAAAGAACAGGGGCATGTGGAAGCTGTAGATGACCTCGTCGATCAGCTCCAGGGCCGCGTATTTCGGGGTTATCCCTGCAGTCAAGACGCCGCGACTTACATGCCCGTACACGACCAGCAGGATACCGAGGCCCTTTGCACAATCAACCCAAACGCGCCTACTAACAGGGGAGTTGCTGGACGAATGCATCTTGAGGAAGAACGATCAGGATTGAGCGGACGACCGGAACCCCCGTGTCGTGCGGTAATACAGGTGTGTTCATCGGAACGTCCCAAGCATCATGACCGCCCACGACAAACATTCCTGTGGAGGATAGCTGCAAGTTGGAACGCGATCAGAACCGCTGATCAGTATAGGTTGAACTGGCAGCAAGAGATCGACAGTCATCGATTCTCTTCTTGTCGTCCATCTCTGCTTTGTGCACCAGCAACGCCCGCCATCAGAGGCTCGGCCGTCTTGATGACACACGAGGTGTCGCGCCATTGAAGAACAACCTTTAGTCGGGATGGTCCGACGCGATGAACATCGGTATTGAGGAGCCATGTGCACCTCTTACCTGATTAGAGTACTCGTATGGACTTACCAGTTGAACCCGCTCGGCGCCGACGACCGGCCGCACCGCTCTCACTTGGCGCGGAGGAGTCGAATGATAAAGATCGTGATCGAGAGGGGCCGGCTCACAGCACCGGTCGTCGTGTGCTATTAGCCTTAGAGCGGCCCTTGCGACAAGTTGAACTGACGTTGTCGTATGTTTTTCGTCTGTTCAGGAGCTCCGACCGATGTTTCAACATGCTCATTCTTTCGCTGGCTCGCTGCTCTTCCTGGTCGGAATTTTCTTCGCGGTTCATTCACACGCAGTCAACGAGTCATTGTCGATAGCGAGCTACGGTGCGATGTCGAAGCCGGGCTTCGACAACACGGCCTCGATTCTCGCCGCCATCGTCGACGCACGACGACTCGGCAAGGATGTCCACGTACCGGCCGGCACATTCGAACATCGGTCCTTCACCTACGAGGGTGTGCGCCTAGCCGGCACTGGAACTGCATCGATCCTGCTCGCTCGGAATCCTAGTGATGCTCGCATCAACCTGACCGGCAGCGGGACGGCACTCGCCGATCTTGTCGTACAGGTCGTGCAGGCTACACGGCGCAACGGCGACAACGATGCCGTCCGTAACATCAACGCATCGAACTTCCTCGTGGAGAACGTAACGATCAGCGGCCCCGAAGGCACCTGCATCTTCACGACCAACAGTCACGACGGCAGGATATTGCGGAACCGCTGTCTCAACAGCTGGGCAGACGGTATCCACACCACAGGTGGTTCATTCAACATCGTCGTTAGCGGGAACGTTGTTCGCAACAGCGGCGACGACATGATTGCTGTCGTTGGCTACAACGGACAGTTTGCAGGGCAGATGAAGGATGCGCGTGCGAACCACAACATCCTGATACAGGACAACGACGTTGCCGACCAGGCCTTCGGGCGGGGCATCACGGTGGTCGGCGGCTACGACATCACCATTCAGCGGAACAAGATCACGGACGCCCGTGCCTCTGCGGGGATCGCGGTGATACAGGAATACGAGGCCTCAACCTGGATCACCTTCGGGTCGAGCAACATCAAGATCGTCAACAATGTGCTCAGGAACGTAGGCGGAACGCTGGACAATCATGCGGGCATCGAGTTAGTTGCGGCATCCGATAGCATCCATCATGTCCTGGTACAGGGCAATATAGTCAACGGGGTGATTGCCAACGATGGCGTTCGAACCGATGCTAGAGATTCCTCGCTTATCCATGACATCTCGGTGATCTCGAATCAGTTCAACGAGATTCCGCGTTATGCAATACTCAGATGGATGGGTACCAACGTCTTCTGTTCGGGGAATACGTTGGCGGGAGCACCCTACGCTGGCGTCGGTTGCGACGGAACCAGCCCTAGCAACGTCACCGGTGCCGCGCTCTCGTACAATGCCGCTGCCCCTGCGCCATTGCCCCCCGCACCCGGCCCGGACGCCTCAACACCCACGACGACGGCCCTTGCGGTAATTTCGAGCCCTTCGGGGACATCGGCTGGAGAGGCGCCCGCGTTCGATCTCACATACCAATTCGAAGCACGCCAAGCGCTTCCCACGGCCATGACCGTGTTCGTGCATCTGATCGACTCGAGCGGCAGGATCGCGCTGCAGGACGACCATCGGCCACCGGTCGCAACCACTGCCTGGTCGGGTCGCATTAGCTATAGCCGCCGGGTGCAGGTTCCTCCCAATCCGCCAGTAGGGGGATACTCAATACGCCTCGGGCTCTACGATGAGAGCACGGGACGCAGGCTCGCGCTGACGCCTGGACCGGGCGTGGTTATCGACGCGTCGGAACCGCTGCGCTACGTGGCCGGCCGTCTCACCGCCGCTGGTGCTTCGGAGGTGACCGTTTTGAAGGCGACGCTGCTCCCCTCGACGCCGGTTGCAGGATCCAGTTTCAACCTGACGTATTGCTTTTCCGGAGGCGGCACAGGCACGCCGCTCCAGGTGTTTATGCACGTAATCGACACGACCGGCCGCATCCTCTACCAAGATGACCACCTTCCCCCCCGGCAGACGAGCGATTGGGCTGCGGGGCAGACGCTTACCTACACACGGTCCGT
>Ga0190273_10000453_pt1 | contig 15715 bp, 16 predicted proteins | sample Popmic504IS_FD_134513 | JGI IMG/M metagenome (GOLD analysis project Ga0190273, IMG submission 134513) | Populus adjacent soil microbial communities from riparian zone of Shoshone River, Wyoming, USA - 504 IS | ecosystem: Environmental > Terrestrial > Soil > Riparian zone > Trees stand | place... | reverse complement strand
TGTGGGACGTGATCGATGAAAGCGGGCGCAAGGTGCGCGAGGCCGACCGGTCGCGGCTGCTGCGCGTCTCGCCGTTCGCGCCGTTCTCGCACCCTACCATCATGTTCCGCAGGGACGCGTTCGAGGCGGTCGGCGGCTATCGGGCGGAGGCGGACCGGTGGGAGGACGTCGACCTCTATCTGCGCTTCGCCGCGGCAGGCCGCATCCTGGTGATCGCCGAGCCGCTGGTCAGCGTTCGCCATTCGGCGGTCAGCACCCGCCTTCGCGACGGCCGCGACCGGTTCGAACGGGCGATGCACCTCATGTATTGCTGCGTCGGCGAATATGTACGCGGCAAGGATTATACGCCGATCCTGATGAGCGAGCACAGCCCGGTTCACGACGCCAAGTTGATGCCGCCGAGCTTTATCAGCACCGGCTCACCTTTGGTGTGGGCGGGGGAGCGGCCGGGGGCGCTGGGTCGGCTTGCCTCGCGCGGCCTGCTGCGCTGGAACCGCAGCACGGCGATCGCGCTGACCTGGGCGAGCTGGGCGGACCTCAGCCCCCGGTCGTTGCGTCTGTTCCTGCAGCTCTTCCTCAAGGCCCGCAACGCCGCCGCCCGGCGTGCGCTGGCGGGCCGGGGCTGGATCGAGTGGACGCCGCCGCACGCTTAAGCGCGGTCGGCGAAGATCCAGTCGGGCGTCACGTCCTGCAGGCGGAATCCGGCGCCGCGCAGCCGCGCTTCGACGTGGGCGCGGGTGCGGAACTGCTCCCCCTCCCCACGGTCGGCGCGGAAATCGTGAACTCCGACGATCACCCGGTCGACCACCGCCAGATCGATATGGTCGAGCATCGCCTTTTCCGCGCCCTCGATGTTCATCTTGAGGAGATCGACGCGTTCGATGCCGTGGCGGCGGGTGAAGTCCGACCAAGTGACGCTTTCGACCGGGACCGGGCCTTCGCCCAGAGAGGAGGCGTCGATTCCGGTTCGGGTGGGCGCGATGCGCACTGCGGCGCCTTCACCGATGGCAAGGCCGAAGGGCTGGAAGCCGGACGGAAGCTGGGCCAGCGTCAGGCACAGGCACTCGTAGGTCCAGGGCTGGATCTCAACGGCGATGTAGCGCAGTTCCGGCGCTTCGCGGGCGAGCGGGATGATCTCGGTGCCGAGGCCGGCGCCGATATCCACCACCACATCGCGGCCGCTTGGCCGGTAGTGGTGGAAATACACCTGGTCGAACCACAAGCGGCGGTAGCGCTCGCGCACCGCCTCTTCGGGGAAGCGGACGAAGTGGCGAACGCCGTCCACCGGGTAATAAAGATGCCCGGTGGCCCGGTCGCGGCGCATGCCGACCGCCAGAGGTTTGAGGCGTTTCAGGAGCGCGCGCATGCGAGGGGCTTAGCCCCGCCGCATGCGCCTGTGCAAACCCGCCGGATTATTTGGCGGCGAGTGCTGTGCCCTTGGCCGTGTCGTTCAACGCGGCGATCACCTTTGCGTCGCGGCCGTAGAGATCGGCATATTTGGCGGGCGGGCCGTCGCTGGTCGCCGCCACGGTGAAGTAGACGATGTAGACCGGGATCGGCACCGCGACATTGGCCTGCACCGTTTTGCCCGAAGCCACCGTCTGGCTGACCTTTTCGCGGCTCCATTCGGTGCCGTCGAGCAGGGTAGCGGCGAAACCGACAGCGTCTTCGGTGCGGATGCAGCCGTGGCTGTAGGCGCGGAGCTGCTTGTTGAAGAGGTTCTTGGCGTTGGTGTCGTGCAGGTAGATGGCATAGGGGTTGCCCATCACCAGCTTCATCTTGCCGAGCGCGTTGCCGGGGCCCGGCGGCTGGCGCCAGCGGAACTTGCCCTCGCCGGCCGGCACGCGGACGTAACCCTTCTTTCCGGCGACATCCCCGGCGATGCTCTGCGGCACCTCCCACCAGGGGTTGAAGATCGCGCCGGTGATGGTGGCGCTGAGCGACGGCGTCGGCGTCTTGAGCGCGCCGGCCACGGCGCGGCGGCGGTCCAGGGTCTGGCCGTTCTCGACCAGCGCGACGGTATAAGCCGGCACGTTGACGATGACGTATTTCTTGCCGAGATCGCGCGGCAGCCAACGCCAGCGGTCCATGTTGAGGCGGATCTTGTCGGCGGTTGCCTTGTCGGAACTGTCGAGCATCGCCTTCAGCCCGGCATATTGCGGGTGGGTAGGGAGCAAGGATTGGAGACTGGCGGCGACGCCTTCGCCGCCGACGGCCCGGCTGAGCAGGGCCTGCTGGTCGTAGACGTTCCAGCTATCGTCCTTGACGTGCCAGTCGATGCGATCGTCGCCGCGGACGTGGCCGAACATCAGGTCGGACGCGACCTTCAGATAGACCTGGGTCGCCACGGCGCTGAGATCGTCCGACTTGGACGAGACGGCGAGGCGGAGGCGCGACAAATCGTAATCGGTGGGGCTCAGCCCTTCATCGCCGATACCTTCGATAAACGCGGCAAGCTCTTCGGCCTGCTTGCGCTTCCATTCGGCGGCGATTGCCGGCGGTGCGGGCTGGACCGGCGCCACCTGCGCGGTATTGGCGGCGGGCGCCTGCTGGGCGGCCGGCGCCGCGGTTTGCGCCAAAGCGGCGGTAGCCGCGGGCATCAGCAAAAGCGGTACAAGGTAGCGGCTATACATCGGCGTTCCCTAAACAAGGCGGCGGCCGCACCCCACGAGTGCCTCGGCCAGCTCCATCCGCCTTAAGCCTTTATCCTGCCTGCGCGACTCCGGCAAGCTACGCGCAAGCTGCGGAAAACAAAAATAAATCGGTGTGAGTGGGGGCCGGCGGGAGCGCTGTTCACAATCCACTCAGTTGCGGCAGGCGCCCAAGGCCGCGGCTACGCGCGGGCGACGACGCTGGAGCGGCCCGGCTCGCCCGCTGCTCCCGAGACGAAGCGGGCGATTGCCGCGCAGATCTTCTCGCCGCCCGCCGCAGAGGGCTCGATCGGGTTGGCATAATCCTCGTCGCGGTCGCAGATCAGGCGAAGGTCGATGAGCGCGGCGCCGCGGGCGAAGACGGCGCGGGTGATGACGTCGTTGAAGATGGCGAGCGCAGTGCGGATGATGCGCTGGTCGGGGCTGGACGGCGGCGTGTCGTAGATCGTGCAGAATGCGGTGGGGAGCCCGCGGGCGAGCACCGCGTCGGCCATTTCGGCATAATCGCGGGCGAAGCGGCTTTGCGGGTTTTCGAGGAGCGACACCGCTTCGGCGACCGTGCCGACGCTCTGGTGCAATAGCCCGCTGGAGCCGAGCGCGTCGTTGCCGCCGGCGCTGACGACGAGGTGGGTGGCATCGGCGGGCATGCGGGTGAGCTGGTTGAGAACGCCGCGCGTGACGGCGCCGTCCACCGCAAGCAGGGTCGCTTTGCCCTGGAACGGAAGCTTGGCGCGAAGCTGCTTCACGACATCGGGGCCGCCGGGGACATAGACACCGTTGTCGAAAATGGAGTCGCCGAGAAGGATCGCGTGGGTCATGCGGGCGGAAAGGCTGAACCGGGATTGGGTTCCCCCTTCCCCGTCATTCCCGCGAAAGCGGGAATCCCGCTTCTTCTCCTTCTTCGGCTCAAAAGGAAGAAGCGGGACCCCCGCTTTCGCGGGGGTGACGGAATTGGTCAGCGCGCGGCGGCTTCCCTGACGGCGGCGGCGAAGGTGGCGCCTTTGTCGGGGGCGAAGGCGAGGTAGAGGTCGGGTTCTATGGCTTCTAGTTCGATCAATTGGGGGGCGCCGGTGAGGCCTCGGACGAGGTCGATGCGCGCGTAGAGGAGGGGTTCTTCTACGGCGGCGAGGATGCGTTGAGCGGCTTCGAGTTCGTCGGGGGCCGGATGGTGGGCGGCGATGATGCCCTGGAACTCGGGCTGGACACGGAAGTCGCCGGGCTGCGGGCGCTTGCTGATCGCGTGGCTGAAGCGGCCGCCAAAGTAGAGGAGGGAGACTTCTCCGGTCTGCTCGATGGCGGGGAGGTAGGGCTGGACCATGGCGGGACCTTCGGGTCCGCCGTCGAGGCTTATGCCGGGGCGCCAGCGGATGGTCTGCCAGGCGGTGGAGGAGACTTGCGGCTTGGCGACGAGCGCGTCGGTGGCGAAGCGGGCGCGGGCTTCTTCCATGGTGTCGAGTGTCAGGCGATCGGCGTAGAGGGTCGGAACGACGGGGGCGCCGCGTTCGCCCAGGCGGCCGATATAGCGCTTGTCGGCATTCCAGCGCAGCACCGAGGCGGGGTTCTGGAGGCGGACGCCCTGCCCTTCCCAGCGTGTGACCGCTTCGACCCACCAGTCGTGGGCGTGGGGATAGCCCCAGGCGAGGAGCGGGAGGACTAGGGCGAATGGGGTGAGATCGCCGGCGTCGGCCCAGCTTCGGCCGACCACTTCCAGCCCGGCGGCACGCAGCGGCTCGGCATTGCGGTCGAGGACTTCGCGCCAGCGGGTCTGGTACGCTTCGTCGGCGGGATCGGGGGTGAGGATGCAGATCGTGGCGGTCATGGTCAGGGCATGTTGAAGTTGATGCCCTGGGCGAGGGGCAGATCGCGGCTGTAGTTGATCGTGTTGGTGGCCCGCCGCATGTAGGTCCGCCACGCGTCCGAGCCGCTTTCGCGGCCGCCGCCGGTTTCCTTTTCGCCGCCGAACGCGCCGCCGATCTCGGCGCCCGAGGGACCGATGTTGACGTTGACGATGCCGCAATCGGAGCCGGCGGCGGAGAGGAACAGCTCCGCCTCCCGAAGGTCGTTGGTGAAGATGGAGGAGGAGAGGCCCTGGGGGGCGAGGTTGTGCGCCTCGATCGCTTCATCGAGGGTGGAATAGCGCATCACGTAGAGGATCGGCGCGAAGGTTTCGGTGAGGGTGATCGGCGTCTGGCCCGGCATCTCCACCAGGGCCGGGCGGACGAAGAAGGCGTCGTCGGCGCTTTCGAGGCGCTCGCCGCCTTGCACGGCACCGCCCTGCTCGCGCGCGGCGGCGAGCGCGGCCTGCATGGCGTCGAAGCTCAAATTGTCGATCAGCGGGCCGACGAGGGTGCCGTCCTCGAGCGGATTGCCGACGGGGACGCCGGCCCAGATCTGCTTCAGGCGGGGGACGAGGGCGTCGTAGATGGTGTCGTGGACGAACAGGCGGCGCAGCGTGGTGCAGCGCTGGCCGGCGGTGCCGACGGCGGCGAAGGTGATGCCGCGCTCGGCGAGGTGGAGATCGGCGGTGGGTGCGACGACCATGCCGTTATTGCCGCCGAGCTCGAGCAGGGTGCGGCCGAAGCGGGCTGCAACCCGAGGCGCAACCTCGCGGCCCATGCGGGTGGAGCCGGTGGCGGAGACGAGCGCGACGCGGGGATTGTCGACCAAAGCCGCGCCGGTTTCGCGGGCGCCCTGCACCACCTGGCTGAGATCGGTGGGGGCGTCGCCGAAGCGGGCCAGTGCGCGCTCGAACAGCGCCTGCACGGCGCAGGCGGTGAGCGGCGTCTTTTCGGATGGCTTCCACACCACGGCGTCACCGCAGACGAAGGCGAGGCAGGCGTTCCACGCCCAAACCGCGACGGGGAAGTTGAAGGCGGAAATCACGCCGACGACTCCGAGCGGGTGCCAGGTTTCCATCATGCGGTGGCCGGGACGTTCGGTGGCGATGGTGAGACCGTAGAGCTGGCGCGACAGGCCGACGGCGAAGTCGCAGATGTCGATCATCTCCTGGACCTCGCCGAGACCCTCCTGGAGAATTTTTCCGGCTTCGAGGCTGACCAGCCGGCCGAGCGGTTCTTTCTCGGCGCGGAGCACGTCGCCGAACAAGCGGACAAGTTCGCCGCGGCGGGGCGGGGGCACGGTGCGCCAGGCGAGGAAGGCGGTGTGGGCACGCTCTACCGCCGCAGCGACATCTGCGGCGGACGCTACGGGAACGCCGCCGATCGCTTCGCCGTCCACCGGTGAGCGGGAGACGAGCGCGCCTTCCGGCAACGGCACGTCCAAGCGCTCGAATAAGGCGCGAGCTTCTTCGGCGGCATGGAATGGCAAAGCGAGGCTCCCGCAGGATCAAGTGGAGGGGTGGGGCCGCCCCTACGCGGCGGACGCGGCGGCTGTCGAGCGGCGCCGCCATACTGTCGGCTTCCGGACAGACAGGCCGTTTCGCTGGCGCTATGAACAGCGCCGGGGATTGTCTGCTGTGCAGCTTGGGGGGTGGATTATGACTGGGGAAGCTCGAACCGCCGCGCCCGCCGGCCCGCCTCTTTCGGGTTTCGCCTGCAATCGCCTGCTCGCCACCTTCAGCGCCGCCGACCGGACGGCGATCGGCGGCGCCGCTCAGCTTGTGACGCTAAAGCGCAAGGCGATCCTGTGGGATCAGGGCAGCGACCTCGACTACAGCTATTTCCCCGCTCCGGGCACGATGATCTCGCTGGCGATCGACCTAGAGGACGGATCGAGCGTCGAAGTGGCGAGCATCGGCAAGGAAGGCGCGGCCGGCGGCATCGTGAGTTGCGGCAGCGTGCGGTCGTTCGGCCGGGCGCTGGTCCAGATCGGCGGCCCGGCGTACCGGATTTCGCTGCCCGCGCTGGAGGCGGCGAAGGCGCGCTCGCCGTCTATCCGCTCGCTGTTCTGCCGGTATTCGGACGCGCTTCTCGCCCAGGTGATGCAATCGGTGGCGTGCAACGCCGCGCACCCGATGGAGGCGCGGCTGTGCCGCTGGCTGCTGACCTCGCTCGACCGGGTGGGCTCGCAGGACCTGCCGCTGACCCAGGCGATGCTGGCCGAAATGCTGGGCGTGCAGCGCACCACGGTGAACGCCGCAATCCAGTCGCTGCACGGGCAAGGCGTGATCGCGACCTCGCGCGGGCTGCTCCACGTTCTGGATCGCGCGGGGATCGAGCGGCGGGCGTGCGAATGCTATGCCCGGGTGGAGGACCACTTCGCTGCTTCCTTGCCCGAAGTACGGCCGCAGGCGGTGGACGCCACCGCATGAACTGGTACCGCCTTTACCGCTGGAACGACCGCGGCATTGCCCAGGTGTGGGACCTGGAAGCCGACGGCGAGCCGCAGGCGATTTCCGACGCCGCCGAACGGCTGGGCGGAGAGCGCGGCGAGTTGTGGCAGGGCAAGACGCTGGTGCAGCGCTTTCCGGTTGAAGTCCCCGCCTAGCCGGCGAACAACGCCTTGGCGGCGCTCAACCTTTTCACACCTTCCTCCAACGTTTCGCGCTTCTTGGCGAAGCACAGGCGGATGACGTTGGTGACGGGATCTTCCGCGTAGAAAGCGGAGAGCGGGATTGCGGCGACGCCCGCCCCGCGCACTGCGCGTTCGCAGAAGGCCATGTCCTCGAGCGCGACGCCCGAGGCGACGAGATCGACGTTGAGGAAGTAGGTGCCGTCGGCGCGCAGGGTGACGAAACCGGCGTCGCGAAGCGCAGCGTCGAGCCAGTCGCGGGCGGCGGCGAAGTCGGCGCGCATGGCTCCGTAATAGTCGTCGTCCTTGCCGAGGCCGAAGGCGACGGCGGCCTGGAGGTTGGGCGGGGTGGCGTAGGCGACATATTGGTGCGCCATGGAGATCGGCCTCCCGAGGTGCGGCGGCGCGGCGATCCAGCCGACCTTCCAGCCGGTGAGCGAGAAGATCTTGCCGGCCGAGCCGACCTTGACCGTGCGCTCCGCCATGCCCGGAAGGGAGGAGAGCGGGATGTGGGCGAGGCCGTCGAAGACGAGATGCTCCCACACTTCATCGGTAAGGGCGACGCAATCGTGGGCGACGCAGTGTGTCGCGAGGAGGCTGAGTTCGGCGTGGCCGAACACCCGCGCGCTGGGGTTGTGGGGGTTGTTGAAGATGACGAGTCTCGTGTTCGACGAGAAAGCGGCGTCGAGCGCGTGGGCGGTGATCTCCCAGTTCGGCGGCTCGAGCCGGACGAGCTTCGGGACGCCGCCTGCCCGAAGGACGAGGGGGAGATAGGCGTCGTATACCGGCTGGAGGAGGACCACTTCGTCGCCGGGGCTGACCAGCGCCATGATCGCGGCCGCGAGCGCTTCGGTGGCGCCGGAGGTAATTGTGATCCAGTCCGGATCGAGGGCGAGGCCCTGGTGACGGGCGTAATGGTCGACGACTGCCCGGCGAAGCTCGGGCAGGCCGCGCATCGGGGCGTATTGGTTGGAGCCGGCGGTGAGCGCCTGCGCGGCGCGGGCGACGACGTCGTCTGGCCAGCCGAAGTCCGGGAAGCCCTGGCCGAGGTTGACGGCCCCGTGCTCCACCGCGAGCGCCGACATGTGGGCGAAGATCGAAGTGGGGAGGTTGGCGAAAAGCGGGTTCATCGGCGCAGGCGCTCGATCATCGCGGTGGCGGCGGCTGGGTTGCGCTCCTTGGCGCCGGAGATGAAGAAGACGTAGGTTTCGCGGGGTGCGGGCGGCTGTGGGGCGGCGTTGTAGGGGAGGTTGTCGGGGCTTTCGCCGCGCGACCAGGCTTTCGCGATGTCTGTCCAGCGGTCTAGCGCGTCTTCGGGGTAGCCGGTGGGCACGTCTTCGCGGGCGCACATCAAGCGGGCGTAGGCGAAGTCTCCGCTGAGATCCGAGACGCAGGGGAAGTCGTCGCTGTCGCCGTAGACGATGGCCACCCCGGCCGCGCGGGCGAGCGCGACGAAGGCGGGGTCCCGGAAGCTTTCGTGGCGGACTTCGACGGCGTGCTGGAGGGGCATTCCGGCTTGGGTGCGCGGCAGGAGGGCGAGGAAGGCGGCGAAGTCGTCGGGGTCGAACCGCTTGGTGGCCATGAACTGCCAGAGGATCGGGCCGAGCTTGTCGCCGAGTTCGGTGAAACCCTGTCCGCAGAAGCGCTCCACCGCCTCGCCGCCCTCGCCCAGCACCTTACGGTTGGAGCAGTAACGCGAGCCCTTGATGGCGAATTTGAAGCCTTCGGGCACCGTCTTGGCCCAGCGGGCGAAGAGATCGGGGCTTTGCAGCTTGTAGTATGTGGCGTTGATCTCGATCGCGGTAAGACGCTCGGACGCGAAGGCGAGCTGCTTGGTTTTGGCAAGGCCCGGCGGATAAAAAGTGCCGCGCCAGGGATCGAAGTCCCACCCGCCGATGCCCACCCGGATCGCGCCTGCTTGCATGGTGTGGGGCTAGCTTGGCTGATGTGCGGGCACAAGCTTAAAGCCCCTCGCCCCTCTGGGGAGAGGGGTTGGGGAGAGGGGCACGGCGCGTTGTGATTACGCGGGGACGCCTCACCCCCTCTCCCCTGCCCTCTCCCCAGGGGGGAGAGGGAGTTTTGGACCTGTGCTTTGCGACGAGGGGCGGTAGGAAGTTCTATGACCATGCTCCGGCTCCTTCTCCTGTTCGTGCTCGCCTTTGCGACCGCCGCTTCGCCCGCGCCTGCGAAGAAGAAGGTGCTGATCTTCAGCGGCACCACCGGGTACCGGCACACCTCGATCGACGAGGCGGTGCCGGCGGTGGCGCGGCTGGTGCGGGCGCAGGGGATGGAGCCGGTGGCGAGCGAGGCGCCGGCGGCATTCGACGATCTTTCCGGCTATGCGGCGATCGTCTTGCTGAGCAGCACCACCGACCCGAAGAAGCCGGAGAGCGAGTGGCTTGTAGGGGCGCGGCGCGAGGCGCTGCAGCGGTTCGTGCACGGCGGCGGCGGGGTGGTGGCGATCCACGCGGCGGCGGATTCGCACTATGGCTGGCCGTGGTACACGAAGATGATCGGCGGGCGGTTCGCGACCCATCCGCAAGGCACGCCCAAGGGCACGCTTCGGCGGGTGACGCGGGCGAACCCGGCGACCAAGGCGATGCCGGAGCGGTTCGAGCGAACGGACGAATGGTATTATTTCGACGACCAGGATGCGGAGGCGCAGTTGCTGGTGACGCTCGATCCGCAGTCGATCGGCGCGGCGGACGTGAATGCCAATCCGGTCGCCTGGGCCAAGGAGTTCGAGGGCGGCCGCGTGTTCTACACGGCGATGGGGCACACGGCGGAGAGCTATGCCGAGCCGCTGTTCCTGGCGCACGTGGCCGGCGGGTTGCGCTGGGCGACGCGGCACTGAGCTTTGCGTCGACGGCCATGCCTGTTTATGCAGCCGCGACACACCAGCCGAAGGACAGACCCGTGACCGACATCGACCGCATCCTCGACGCCGCGCCTGTGATCCCAGTGCTGGTGATCGAGCGGGAAGAAGATGCGGTGCCGATCGCCCGGGCGCTGGTTGCGGGCGGGCTTCGAGTACTGGAGGTGACCCTGCGCACGCCGGCGGCTCTGGGCGCAATCCGGGCGATGAAGCAGGTGGAAGGCGCAATCGTCGGCGCGGGGACGGTGCTCAACGCGCGGCAGTATGAGCAGGCCGTGGAGGCGGGTTCCGAGTTCGTGGTGAGCCCGGGCTTTACGTCGGCGGTGGGCGACGCCGCGGCGCGATCGGGCGTGCCGCTGTTGCCCGGAGTCGCCGATGCCGGCGACATCATGCGGGTGCTGGATTTCGGGATCACGCGGATGAAGTTCTTTCCGGCAGTGGTGTCAGGTGGAGTTCCGGGGCTGAAGGCGTTCAGTTCGGTGTTCGGCGGGGTGCGGTTCTGCCCCACGGGTGGGATTACGCTTGAGAATGCGCCCGAGTGGTTGGCGCTGCCTTCGGTGGCGTGCGTGGGCGGGACTTGGCTGGTGCCCTCAGGGGTGGACGTGGATGAGGCGGCGATCACCGAGCGGGCTCGGGTCGCGGCCGGGTTGAAGCGTTAGGAGGGGCGCACCGCCTTTACCAACCCCGCTCATTTCGAGCGAAGTCGAGAAACGGGCTCCCACTGCTCGTTCGCGTCTCTCGACTTCGCTCGAGACGAGCGGATACCACGGAACGTCAGCGCCTCTTGCATAACTATGCACGCGGGTGCATAGACGCCGGCCCATGATTCGTGTTGCGATCCTTGGAGCTTCGGGCTTCGTTGGTGCCGAGCTGCTTCGGCTAATGAGCGGGCACTCGTCCCTAGTGCCGGTGCGGCTGTTCGGCGACAGCCAAGCCGGACAGGCGCTGGAGGCGGTGCATCCGCAGCTTGCCCTTGCTTATCCCGGGATGACGGTGGAGCGCTTTTCGTCGGAGTCCCTGGAAGGGGTGGACCTGGTGTTCGCCGCCCTTCCCCACGGCCATTCGCAGCGGCTGGCCGGCGAGATCATCGCGCGGGATATCGCGTTTGTGGACCTTGGCGCGGACTTCCGGCTGGACGACGCGGCGGAATATCAGCGCTGGTATGGCGAGCCGCACGGCGCGCCGGAGTTGCTCGATCGCTTTGTTTATGGCCTGCCCGAATATTATCGGGACGAGATCGCCGGGTCGCGCACGGTTTCCGCGCCGGGCTGTTATCCGACCTCGGCGATCTTGGCGCTGAAGCCGCTGCTGCCGCTGATCGATGCGTCCACGATTGTCGTCGATGCGGCATCCGGCGTGACCGGGGCGGGGCGCGGGCTGAGCGAGACGACGCACTTCAACAGCGTGGCGGAAAGCTTCAGCGCCTATGGGCTGCTCGGGCATCGTCATACCGCCGAGATGGAGATGGCCCTTGGCGGGACAGTGCTGTTCACCCCTCACCTCCTGCCGACCAACCGCGGCATCCTTGCGACCTGCTACGCGCAGGCGAAGGGGCCGTGCGATCCGCTCGGGGCGCTTCGGGAAGCTTATGCGGACGAGCCGTTCGTCCATGTGTCGGAACGGCCGCCGGCGACCAAGTGGACCCTTGGATCGAATGCCGTCCACCTTACCGCCCGCTACGACGAACGCACCGGCCGGGTGCTTGCAATCGCCGCCCTCGACAATCTTGTGAAAGGAGCCGCCGGACAGATGATCCAGTGCGCCAATCTGATGTTCGGCCTCGATGAAACCGCCGGCCTGCCGCGCGTGGGAGTGTGCCCGTGAGCGTGACCGCGGCCGAAGGGTTCGTTGCGGCGGGGTGCCATGCCGGGGTGAAGCGGCGGCGCTATGATATGGCGCTGGTGGTGACGGAGGATCGCAGGCCGGTGGCGGCGGCGGCGGTGTTTACGCAGAACAAGTTCTTCGCGCCTCCAGTGGCGGCGAGCCGGGAGCGGCTTGCAGCGAACGGGGGACGCGCGGCGGCGATTATCGTCAATTCGGGCAATGCCAATGCCGGCACGGGCGCTCCGGGTCGGGCCGATGCGGAGGCGATGTGCGCCGCGACCGGGCAAGCGTTGGGGATAGATACTGGCGATGTGCTGGTCTGCTCGACCGGGATCATCGGCACGCCGCTACCGATGGACAAGATCCTCTCCGCCACGCCGAAGCTTGCCAAAAAGCTGTCGGCGGAGGGCGGGCAGGATGCGGCCAAGGGCATCCTCACCACGGACCATGCGGAGAAGCAGGCGCTGGTCCGCGGCTCGACCTTCACGCTCGGCGGGATGGCCAAGGGCTGCGGGATGATCGCGCCGAACATGGCGACGATGCTCGCGTTCCTGACCACCGACGCGGATGTCTCGGCGGAGGAGATGACGCAGATCCTGCGCGACGCCGCCGACCGGACGTTCAACACGCTGAACGTCGACGGCGCGACCTCGACCAACGACACGGTGATCCTGCTCGCCTCGGCGCGGCGCGGGCGGCCCGACATGGCCGAGTTCGCCGACGCGGTGCACAAGGTGTGCGAGGACCTCACCTACCAGATGGCGCGCGACGCCGAGGGGATGACCAAGATGGTTGCGCTCTCGGTTACAGGTGCGGTGTCGGACGAGGAGGCGCGGATCGCGGCCAAGAACATCGCCGAGAACAATTTGGTGAAGTGCAGCTGGTATGGCAGCGATCCCTATTGGGGGCGGCTGCTTGCGGCGGCGGGATCCTCGGGCATCGCGTTCGAAGCCGAGAAGACCAGCGTCGCGTATGGCGGCGTAGTGGTGTCGCGGGCCGGGACCAATGCGGAGCATGACGGCGAGGCGGTGCGCACGCACATGGCCAACGAGCGGATCGAGATCGAAGTGGCGCTGGGGCTCGGCTCCGGGCGGGCGCAGGTAATCGGCATCGATCTCGGCCCGGGCTACATCAAAGAAAATTCGAAAACGTCATGAGAAGCCCGACCGAAACTGCCCGCGTTCTTGTCGAGGCGCTGCCGTATATTCGCCGTTTCACCGGGAAATCGGTGGTGGTGAAATTGGGCGGCGCGGCGATCGACAAGGAGGTCGATCGGGCGCTGGCGCAGGACGTGCTGCTGCTGCGCTCCGTCGGGGTGCGGGTGGTGCTCGTCCACGGCGGCGGGCCGCAGGTCGATGTGATGATGCGGCGGATGGGCAAGGAGCCGGAGTTTCGCGACGGGCTGCGGGTCACCGACGCGGAGACGCTGGAAATCGTGCGCATGGTGCTGGTCGGCAAGATCAACCGCGATCTCGTCGCCACTATCAACCGCGAAGCGCTGGATGAGCCGGTTGCGGTGGGCGTGTCGGGCGAGGATGCGGGGCTGCTGACAGTGACTCCGCGGGAGAGCTCGCTGGGGTTCGTAGGCGATGTCAGCTTCGTTCGGGACAGCGTGCTTCACCGGCTGCTCGACGAGGGCCTTGCCCCGGTGGTCTCGACCATCGGCGCGGACGACACCGGGCAGCCGTACAACATCAACGCCGACGAGGCGGCGCGCGCGATCGCGGTGGCGATGGGGGCCGAGAAGATCGTTTATCTCACCGCCGCGCCCGGGCTGCTCGAGGATGTGAAGGACGAGAACAGCCTGGTGCCGCGGCTTACCTCCGCCGAGCTTCGTTTGGCGATCGAGGGCGACAGCGTCAGTGCGGGCATGATCCCCAAGCTTCGCGCCTGCGCCGATGCGGTGGATGCCGGCGTCGGCACCGCGCACATCATCGACGGCCGGGTGCCGCACGCCTTGCTGGTGGAGCTGCTCACCGACGAGGGCATCGGCACCATGGTGCGGCGGGAGAAGAGCTGGTGAGGGACCTCCTAACGATTGCCGATCTTGGGCGCGACGGGATCGAGGCGATCCTCGCTCTGGCGGAGCGGCGCGACCTTGGCCAGACGCTCGCCGGCAAGGGCGTGGCGCTGGTCTTCCAGAAGCCGAGCGCGCGGACCCGCAACTCGATGGAGATGGCGGTGGTGCAGCTTGGCGGCCACCCGATCTATATCCAGAAGGACGAGGTCGGCCTCGGCACGCGCGAGACGGCCGAGGACGTGGCGCGTACTTTGGCCTGCTATCACGAAGTAATCGCGGCGCGGGTGATGGATCACTGGGACCTGGTGCGAATGGCGGGCGCGACCGACACGCCGGTGCTCAACATGCTGTCCGACACCGCCCATCCGCTGCAGGCGCTGGCCGATTTGAAGACGGTGAAGCAGCTGCTCGGCGGGTTCGAGGGCGCGCGGATCGCTTATGTCGGCGATGCGGACAACAATGTTTGCCGTTCGCTCGCCGAGGCGTGCTCGCTGCTTGGGGTAGAGATGCGGATTGCGAGCCCCCAAGGTTATGCGCTGCCCGAGACGCTTGAGCATGTGACGCAGACGGATGATCCGGCGGAGGCGGTGGCCGGGGCGCAGATCGTCTACACGGATGTCTGGGTGTCGATGGGTCAGGATGGCGAGACGGAGGCGCGGATGGAGGCGCTTGCACCTTATCAGGTCAACGAGGCGCTGATGGCACGGGCGCCGGATGCGCACTTTCTCCATTGTCTCCCTGCCCGCCGCGGCGAGGAAGTGACGGACGGGGTGATGGACGGCGCGAAGAGCGCGGTGTGGTTGCAGGCGGAGAACCGCATGCACACGGGGCGGGGCGCGCTGGCCTGGATGGTTGGGGCGTGAAGGGGGTGGGGCATCCTGTTCCTCTCCGGAACGGGGAGGGGGACCAGGCGAAGCCTGGTGGAGGGGGCCCTGCCTCATGCAGCTCGCTCCGCTCGCCCCCCTCCACCGCACTTCGTGCGGTCCCCCTCCCCGTGCCGGGGAGGATTTACGCGTGATCGAGGGGCGCTCCCGCCGGCAGAAGGCGATTGCCGAGATCATCCGCGAGGAGGCGCTGGGCAGCCAGGAGGAGGTGACTTGCCGCCTCAAGGCGCAGGGCTTTTCGGTGACTCAGGCGACGGTGTCGCGCGACCTCGACCAGATGGGGGCGGTGAAGGTGAAGCGCTCCGGCGTGATGACCTATGCCTTGCCCGACCAGATCGGCGACAACGACTGGGCGGCGGCGCGGCTGGCGCGGATCCTTTCCGACTGGGTGCAGTCGGTGGAAGCGGCGGGCACGATGCTCGTGCTCAGGACGCCGCCCGGTTCCGCCCACCTTGTCGGCCTCGCCCTCGATCAGGCCAGGCTTCCCGAAATCGCCGGCACGATCAGCGGCGACGATACCCTCTTCCTTGCCCTGCGCGACGGCGTCGTGCCGGGCATCATGGCGGAGCGATTCCGCAAGCTTTCCCAGGAGTGATCATGTCCGTCTCACCGCCGCCCAAGAAGGTCGTCCTTGCCTATTCGGGAGGTCTCGACACCTCGATCATCCTGAAATGGCTGCAGACCGAATATGGCGCGGAGGTGGTGACCTTCACCGCCGATCTGGGCCAGGGCGAGGACATCGCGCCGGCGCGGGCCAAGGCGGAGCTGCTCGGCATCAAGCCGGAGAACATCTTCATCGAGGACGTGCGCGAGGAGTTCGTGCGCGATTACGTGTTTCCGATGTTCCGGGCGAACACGGTGTATGAGGGCCAGTATCTGCTTGGCACTTCCATCGCCCGGCCGCTGATCGCCAAGCGCCAGATCGAGATCGCGAGGGCGGTCGGCGCCGACGCGGTGTGCCATGGGGCGACCGGGAAGGGGAACGACCAGG
>Ga0190273_10000452_pt1 | contig 15723 bp, 11 predicted proteins | sample Popmic504IS_FD_134513 | JGI IMG/M metagenome (GOLD analysis project Ga0190273, IMG submission 134513) | Populus adjacent soil microbial communities from riparian zone of Shoshone River, Wyoming, USA - 504 IS | ecosystem: Environmental > Terrestrial > Soil > Riparian zone > Trees stand | place... | reverse complement strand
TATATATATATATATATATATATATATATATATATATATATATATATATATATATATATATATATATATATATATATATATATATATATATATATATATATATATATATATATATATATAAATAAATATATATATATATATTTATAAATAAATATATATATATATATTTATATAATATATATATATATATATATTTATATATATATATATATAATACACACCGACACAGAATATGTAAGGGGGGGTAATATAACACGATTTATAAAACACTAGTCAATAAATCCCCAATCTCTATTTTCACCAAAACATAAAATACCGGGTGTTTCCCCCTGTATGTGCATCTCTGGGAGATAGACACCCCAAAACCTTCTCCTTTTTCAGAGATGGGGAGTATCCACATAGCGGCCATCGGGATTATTATTGGGAAATTACGCCTAAACCCCCCCAATTGCACCTCTTTTCGGGGATAGTGTAAAAGTGGCACTTATTTATGCCTCAAATCCAACACTATAAATTAGCCGCCCTCTAATTACGCCGTCGTCGGAGATTACCTATGTAAAAAATCCCTATGAATTTATACCTAAAACTGCAAGGCGGCTAATTTAAAAAATTTTACTGTATTTCAAACTAAATAATAAGTAATTATAAGGCTAGTACGGGTGCAATTGGGGGTGGGTTTAGGCGTATTTTCCCAATAATAATAATCCCGATGGCCGCTATGTGGATACTCCCCATCTCTGAAAAAGGAGAAGGTTTTGGGGTGTCTATCTCCCAGAGATGCACATACAGGTGGAAACACCAAAAACTTTTGGCATTAATAAATTTATATAACAATAAGTATATATAATGACCCTAAACACAAATCCATCAATTTTTAACTACGCAAACAAATTAGTGTGAATTATTCTATTAAGTATAGCTGTACCTACCCTATATGTGTCATTAACCTATAAGACCTTACTTTTGGAATGGACTATAATATCAATGTGACAGACACCTATTATTTTCACCATAATCATCGATCCACTGGGTATATTATTTTCCATAACCGTATTATTTATTTCAGCAAATGTGCTTAGATTCTCAACTATCTACATATCTGAAGAAAAGTATAAGAATCGATTTACTATTCTAGTATTACTCTTCATCTTATCAATAAATCTACTAATCTTTCTCCCACACTTTATAATCCTATTGCTGGGGTGAGACGGCCTCGGAATCGTTTCCTTTGTCCTAGTAATTTATTACCAAAATTCCAAATCATTAGGGGCCGGAATAATTACAGCCCTAACAAATCGAATTGGGGACGTTATACTATTATTAGCAATTGCATGAACCATTAACCAAGGACACTGACTTATTATTAACATGTGGGATTCACCATTTACAAAATATCAAATCATTGCAATTATGGTTGCCGCAATGACGAAAAGAGCACAAATGCCTTTCTCGAGCTGACTACCTGCTGCCATAGCAGCCCCTACCCCAGTATCTGCTCTAGTACACTCATCTACTTTAGTTACTGCGGGAGTATTTTTAATAATCCGTTTCTACGCTTTTCTACATACTCTCCCTTATTTTAATTCTATAATTCTCTTTATCGCAGTATCCACCATATTTATAGCCGGTCTAAGAGCTACCACAGAATGTGACATAAAAAAAATTATTGCTCTATCCACCCTCAGCCAATTAGGAATAATAATAACTAGAATTGGACTAAACATACCTAATCTAGCCTACTTTCACATAGTAACCCATGCCCTATTTAAAGCACTTCTATTTATTTGTGCCGGCGCATTCATCAATGAACACCTCCATACTCAAGATCTACGATGAATGGGTAATCTATTTTCACAAATACCAACTGCTAGAGCCTGTATTTCACTAGCAAATCTTGCATTATGCGGATTTCCATTTATAGCTGGCTTCTACTCCAAAGATTTAATTATAGAAGCCTCTATTAACATAAACCACAACATAGCAATAGTTTTTATTGCATTCATCAGTTTAGGACTTACCTCATTTTATTCAGTTCGATTTAGACTAATTGTATTATGGGGGCCCAACCTTACAAACCCACTACTAAAAATCAAAGAACACATAAATATCATCTTACCCACAATACTTCTAGGATCTATATCAATTGTTGCCGGTAGAACAATCAGATGATTAATATTAATTACAAACAACATTTTCACACTCCCGTTACACCTAAAGTTAATGCCTATCATATTAATTACAACCGGCTTAATTATTGCCTGAATTATTAATACTAACCACAACACTAATACCTCCCACAGAATAAAACTTGCTATAACACACTATGCATCCTGCATAATATGATTCCTAGTGCCACTATCATCTCAATTCATAATAAAAGCACCACTATATACAGCGCATCAATATATAAAAACTATGGACCAGGGGTGATTAGAATTATTAGCCGGTCAAGGCTCATTTACATCATCCGCTAATTTATCTAACACTATAATAAATATTACACCAAAACAACCTACAACATATCTAACCATCTCTTCCATTCTTCTTATAACTATGATAAGCACAATAATTATTCACTCTTCATAATAATTAAGATAGCTTAAATACAAAGCGTGCCATTGAAGCTGACAAGTTGATTAAATCTCTTAATAATATTTATATGTGGTGTATATCAACACACAGACTTTTCATGTCTGTAAAATATTCTAATATCATATAATAACCAGTTTATAGTTTAAAAAAAAACCTTGACTTTGGGTGTCAATAATCTCCCTACACAGTAAACTGATGAATTGATAGCTTAAGTATAAAGCAATGATCTTGTAAGTCATATATTGGATTATTCCTCAATTCTATGGTATCTCAAAACATAAATATTTTTCTACATATGGCATTTTATGCAATAGTATTCACATTCCTTATTCAACGACACCACTTTTTAATATCCTTATTTTCCTTAGAGGGAATAATATTAACATTAGTGGCTATAATCCCACTCTCATTGTCTCTATCCAATATGACTATCCCCACAATTAGAATTATTCTACTTACATTTGGTGCCTGCGAAGCAAGACTAGGACTTAGACTAATGGTTATAATATCTCGCTATTATGGCAGAGACATATTTAAATCGCTATCTACAAACAAATGTTAAAAGTCCTTTTACCACTTCTTTCTCTCACCATTATTATAAACACCAACCTATACTGATGAATTACAATATCATCCCTTATACTTATCACCCTTATATCAAGGATGTTAATTATACCTATCAGCCAGTTAAATATATCAATTACTTCATTTTCATCTATAGATACAATGTCCGCTACTCTAATTACTCTGAGAATCTTAATCGCTGGACTGATAATAATAGCAAGATCTAAAATCTTTATTAACTCAAATAGGCATAAAATATTTTCAACAATAAACTTATTACTACTATTTATTCTTATCAATTGCTTTTCTTCATCTAATATTATCACATTCTATATCTGATTTGAAGCCTCTCTCATCCCAACTATAGTAATTATTATAACATGGGGTTATCAACCAGAACGATTACAAGCAAGAATATATCTAATATTGTACACAATTTCAGCATCATTACCAATATTTATCATATTTTGTTCCATATATTCATCATCTAATCATTTAATACTATATATACCCTCAGAACTTAACTTCCCTCCATTTTACTCCATAAGTTCTCTATTCTGACTAATAACCATAGCAGGTTTTCTTGTAAAATTACCAATATTTACAACACACCTGTGGCTACCTAAAGCCCATGTAGAAGCCCCCATTGCAGGATCTATAGTACTGGCAGCTATTCTTCTGAAACTTGGAGGCTACGGTCTAGCTCGAATAACCTCTTCATTCCAAAACATAGTTCACTTATCAACTCCCCTACTAATAAGAATTTCAATAACCGGGGCTGTAATTACAAGAATAATCTGTATACGTCAACCAGATCTAAAATCCTTAATTGCTTACTCATCTGTCGGACACATAGGTCTAATACTTGCTGGAATGCTGTCTAATTCATCTTGAGGTATAACAGGTAGTCTTATAATAATGGTGGCCCATGGACTAAGATCCTCCGCCTTATTTATTATGGCTAACCTTTCATATGAAATTACTCATACTCGAAGTATATTCTTAACAAAAGGACTTATAACCATCAACCCAATTATAACATTATGGTGATTCTTATTTACCTCAGCAAATATAGCCGCACCACCATCAATCAATCTTTTAAGGGAAATTACATTAATCACAGCCACACTTACAAAATCTATATTTCTAATCCCATTACTTGGACTTGTAAGATTCTTGACCGCAATATATTCCCTACACATATACACTACTACACAACACGGACAAATTAGTAATTTTACACACCCTCTACACCCACTTAAAACCAAAGATATACTAATACTTCTAATTCATCTTTATCCACTAATCATACTAATTACTAAACCCGAACTTATTAGTATATGAAACTGATAAAATAGTTAAGACTTAACATTAAATTGCAAATTTAAAAACGTATAATATACTTTTATCTAGTAAGATAAGCTATTCAAGCTAGTGGGCTCATACCCCAACAAAGAGATATTCTCTCTTACTATTAGTTTGATTCTAACTAATATATTTACAATGATTATAAAGTACATGTAAACTATGTGCCTCATACACTAAATTCTACAAATCTACAGTACATAAAACTACTAAATTTTAAATAAAGTAGTGGTATTAATTATACTAACTGGCAAAAATTGTGCCAGCCGCCGCGGTTAGACAATAAGTTAATGTAAATAAAATAAAGGCCAAATGATCAATTAAATTATAGTACTAATACTCACTAGTGGTATAATACATAAAGACCTAGACTCATAAACTATAATAAACAAAATCATAAAATCTTAGACAAAAACAAGGATTAGATACCCTTCTATTTAAGACCTAAAATATGCCGGATAATAAAATCAACTGATTAAAATCCAAAGGATATGGCGGTGTTTTTATATAATCAGGGGAACCTGTTCCTTAATTCGATAGTCCACGAAAATTCCACCTCTTTTAGAATCTCAGCCTGTGTACTGCTGTCGCCAGTAAACCTATGAAAGAAAGTTTACAAAAAATACAATCTATTTAACGTCAAGTCAAAGTGCAGCCTATAAAGAGGGGGTAATGGGTTACAACCTTTAAAAAGATTACGAAAGAATAAAATAAAAATATTCCAAAGGTGGACTTGAAAGTAATATTTATAAACTTAAAATATAAAAATTTCTAAAACATGTACACATCGCCCGTCACTCTCATCTAAAGACGAGATAAGTCGTAACAAAGTAAACGTAACGGAAGTTGCGTCTGTAAGAATATAGCACAATTAATGCATTTTACTTACACTAAAAATATGATAAATCATCTATTCTTATTATTATCTAATAATCATACAACAAAATATATAAAATACAAGTAATTTCATAATAATATATACAACCCACCTTAATACAAGTACTACAAAGGAATCATAAATAAAAATAAGTAATTATAAATTAATGTACCTTGTGCATAATGGTTTTACAACCTACATTTTTATAACATACCCCGAATTCTAAATGAGCTTAATTTATAATGATAAGAACCCAATAATAAATGTGGCATCATTTTTATAATATATAAATTAAGAGGCTACATACCAATCGCATTAGAACATCGCTGGTTTTCCTTTAACATTATACATTAATAAAATAAATTTTTACTAAATTTATATTTTAGATAATATAGGACAAGCCATATTATCGACCACCTATAAAATTATAAATATATAATTAGTATGCCTATAAACAGCAACCTTAATTACGTTACAGTAAATAAACCAATAATCAATTTATAATGATGAACAAAACAAAGGAAGTATGAATTCAACAACTCAATTCATTACACTATGTAAAAACAAGTATTTAATAAAATTACAAACTAGTTATATACAAAAATTTAATGTATTTTACTAAAAATCTGTATCAGGAACTCGGCAATACCTATTTCGACTGTTTAACAAAAACATTGCTTTATGAAACTGATATAAAGTAATCTCCTGCCCAGTGAAATTTTTCAACGGCCGCGGTATCCTAACCGTGCAAAGGTAGCATAATAACTTGCCTATTAATTGTAGGCTAGAATGAACGGGGTAACGAAATAAGATCTTTCTTATACAGACCAATAAAAACTATTATTTAAGTGAAGAAACTTAAATATAATTAAAGGACAAGAAGACCCTATAGAGCTTTAATTTAAACCTACAGTATAGCTTACATTTAGGTTGGGGTAACCAAGGAATAAATCATCCTTCAATAATAAGATAAACAAATCATACCACTGATCCTACAATAGATTACCGATATAAGCTACCTTAGGGATAACAGGCTAATCCTATTACAGAGCTCTTATCAACAATAGGGATTGGCACCTCGATGTTGGCTTAGAATATCTAAATGGCGCAGCAGCCATTTTAAGAAAGTTTGTTCAACTTATAATATTCTACATGAGCTGAGTTCAGACCGGCGTAAGCCAGGTTAGTTTCTATCCTTAATTTACCAAAATAAAACATAGTACGAAAGGACCTGTTTTAAATATATAATATTACAATAAAATAAATTTACAAATATATAATAATAACAACTCACCCACAATGCAAGAAAGTTGGCAGATTAATGTAACTGACTTAGAATCAGTAAATGAATAACAATTCACTTTCTTGTAGATTAATTTAAATAGAATAGTTAATTTGCACTTAACAAGTGGATCCTCCATCTACAATCTATAGTTAAGGCAACAAATGACCTTGAAAGTCATAAATAAATGTTCAATTCATTTATAGATTTATTAAGGTGGCAGATTAATGCAATAGATTTAAACTCTATATATGAGATATTCTCCCTCAATAATGATCTCCTTCTCAATCTCATTTATCTTAAGATATGTTATGGCCTTACTCGCCATAGCTTTCTACACACTAATAGAACGAAAATTTCTGGGCTACTTTCAACTACGAAAGGGACCAAATAAAGTTATATTAACTGGGCTTCCTCAACCATTCGCAGATGCTATTAAATTATTTACAAAAGAACAGACAAACCCCACTCCTGCAAATCTATCACCATACATATTTGCTCCAATTTTAGGGCTAATTTTAGCTCTAATACTATGAACACTATTCCCCCACTCAAATCCATCAGCATTTTTTATATATGGAATTCTATTTTTCTTATGTGTTTCTAGAATAAATGTATACACAACTTTTATAGCAGGTTGATGTTCAAACTCTAAATATGCCCTTTTGGGTGCCCTTCGAGGAGTTGCACAAACAATTTCATATGAAGTATCTATGTCCCTCATTTTATTATCGGTATTAATTCTACATAAATCAATAGATATAAATATAATAAAACCATTAACATGAATATCCATGTTAATTATACCCCTTGCAGTAATATGATTTATTACAAATCTAGCAGAAACTAATCGCACTCCATTTGATTTTGCAGAAGGCGAATCTGAATTAGTCTCCGGATTTAACGTAGAATATAGTGCTGGTATATTTGCATTAATTTTTATAGCCGAATACGCCAATATTTTATTTATAAGGCTTTTAACTGCCACACTCCTATCTGGAGAAATTTATATATTTCAAGACGTACAATTGATTATAAAAACTATAATTCTAACTACTCTCTTTGTATGAGTCCGTGCCACCCTACCTCGAATACGATACGACAACTTAATATACTTAACATGAAAAAGATTCCTACCGCTAAGTCTTGCAACAATTATCCTATTAGCACCAACCCTACTAATATAGATATTGCGCCGGACGAACGGATAACTCTGATGACGTTAATTATGGTTTATACCCAATATCTATAAAATGCAATACCTACTAGATAGCTTAAGATAAGCGCCTGACTTTTAATCAGAGGATAATAATATATTTCTAGTTAATGATACTTCTATCTACATCATCTAGTATTGCTATTATTTTACCACTAATTGTATTCTCTATCGCATGAATTACAGCAATGCGCTCTCCATCAAATCGAGAAAAATCTTCTCCATTTGAGTGCGGATTTGACCCCAATCATAACGCACGAGTCCCATTTTCTATGCGATTTTTCCTATTAGCAATTATTTTCATTGTATTTGACATCGAAATTGTTTTATTAATCCCACTACCCATTTTAACACAAACTACTAATATATCAATTATTCTAATTAATACTACCATTTTTACAGTAATTCTAATTGCTGGTCTAATCCATGAATGAAACGAAGGGTCTCTTAACTGAGCTTACTAAAACGTATTAGATAAACTAAAGCTTCTAACTTTGTGTTTGGTGGCTCAAACCCCCCACGTTTTTATGTTTTACATAAATAAACCATTCCTTCTAATAACAACATCTATATTAATTATTAGATCAATTATAGCTCTATCTAGTAGAAACTGAATTTTCCTATGAATATCCATAGAAATTAATATGCTAAGATTTATTCCTATAATAACAAACTCAAAAAAAAACCAAGAAACAGAAGCAGCAATTAAATACTTTATAGCACAAGCACTTGGATCTAGAATTATATTAATAAGCAGTTTAGTTCAATGATCCAGATCACCCATCAACTTCCTAAACTACTTATTAATTGCTTCAATTTTACTTAAACTTGGTATAGCCCCCATACATTTTTGATTCCCATCTGTAATAACATCACTATCCTGGATTTCATGTATAATTCTAGCCACATGGCAAAAATTAGCGCCTCTAATTATTTTAAGATTATTTATACAAATAAATATATCATTTACCCTAATTATTTCATCTATGAATGCTTTATTAGGTGGAATAATAGGAATAAATCAGTCCCACCTTCGAACTATTATGGCCTACTCATCAATCACTCATATGGGATGAATAACTAGTATACTTTATATCAAAGCCCCTCTCATAACTATTACTTATTATGTAATATATTGTTTAATTACGATTCCATTATTCATCATATTAAATACACTTAGCCAAATCAATAATAAACAATTTAATAAACTAAACATAATATCACCCTCCATTCAACTTATACTCCCAATTATACTATTATCCTTAAGTGGAATACCCCCGCTCACAGGATTTATTCCTAAATGATTAACCATATATTCAATATCTTTCGACACTCCTATTACACTAATTTTATTAATTTTAGGTGCTATAATAAATATGTATTTTTATATAAATATTTTATTCAACTCTCTTCTATCTATAAACTTTAACAATACAACTCTAATGCACACCACCCCAACCCCTAAACTAACAATAATTATTGCAACAACATCTCTTTTTATACTTCCATTACTTGTAATATAATATGCGCTGACTTTTCTCTACTAATCACAAAGACATTGGAACACTTTATTTTATTCTAGGAGTTTGAGCAGGAATAATAGGAGCAGCAATAAGACTCCTAATCCGTATTGAACTTAGACAACCTGGATCATTCCTCGGAAGAGACCAACTTTATAATACTATTGTTACGGCACACGCATTTCTGATAATTTTCTTTCTAGTAATACCAGTATTTATTGGAGGGTTCGGAAATTGACTACTACCACTAATACTAGGTGCGCCAGATATAGCATTCCCTCGACTTAACAATATAAGATTCTGGTTACTGCCCCCTTCACTTATACTACTTTTATCATCTGCAGCAGTAGAAAAAGGGGCAGGTACCGGGTGAACCGTATACCCACCCTTAGCTAGAAACATTGCTCATGCAGGACCATCAGTTGATTTAGCAATTTTCTCCCTACACTTAGCAGGTGCTTCATCAATTCTTGGAGCTGTAAATTTTATTTCAACAGTAATTAATATACGATGACAAGGACTTCAATTAGAGCGAATCCCCCTATTCGTATGGGCCGTAACAATTACAGTAGTTTTACTTCTACTCTCTCTCCCAGTATTAGCTGGAGCTATTACCATATTACTGACAGATCGAAATTTAAACACATCATTCTTTGATCCTGCCGGCGGGGGAGACCCAATTTTATATCAACATCTATTCTGATTCTTCGGACACCCAGAAGTTTATATTTTAATTATTCCTGGATTTGGAGCAATTTCACACATCGTAACACACTATAGAGCCAAAATAGAATCATTCGGCTCTCTAGGTATAATTTATGCTATACTGGGCATCGCTGTCTTAGGATTTATCGTATGAGCACACCACATATTCACTGTTGGTATAGACGTGGATACACGTGCATACTTTACCGCAGCCACTATAATTATTGCTGTACCTACAGGAATTAAAGTATTTAGATGATTAGCAACCATTCATGGATCTAATATTAAATATTCTGCCCCTATACTCTGAGCATTAGGATTTATCTTCTTATTTACAACTGGTGGCGTTACAGGAATTATTCTATCAAACTCAGCCCTAGATATTATTCTACACGATACTTATTATGTAGTTGCTCATTTCCACTATGTATTAAGAATAGGAGCAGTATTTGCTATATTCGCCGCATTTACACACTGATTCCCCCTATTTACCGGTTTAACTCTTCACGCACGATGAACTAAAGCTCAATTCTTTATAATATTCATCGGAGTAAACTTAACATTTTTTCCACAACATTTCCTCGGATTAAGAGGCATGCCCCGCCGATACTCAGACTACCCAGATGCCTTCATAATATGAAACGTAGTATCTTCAATGGGTTCCCTACTATCATTCACAGCCCTTATATTCTTCATTTTCATTTTATGAGAAGCCTTCGCCTCACAGCGAAGTGTAATCTCAAGATTCCACATACCATCATCTATAGAATGACATAATGAATTACCTCTAGGATTCCATAACCTAGAAGAAACTGGAGTAATTATCTCTAATTTAAGTGAATGCCAAATGGCACCTATTTGTTAATTAGGCCTGTGCTTACTTAAGCTCACTTAGAATGACATGAGGTCAAATTCTATTTCAAGACGCCGCATCCCCTATTATACTACAACTTATTTCTTTTCATGACCATACACTTATTATCTTAACATTAGTACTCACAGTAGTAAGATACGCAATATATTCACTAATAATTAATAAATATTCCCACCGATACTTAATAGAAGCACAACAAATTGAAACAATTTGAACAATTTTACCAGCTATTATTCTTCTATTCTTAGCATTACCATCCCTTCGCCTTTTATACTTAACCGACGAAGTAAGACAACCAAGAATTACCCTAAAAGCCATTGGACACCAATGATACTGAAGATATGAATATTCAGACTTCGCAGACATTGAGTTCGATTCATATATAATTCCTCAATCTGACTTAACATTGGGAGACTACCGTCTCTTAGAAGTAGATAACCGAATTGTACTACCTATAATGCTTGAAATTCGAGTATTAGTTACAGCTGCAGATGTAATTCACGCATGAACTATCCCTGCACTAGGAGTAAAAGTAGATGCAGTGCCCGGCCGACTAAATCAATTAGGTTTTACTATTAACCAGCCCGGAGTATTTTATGGACAGTGTTCAGAAATCTGCGGAGCAAATCACTCATTTATACCAATCTCCCTAGAATCAGTAAATCTTAAAACATTTACTAAATGAGTAGAGACCTACAATTAAAACCTATCTAATTAAAATCTAGTTAATATATAACAAAGTCTTGTCAAGACTTAATAACCTGTGGTGATTTTATAATGCCTCACCTATCCCCTATAAATTGACTAATCGCCCTTACTTCCTTCTGATTAATTCTTTTAATTTTATCCTCAATACAATGATGAAATCAATCTGCATCATTTCCACATAAATCTCAAACCCACCACAAATCATCAAATCAATGAAAATGATAAACTATAAGGTGGCCGAAAATTAAGCAATAAACTGTAAATTTATCTATGGATCTATCCCCTTATATAATCTTAGTATAAAAAGTACGCCTACCTTCCAAGTAAAAAGTTTATTAATAAAGATTATAAATGATTCGCCAACCATTTCACCTAGTTGAATATAGACCCTGACCACTAACTGCCTCTATCGGCGCATTTTCCTTAGCAATCGGTATCGCTAGATGATTCCACAACCACGGTATATGATGCCTATATATATCTGTTATTATCATTATTGCTTCAATAATTCAATGATGACGAGATGTAATTCGAGAAGCTACCTATTTAGGGCACCACACTACCTATGTAACTAAAGGACTTCGATGAGGTATAATCTTATTTATTACCTCAGAAGTTCTATTCTTTTTCGCATTCTTCTGAGCATTCTTCCATAGAAGCCTATCACCAACACCAGAGTTAGGATGTGCGTGACCTCCAACAGGCATCACCCCCCTAAATCCATTTAGAGTCCCTTTATTAAATACAGCCGTTCTACTAGCATCTGGTGTTACAGTAACCTGAGCACATCACAGATTACTTGAACAAAGACGTGCCAACACTACCCAAGCACTAATAATAACTGTCGCGCTTGGACTATATTTTACTTTTCTTCAAGCTGGAGAATATATAGAAGCATCCTTCAGAATTGCAGATAGTGTATACGGATCTACATTCTTTGTTGCTACGGGATTCCATGGAGCCCACGTACTAATTGGATCAACATTCCTTTTAGTGTGTCTAAGTCGCACTATTTCACACCACTTTTCAACAAATCATCATTTCGGATTTGAAGCTGCCGCATGATATTGACACTTTGTAGATGTAGTTTGAATTTGTCTATACTTATGTATCTACTGATGAAGAGCATAAATATAAAATAGTGTATAGTGCACACAAACCTTTGATGTTTGAAGAATGAGTGCAATCCTCATTATTATAAATGACAGCGACACTAACTTTAATAATTCTTTCTATTTCAATAAATATATTTATAATAATAAACCCACTCTCTATAGGAGTTTCAATTTTATTTATAGCATTAACCGTAGCAATACTATTTTCATACTCCATGTCATCATGAATCGCATTCTTAATCTTTCTTATCTATATTGGTGGGATATTAGTAATATTCTCCTATTTTGTATCCCTAACCCCCAATCAAACCATTAATATACTATCCATCGTTTTGATATTAACAACAACCTACATTATTCTATTTTCAATAATAACACTAAACAATATTAAACCTCAATTCTCTACTACTTACATAATTCAATCAAACTCATTCTACTTAAAATCTAATACCACAATACTAATTTTACTAGCAACAATCCTTCTTATTACAATAATTATCGTAGTAAAACTAACTATCAACTTTAAAGGACCCCTACGCCCATACAACACACCATAATATGTTTAAACCTATTCGAACATCCCACCCAGTAATCAAACACATTAACAATGCACTAATTGATCTACCAGCACCTAATAATATTTCCATCCTGTGAAATTATGGATCCCTTATAGGAATGTGTCTAGTAATTCAAATTATTACAGGTTTATTTCTTTCAATACACTATGTCTCACATGTAGATCTAGCATTTTCATCCGTAGCCCATATTTCGCGCGACGTAAACTACGGATGAATTATTCGCTCCATTCACGCTAATGGAGCATCTATATTCTTCTTATTTCTATACATTCACACAGGACGAGGGATCTATTATGGCTCCTTCAAACTTGCAGAAACCTGAAATATCGGAGTAATTTTATTCATTTTAACCATGGCCACAGCATTCATAGGTTATGTATTACCATGAGGACAAATAAGATTTTGAGGAGCCACCGTTATTACCAATCTTTTTTCAGCTATTCCTTATATTGGGAAAATATTAGTAGAATGAATATGAGGTGGGTTCGCCGTAGATAATGCCACACTTAACCGATTCTTTGCCATTCACTTTGTGTTACCATTTATTATTGCAGCCGTAGTATTCCTTCACTTAGTTTTCCTTCATCAATCAGGATCAAACAATCCACTTGGAATCAACTGCAACAGAGATCGAGTGCCATTCCACACCTACTACTCAACTAAAGACGCTTTAGGATTTATTATTGCACTTACCCTATTTATAACCATCGTCCTATTTACACCAAACATAATAACAGATCCAGAAAATTTTCTACTAGCTAACCCACTAGTAACACCAGTTCACATTAAACCAGAATGATATTTTCTATGAGTGTATGCAATCCTACGATCCATCCCTAACAAACTTGGTGGGGTACTTGCTCTATTCGCAGCTCTACTTATTCTATTCATCTTACCATTAACATCAACTAACAACAAATCGGGCATAATATTCTACCCACTCAATCAAATTTTATTCTGAATCTTAACAGCCTCATGATTAATCCTTACATGAATCGGGGGACGCCCAGTTGAGGACCCTTTTATCTTTATCGGTCAAGCATTTACAGTTATTTATTTCATATTCTACATTCTTAACCCCCTAACGTCATCTACATGAGACGACCTACTTAAAACATAATCATAAAACATTAAGTTAAATAAACTAATAGCCTTCAAAGCTATAAATGGTATAATCCATGTTTTGAATGATACCAGATATTTTCTCATCCTTTGACCCATACAGATTTAACTCAATTAACCCATCAATAAGAATATTTATAATAATAAATATGGCTTTAATTATTATAACTCAACTTACATTTTGAGTATCATCCACTCGCAACTCATCAATAATAACACCATTTTTAATAATTATTATTGCACAACTCTCACGAACATTTATATTTAATTTAAAAGGATTAAGTCAATCAGTAACTACACTTTTTTTCAGAATCATTACAATTAACCTACTTGGCCTAATCCCATACTTTTTTAGAACATCTAGACATCTAATTTTCACATTAATTTTTGGACTGCCTCTATGATTAGCTATAATTATCTCTACTTTTGCCAAATCAATTCAAAAATCTATTGCCCATCTATTACCAGATGGAGCACCAGACTGACTTAATCCATTCCTAGTTCTAATTGAAACTACTAGAGTAACTGTACGTCCAATAACCCTATCCTTCCGATTAGCCGCTAACATAAGAGCAGGCCATATTGTCCTAAGATTAATTGGTATTTACTGTGCTGCCGCATGATTTACATCAATCATTGGATTAATTTCACTAGTATTAACCACAGTTGGATACATTTTATTCGAAGTAGCCATTTGTCTAATTCAAGCATATATTTTCTGCTTATTATTATCCCTATACTCAGATGATCACGCACACTAACATTAATGTATTAAGTTAAATAAACTACTGACCTGTGGCGTCAGATATACAAATAGTATACATTCACTTACACCATAATTCACTAACTTAACCACTTAGCTATCACGCGCCTCGATTTCGGCTCGCGGAGAGCCTCAACGGCAGTGGTTTTATATATATAAATATATATATATTTATATATTTATATATAAATATATATATATATATATATTTATATATATTTGTAAATATATATATATATATATATATATATATATATATATATATATATATATATATATAAAAAAATATATATATATATATTTATATTATATATATATATATATATATATTATATATACTTCATACTTTACTTATATATCTCCGGTCCTATTATACTATATGATTGTGAAGCTGTATTTACTCCACAGATAATCTTGCCAATCGAAATCTCTTACTATGAAT
>Ga0190273_10000451_pt1 | contig 15724 bp, 11 predicted proteins | sample Popmic504IS_FD_134513 | JGI IMG/M metagenome (GOLD analysis project Ga0190273, IMG submission 134513) | Populus adjacent soil microbial communities from riparian zone of Shoshone River, Wyoming, USA - 504 IS | ecosystem: Environmental > Terrestrial > Soil > Riparian zone > Trees stand | place... | reverse complement strand
GATCTCACCAGCGGCCTGCTGAGCCACATCTGCGTCCAGGTCATTGATCAGGACCTTCGCCCCCTCACTGACGAACAACTCCGCCGTAGCCCGCCCGATCCCCCGGGCCGACCCCGTGACGATTGCGGCTTTCCCATCCAAAAGTCCCATCTCTTCGCCTCTCGGTTGATCGTGGAAGTTCGGAAGGGAGGCTATCGGGATCAAGTCAATCCTGGTTCACCGGCCAGTAGGAATCTGGAGGGGTAGAGCCTCGTGCTCAAGATCTCGGCGACACGTCCCGCCGTGCACAACTTTACGAGGGCGCCCTGTAAGCGCGGTGCCATTTGCAGGGAGGTTGACGTTTGGCCCGGCATATGGCCCACCTCAACTACCTCGAAAGCACAGAACCTCTTGATCGATGCTGCCTGACGGCGGTAGTTGTAGTCGGGCAAGGCGGGGCGGCAGCCGTACAACGGCCCGCCGCCCCGATCACATGATTCAGGAGAAAGGTATACGCATGAAGAAGGCAACTATGCTCGCGCTCGTCGTGAGCGCCTTGATGTTCGCGCTGCCGTCGGTGGCGTCGGCGGGAACCTGGCACATCAAACCCAACCCGACGACGTTCACGTTCGAAGGCCTCACCCCGACGCTTAAAACGGCAAATGGCCTGACCGTGGTATGCGACGCAGTCAAAGGCAAAGGCGAATACGAAGCGGGCGGCACAACAGGTAAAATCACCGAAATGACATTCGGCCCGAATTGCAAATCTTCAGGGCTGATCAGCGGCACCTGCACCGGCACCTCACCCGTGGAGCCCGCAGGCAACATCGCTGCAACAGTTCCGATGGTGATCCACAACATCGAGCTCGAGCCGCTGCAGAAAGAACCGTACGGCGTTCTGATCACACCGGTTGGAGCGGAAACAGAAGTGATGAAACACTTCTCCACCTTCACCTGCGTCGGAATCAAAACCGTCGTCGAGGGGACCGGGATCATCGGCGAAATCACCAGTCCGAAATGCGGCGTGGCCTCGAATAAAGCAACGCTGAAATTCGCCAGTACGTCTCCCGGCAATCAGGCATGGACTCAGATCACAACATCCGGACACAAATACGATCTGACGTCCACAGTCTTCGGCGCCACCACGACATCCTCGATGGACGCCACGGCGACCATCACCTTCCCGCAAGCCGAGACGGCCGAATGCACATAGGCATCAGCCGCTGAGCGCCGATCACGTCTGATCGACACCTACAACGAGGCGCCCCTACGGTGGGGGCGCCTCATCTTTGATCGGCAAAATCAACCGGAAGGGTCACCCATCAAGAAGGCAACTATGCTCGCGCTCGTCGTGAGCGCCTTGATGTTCGCGCTGCCGTCGGTGGCGTCGGCGGGAACCTGGCACATCAAACCCAACCCGACGACGTTCACGTTCATTGGCGCCAACCCAACGCTCACAATGACAAACGGCCTGAGGCTGACGTGTAAAGAAGTCAAAGGCAAAGGCGAATACGAAGCGGGCGGCACAACAGGGAAATCACCGAAATGACCTTCGGTCCGGAATGCAAATCCGAAGGGCTGATCAGCGGCACCTGCACCGGCACCTCTCCCGTTGAGCCGGCAGGATACTTCGCCGCGACAGTCCCGATGGTGATCCACAACATCGAGCTCGAGCCGCTGCAGAAAGAACCGTATGAGTGCTGATCACACCTAAAGGAGCGCCGGCTGAAAACCACTTTTCGACCCTCAGCTGTGCTGGAATCTCGGCGAAAATCGAGGGCAGCGGGCTCATCGGCGAGATCACCAGCCCGAAATGCGGCGTGGCCTCGAGTATGACAACGCTGACCTTCGCCAGCACGTCTCCCGGCAATCAGGCATGGACTCAGATCACAACATCCGGAACGATCTACGATCTGTCGACCACAGTGCTCGGCGGCAACAGTACATTCTCGATGGACGCTGTTTGGACTTTCAAGTTCCCGCAAGCACAGACGGCCGAATGCACATAGGCATCCACCGGCACTGCTTGGAGCGATGTTGATGGGCATCCGCCAATCATTCGAGCCCTGCAAAATGGCGGGCTCGATTGATTGGCGCAACGTCATATGCAGGTAAAATAAGTGCGCCGCCCTCCGTTGCTGTTTATGAAACCTTGACCCGCTCCCGACGGGAGTTGTAGATGTTTCTGGCGTATCGGATGGGGCGCGCCGGACGGAGCGGCAAGTGGGACTGCTCTGAAAACGAACATCAGGGGATAGAGGGGGAGCGGCAAATGGGACTAGGTGGGGTGGGCGGCCGGAAAAGGGCGTTTCGTTTCTGGGCCAACTCTGCGATCAAGACCTGTCTCTTGATCGTTGGGGTGCTCCTGGTGCTAACCGCCTCAGCCTCGGGTGCGACTCCCGAACGGCTGCGCTCCTTTGGCCCTGACGGAACCGAAGCCTCGGACTTCCTACGAATTGGATCAGTGGCGATCGATCAGCAGAGTGGAAGCGTTTACGTCCTCGACACCGAATCGGGATCTCTGTACAAGTTCGACGCGGAAGGACATCGAAGCGCTTTCGGCGGCTCCGAAGCGTACATTTCCGGCAACAGGATCGACGGCATCGCCGCCTTCGGCGGTCAAGCGCAGTCCCAGGTTGCCGTCGACTCGACCAGCCACGTCGTCTACGTCACGGAAGAACATGCCGTACGGGCGTTCACGGCCGATGGCGAACCAGCTGACTTCACTGCGGGACCGGGCGCGGGGTCGAACGAAATCTCTGGCTTCACCGAACTCAACGGCGTGGCCGTCGACGGCAATGGGAACATCTATGCGAGTGACCGAGCCGGAACCATCAGCATCTTTGCCCCTTCTGGGGAACAGATAACGAGCTTCACTGCGGCAACTCCCGGCAACCTGAGCGTCGCCCCGAGCGGTGTGGTGTGGGCCGTGGTTGAAGGTACCAACGCCGTGGCCAAGTTCACGCCCGACAGCCCTTTGAGCGGCAGCACCGTCTACGCAGAAACCAGGCCGATCTCCGTCATTTTTGGGGCCTTCTTCAGTGGAATAAGCACCGATCCGGTAACCGGCGAAGTATACGTTCTGGTGACGAATTTCAAAAGCAGCTGGGTCGCGGTATATACCGAATCGGGTACCTTCCTTCGCCAGTATGGTAACGAAGCTAATGCTGGTGAAGACGCTGAGATCGGAGGAAGTGCGCAGGGAGTCGCCGTCCTTGGGAGCGGGCAAAGGGTGGAATCCTACGTCGGCGATAACAACTTGAATGGTTTTGCACCCCTGTCGAAAGTCGCAATTTGGGGCCTCGATATCGTAGAAGGACCTCCAAGAATCAGGGGCACGTTTGCCTCCGGCGTCAGTGCTGACGCTGCCACCCTGCACGCTCAGATCAATCCCGACACGGCCGAGACCACGTATTACTTCGAATATGGGCTCGAGGATTGTTCGAGCATCGTTTGCCAGGTTGTGCCCCTTGGGGGTGCGCAGCTCGACGCCGGCATCGCTTTCGTTCCGGTGTCCCAGTTCATCTCCGGTCTACAGCCTGGTACCACCTACCACTACCGTGTCAAAGCCGAAAACGCGTTTTCGCCTGCGCAGGTGGGACCGGACCGTACCTTCACTACGCAGCTATCGGGGCTTGTCTACTCCCTGAGCGACGGCAGGGCCTGGGAGATGGTCTCTCCATCGCGAAAGTACGGTGGAAAACTCGAGGATTCTCACTGGGGGAGCGTGCAGGCCGCAGCGGATGGCAGCGGGCTGGCCTACCTCAGCGCCGGTTCAATCGAGATCGAACCCGAAGGAAACCGTACCGGGGAACGGTCGACCAACCTCGCCCGCCGCGGTCCGGACGGCTGGGAGTCGTCAGACATCACTCTGCCGAACACTGAAGCCGAGCCGGGGCGTGTCGAAAACACCGAATACAAGCTCTTCACGCCAGACTTGGCCGCTGCGCTGGTCCTGCCGCGGAGCAGGACCCTCCTCTCGCCCGCGGCCTCCGATAGGACGCCGTACCTCCGTGAGAACACCGAACCCCCTACCTTCACCCCGCTCGTTACGGATAGGGAAGGTTACGCGAACATTCTCCCTGGAACCGGGTTTGGTGAGGCCCCCTTCAACTTCCGGATTATCGGGGCCACCCCGGGGTTCGACCATGTCGTGCTGTCATCGCAGGCTCCGCTTTTGCCTGAGGCGGAAGCTGGAGGGCTGTATGTCTGGGAGGCGGGGGTGCTTCGGTTGGTGAGCGTATTGCCCGAAGCTGAAGGAGGGAAATTCACGCCTTCAAGCAGAATCGGCTCGGGCGATGTCTCGATGCGAAACGCGATCTCCGCCGATGGTGAGCGGATCTTCTGGAGCCCTGGCGTAAACTCAGTGATCCACAGTCTCTATCTGCGGGAGGTGGACAAGGAACGGTCTATTCGGTTGGACGCGCTCCAGCCGGGGGCGACCGGGGCGGGTGAACCGAACCCGCTCTTCCAAGGGGCCAACCCGGCCGGCACGGTCGTGTTTTTCACGGATACGCGGCAGCTCACCGCAGATTCCAGCCCCTCCGGGCGAGATCTCTACAGGTGCGAGATTCCGGCTGGTCCGGCGCCGAGCGGATGCGCAACCCTGACGAACATCAGCGCTCCGGCGAGCGGTTCCGGAGAAAGCGCACGGACCAAACCGCTGGCGCCCGGCCTCAGCGAGGATGGCACCCGTGTTTATTTCGTCGCCGAAGGCATTCTCGATACGAAAAGCAACGAGTTCGGCGATGCGGCGGCGGCGGGGAAGCCGAACCTCTACCTGTGGCAAGACGGGGAGGGCGTGAATTTCATCGCCACCCTTTCAAAGGGTGATCTCCGAACCTGGGGCGGAAATTCCCTCGGCACTGAAGAGGCCTTCATGAACATGGTCAGTGCCAGTATCTCCCCGAGCGGAAGATACTTCGCGTTCATGTCGCAGCGCGGCCTGACCGGTCTCGACTCGAGCGATTCCTCGAGCGGTAATCCTGTCCAGGAGATATTTCGATATGACGCGGTGGATGACGATCTAGGCTGCATCTCATGCAATCCCACGGGCGCGGCACCGACGGGTCAATCCAGCACCAGCAGGTTCCTTGCCGATCCTCGCGGAATCTGGCAGGGCAAGTGGATCGCAGCGTCTCTGCCCGAGACGATGACCGACATTCCGACCAAGGAGGGCTTGGTGTTCTACAGCCCGCGGGCGGCACTGGAGAACGGGCGCCTATTCTTCAATTCCTTCGATTCCCTCGTGCCAGCGGATGCCAACGACACCTGGGACGTATACCAATACGAGCCCTTCGGGATGGGAAGCTGCGCTCCCTCCGTCGGAGGCTCGGCCGTCTCCGTCTCTGCCGGCGGCTGTGTCAGCCTGATTTCCTCCGGGTCCGCAGAAGGAGAATCGGGATTCCTCGACGCCAGCACCAGCGGCGATGACGTCTTCTTCCTGACGCCGGCGCAATTGGCCGTTACCGATGTAGACGCCGAGCTCGACGCCTACGACGCCCGCGTCGATGGCTTTCCGGCGACTCTCCATTCAGGGTCTGAGTGCAGTGGCGAAGCTTGTCAGTCCGCCGCCGCCGGTCCAGGCTCCATCGCCCCCGCAAGCTCCGAGTTTCGCGGCCAAGGGAACGTAAGGCCGAAGACCTGCCCGAAAGGGCGGCGAAAGGTCCGACGTCACGGGCGGGTCCGCTGCGTACGCCTGAAGCACCGCAAGCACCAACGCCGCCACCATGGCAGGACCAGCCCGGACCGGAGGGTGGCCCGATGAATCAGGAGAAGCCGACCATGCGCAAGCGCATCACCATCCTCACTGCAGCTCTCGCTTTGGCGTTGTTGTTGCTCGGCGCGCTGCCGCTCTCGGCCGGCGCGGCTCCGTCTCCCTGGTGGAAGGTGCTCACCGGCAGTCGACCGACCAACCTATGGGAACCTAAGCCCACGGAACTGGAAATCGAGACGAGTTTTCCCGAAGGATTTCCCTCGGCGGCGATCAATCTGGAAGTAGGGGGGGAAGTGGTCGGCTGCCTCGGGGGAGGGTCCGAAGGCGGATTCCTCTGCGAAATCATTACTGGCTTCCCGGCGACTGAAGAAGCATCTCAGCTCGAGACTCTGCTCGCATCCAAATTGGGGGTACCTGTCGAAGTCACTGGCGGCCCCGTTGGAGGCGCCCCCTTCCACATCGCCGCCGCGGGCGCTGTTCCACCGGTTGAGTTGACTCCCGTTATCGGTACCGCTGATTTGAACGTGATCTCGCTTGGGGGCAGCGGGCGTCTCGTGGTCACTCTCACCAATCTCGGGGACGCCCCGGTGAACGCAACCGAAACGCCGGTGGTCATCGAGGACCACCTTCCCGAGGGTGTTACCGCATCGTTGGTGGAAGCCACGAGCGGGCGGGATGATTCCATGGGTACGACCGACTGCGAGATCGAAGGCAAAGATGTGACCTGCAGCTTTCACGGGGTCCTCCCGCCTTACGAAGCGATCGAAATCGAAATCTTTGCCAATCTCGTCGGGAAGCCCCCGGTTGCCGGCTCTCCAGGCATGGTCACCGTCTCGGGCGCCAACGCGCCGAAAGCCGCAACCCTGCAGCCGATCAAGGTAAGTCCAGACCCTGTCGAGTTCGGGATCGAACGCTTCTCGGTCGAAGCAGAAGAAGAGGGGGGAGCGCTCTCGACGCAGGCGGGAGGTCACCCTTTCCAGCTGACCACGACGATTCAGCTCAATTCCGGCGCCTTCGAGCTCCGGGGTAATCGATCAGTCGTCGCCCAGCCCGCCCTGCCGCGGAACCTGCGGTTTGCGCTCCCTGCCGGACTCGTCGGCAATGCCCGCAACGTTCCCCGGTGCACCATGACGGCCTTCTTCGCAGTCCACCGCGAAGGGTGTGCGGATGAAACCGCGATCGGCGTGGCCTCGGCCGCCGCGACTGGCCTGACCCAGGACAGCAAAGGTGTCGATCGCTTCCCCGCCCCGATTTTCAATCTTCAGCCGGCGCAAGGGGAGCCGGCCCGCTTCGGCTTCGAGGTACTGGGCGCATTCGTCGTGATCGACACCGCGGTCGACCCTGACGACGATTCGCGGATCATCGCGGAGGTCAGGAACACCACTCAGCTGGCGGGGTTCCTCTCCAGCACGGTGGCGCTGTGGGGGACCCCTGGGGACTCTCGTCACGACGGCTCCCGGGGTTGGGGATGTGTTTTCCCCTCGGACGCGGAAGAACTCTGCGAGGCTTCATCGAATCAGGACGAATCGGCTTTCCTCCGGATGCCGGTCTCCTGCCAGGGACCCCTTACCTTCGATGCCGAAATCGAACCTTGGAATGTGCCGCTGGGAATCACGATCGCCAGCGATCAGTTTGCTTCGGCCCCGCTCAGCAGCTGCAACAAACTGCCTTTCTCGCCGGTCGTCGAGGCCTCCCCTACGTCGGAGGAAGCCAGCGGCTCGGCCGGCTTCGACTTCCGGTTGGAGATGCCGAACTTCGGCCTTTCCGCTTCCGAGGCGGTAGCCGAAGGGCAGCCGAAGAAGGTGGACGTGACTTTGCCCGAGGGGGTGACGATTAATCCCTCGCAGGCCGACGGTTTGGGCGCTTGTGCCCCTGCCGAGTATGCACGGGAGAGATTCGACTCGGCACCGGGTGCAGGCTGTCCGGAATCTTCGAAGATAGGCAGCGTCGACATCGTCACGCCCTTGCTCGAAGAGGAAGCGCATGGCTCGGTATATGTAGCCAAGCCATATGACAATCCCTTCGGTTCGCTGCTTGCCCTGTACATGGTGGCGAAGATCCCGGAGCGGGGGATCCTGGTGAAACAAGCGGGGAAGGTCGAGCTGGATCCCAAGACGGGTCAGATCGTGACGACGTTCGACGACCTCCCGCAGATTCCGTTCAGCACCTTTGATCTGCACTTCAAGGAAGGGGAGCGCGCGCCTTTGGTGATGCCGGGCTCATGCGGCACCTATGACGTGGTCGCAAAGTTCACGCCATGGCATGCGGCCGATCCCAACAACCCGTTGCCAAGCGAGATCGTGACGCGGACGAGCAGTTTCAGCGTCGACCGGGGCACTGGCGGTGGGCCTTGCCCGAGTGGGACGCCGCCGTTCAAGCCGGGTTTCGTAGCCGGCACCGAGAACAATGCCGCCGGTGAGTACTCGCCTTTCATCGCGCGCCTCACCCGGAATGACGGCGAACAGGAATTCACCCGGTTTTCGATGAAGCTGCCGAAGGGCGTGATCGGCAAACTCGCCGGGATCCCGTTCTGCTCGGACGGCGCGATCGCCGCCGCCCGGGGAAGGACCGGCCCGAACGGCGCCCAGGAAGAGCTCGATAGCCCCAGCTGCCCCGCGGCTTCGCAGATCGGTCGCACCTCGGTAGGCGTCGGCGTGGGGCCCGCCCTCACCTACGCTCCCGGCAAGATCTACCTCGCCGGGCCGTATGGAGGGGCGAAGCTCTCGATCGTGGCGATCACGACGGCGAAGGTCGGCCCGTTCGACCTCGGCACCGTGGTCATCCGTCAAGCCCTGAAGGTCGATCCGGAGACCGCTGAAGTCACCACCGACGGAAGCTCGGATCCGATCCCGCACATCCTGCAGGGGATCGTCACCCACGCCCGTGACATCCGCATCTTCGTCGACCGCGACAACTTCGTCCTCAACCCGACGAGCTGCGAAAAGATGACGGCGAACGCCTCGGTGGTGGGGTCGGGCGCCGACATCGGCTCCTCGGGTGACGACCAGACTGTCGATGTCTCCTCGCCCTTCCAGGCCGCCGACTGCGCCAGCCTCGGCTTCAAGCCGAAGCTGAAGCTGTCGCTCCGAGGCGGCACCAAGCGAGGAGACACGCCGAAGCTGAAAGCCGTCCTCACCGCCCGCAAAGGCGATGCCAACATCGGCCGTGCCCAGGTGACGCTGCCGCACTCGGCCTTCCTCGAACAGGCCCACATCCGCACCGTCTGCACCCGGGTCCAGTTCCGGGCCGGCGGCGGCAACGGCGAAAAATGCCCGAAAGGCGCCATCTACGGGCGCGCCAGGGCGATCTCGCCGCTGCTCGACGAACCGCTCGTCGGGCCCGTCTACCTGCGCTCGTCGAACCATCCGCTGCCGGACCTGGTGGCGGCCCTGAGCTCGCCGAGGGTCGACATCAACCTCGTCGGCCGAATCGACTCGATCAACGGCCGTATCCGCAGCACCTTCGACTCGGTCCCGGACGCCCCGGTGACGAAGTTCACCCTGGAAATGCAGGGGGGGCGCAAGGGCCTGATCGTCAACAGCACCAACATCTGTAAAGGCAAGCACCGGGCGCTCGCCAACGTCAAAGGCCAGAACGGCCGGCGCCACGAATTCAAGCCGCTCGTGAAGACGCGCTGCCGCGGCAAGTCTAAGCCGCACAAGCACAAGCGTTAGAACGAAGGCGGGCGGCGCGGGCCGCCAGCCTTTCAGCACCTGAGCCGGCGTCGGATCCAGGGCGGGCGTGATCTCCGGCAGGCCGCCGTGTCAAGCAGACAGGGCGGCCTGCCGATGCTTGTGCAGGATGCACAAGTGTTGTCCTCAAGTTTGTGTTTTGTTAGCCGATGCACATGAATAGGATGCCCGCGATGCCCACCCTCCCCGGCCGCAAGCTCGTGGTCGGCGTGATCGCTCTGCTCGCTCTCTTGGCGATGCCGAGCGCTGCCACGCCTGCCAGCCAGATAGTCCTCTACGGCGCCCATGCCGGCTCGACGCTGACTCTGAGCACGAAGGGCGATCGAATCGTCGTCAAGGGCCGGCTGGCCCACCACCGGCCGCAGGGCTGCCACTTCACCCGCGGTCACCGTGTCGCCGTCTGCTCGACCCGCCACGCCTCGAGCATCGCGTTGAAGATGGGGCCGTCGGGAGACCTCGTACGCGTCGCCGAGCGCCTACCGGTGCCGCTCACCGTCTACCTGGGCCCCGGCTCGGACAAATTCATCGGCAATGGCGAGCGGGACACCTGCTTCCCCGGCGCCGCCCGCCGCAACCGCTGCATTGGCGGCGGCGGCAACGACACCTGCATCACCGGCCCCCGCAACAGCGACTGCGTCGGCGGCCCGGGCGACGACTATTGCCGTCACGGCACCGGCAGCGACGGTTGCTGGGGCGGTCCCGGTAACGACGTCTGCGTCATGGGACCCGGCCAGGACGGCTGCCACGGCGGCCCCGGCCGCGACCGCCTCTTCGGCGGCGCCCAGCCCGACCAGCTCTACGGCGGCCCCGGCCGCGACTACTGCAACGGCGGGCCGGGGTGGGGCAAGTCGCACACGTGCGACGCGGGACCCCGTCGCTGAAGTCTTTGGCTTGCGCCTTTTTGCACCCCACTTTCTTTTGATGGGAAGGGTCCAATTTTCGCTTTGCAGCTGTCCTCTGCGGTTCTAGTACCCAGGCACTGCGGACAGATCTTGCATCTGGCCTAAGAATCAACAAGCTTTTTCGCACTATCCAATTGATGAGGGAGAGTGCGGTGAGGATCTACTTGGGTGCAGTTGCTCTTGTGCTGGCAATTGCGGTGGTCGGATGCGGCAGCGGGGGTGACACCACGGAGGTGGCCCTGACCAAGGCGCAATTCATCAAACGCGGCGACGCCATCTGCCGCTCGCATCAGGCCGAGCGAGAAAAGGCATTTGCGGCCTGGCAGAAAGAACCTGCCAATAAAGGCAAGCAGATTGAAGATTGGACCAAGAAGGAACTCGGCCAGATCTACTTGACGGTGATGCTCCCGCCGGTCAAGGACGCGTGGCAGGAGCTCGATGAGCTCGCTGGTTCGACTGGGGATCCCAAAGCCGAGAACTTCGTGAAATCTCTCGAGGTGGCGGTGAAAAAGGTCGAAGAAAAGCCGACCCGGGCGCTTAAGGAAATTCCTTACGAAGACGCGAACAAGATCGCGCAGGAATACGGCTTCAAGGCCTGCGGTCTCTTCTAGATCCAGCTGACCGCCTTCCGCGGTCTCGCCCTACAACCCCATCGTCTTGCCGATGATCTCTTTCATGATCTCGTCGGTGCCACCGCCGATGGGGCCCAGGCGAGCGTCGCGGACGGCTCGCTCGATGCCGTACTCGCGCATGTAGCCGTAGCCGCCGTGGATCTGGAGGGACTGGTCGGCGATGTCGAGGAGGGCACGCTGGGTCAGGAGCTTGGCCATTGAGACCTCCTGGATCGGGTTGTGGCCTTCGTGGAAGAGGCGGAGGGCGTTGTAGGTCAGGGTGCGGGAGGCCTCGGCGAGGGTGGCCATCTCCGCCACTTGATGGCGGATCGCCTGGAACTTGCCGATCGGGCGGCCGAAGGCTTCGCGCTCGAGGGCGTAGGCGACGGTTACCTCTATGAGGCGCTGCATGGCGCCGACGGCGCCGATCGCCATCAACAGCCGCTCCCAGGCGAAGTTGGCCATGATCAGCTTGAAGCCGCCGTTCTCCTCGCCGAGCAGGTTCTCGGCCGGGGCCTCGACGTCGCTGAAGGAGATTTCGCCGGTGTCGGAGGAGTGCCAGCCCATCTTCTCCAGCTTGCGGCTGACCTCGTAGCCGGGCATTTCGCGCTCGAGGACGAGGAAGGAGATCCCTCCGTGGCCGCCCTCCTCGCTGGTCTTGCAGGCGCAGACCAGGAAGTCGGCTCGCACGCCGTTGGTGATGAAGGTCTTGGCGCCGTTGACGACGTAGGTGTCGCCGTGGCGCTTGGCGGTGGTGGCGAGGGCGGCGACGTCGGAGCCCGCGCCCGGCTCGGTGATCCCGAGGGCGCCGATCTTCTCGCCGGCGATCCCGGCGGGTAGCCACCGCTGTTTCTGCTCCTCGGTGCCGAACTTGAGGATCGGCGGCATCGCGATCGAGGTGTGGGCGTTGAGGCCGGCGGCGACGCCGCCGGAGCCGCCGGAGCGGGCCAGCTCCTCGACCCAGACCGCGTCGTGCAGGTAGGTCCCGCCCTGGCCGCCCAGCTCCTCCGGGAACTTGAGGCCGAGGAAGCCGAGCTCGGCACAACGACCGAACAGCTCCCGCGGGAATTCCCGCGCCTCCTCCCACTGGTCGACGTTCGGCGCGATCTCCTTGGTGACGAAGCGCTCGACCGTCTGGCGCAGCTCCTCGTGCTCCTCGCCGAATGGCGGCAGAGTCGCCCGGGCGCCGCTGTCCTTGACGACGGTCATCCTTTCCCCTCCTTGCTCGGCGCCTGCCAGTCCTCGAGCATGCGGTAGCCCCGTCCCCCGTGGTCGAACCCGAGCAGGTCCCCCTGCGGATTCTTCTTGCCGCCGTGGTGGTAGGCCCGCACCTCGGCGATCTTGCCGTCGCGGATCAGGAACCACTCCGTGCCGCGGTCGAGCCGCCTCTCACCGTTCTTCGGATCCCGCCAGGTCATCGTCCACTCGATCGCCACCTGGTCCCCCTGCTCGATCGCGTTCTCGATGTACCACTGGGCGTCGATGGTGGAGACGCCGAGCGCTGCGAAGCCGCCGATCGTCTCCGCGCCCTCATGAGGGCCGAGGCGCGTGTAGTAGTGGACGGCGTCGTCGGTGAAGTGTGCTGACACCGCGGCGGCATCGCCGGTATTCAGCGCCTCGTAATAGGAGCGAACGTGCTCGACGTGGGACACAGCGGGCCTCCCGGACCGCTACAGCCCGTAGCTCCGGCCGATCACGTCGAGCATCACCTCGTCGGTGCCGGCGCCGATGCGGTTGAGGCGGACGTCTCGGTAGGCGCGCTCGATCTCGTACTCCTTCATATAGCCGTAGCCGCCGAGGATCTGGATGCACTCGTCGGCGACCTCGCAGCCGACGCGGGAGGCGAAGAGCTTGGCCATCGTGATCTCCCGCACCGGGTACTCGCCGTTGGCGAAGCGCCAGGCGGTTGCGTAGGTGAACTGCTTCGCCGCCTCGGTCTTCGTCGCCATCTCGGCAAACTTGTGGCGGATCGCCTGGAACTTGCCGATCGGACGGCCGAAGGCTTCGCGGTCTTTGGCGTACTCGAGGGTCTTCTCGATCATCCGTTCACAGCCCGCGTGGGAGCCGGCGGCGGCGACCAGCCGCTCGCCCTGGAGCTCCCAGGCGATGTGGTAGAAGCCCTTGCCGACCTCGCCCAGCACTGCGTCGGCCGGCACGCGGACGTCGTCGAAGGCGAGTTCGCCGGTGTCGGAGGCGTGCATCCCCATCTTCTCCAGCTCGGCGGAGACGGTGAAGCCTGGGACCTTCTCACCGTTCTCGTCGCGCAGGTCGACGATGAAGAGGGTGATGCCGGCATGGCGCTCGTCCGGGTCGGTCTTGCAGACGAGGACGATGAAGTCGGCGCGCGGCCCGTTGGTGATGAAGGTCTTGGAGCCGTTGATCACGTACTCGTCGCCGTCGCGGATCGCGGTGGTGCGGATGCCGGCGACGTCGGAGCCGGCGCCGGGCTCGGTGATCCCGAGGGCGCCGACCTTTTCGCCTTTCAGGCCCGGTGCGAGGTACTTGCGCTTCTGCTCCTCGGTGCCGAGCAGGTGGATGGGGGGGAGGACCATGTCGCTCTGCACCGCGAAGGCCATGTTGGTGCCACCCGAACCCGAGTAGCTCATGCACTCGGCCCGGACCAGCGAGTAGAAGTAATCGCCGCCCTGGCCGCCGTACTCCTCGGGGAAGCAGAGGCCGAGGAAGCCGAGCTCGCCTGCCCGTTCCATCGCCGAGGTCGGCCAGTAGGTGTCCTCCCACTCGTTGCGGTGGGGGTACAGCTCCTTTTTCACCCACGACTCCATCGACTCGCGCAGGTCTTCGTGCTCCTGGCTGAAGATGAAGTGCTTGCGCCCGGCTGCATGGTCGGGCTTAATGACGCTGGAGCCGTCGGTTGCGGTCGCCACTGTCTCTCTCCTCCTCGTAATTGACAGGACCGCATCGGCCCCGAATGCGAAGTGGACAGTAGCACTTCCCACTTTTAAGATTGCTATGGTCCCAGGCGGATGAGCCAGGGAGAGAGCCAGTGGAGCGGCGAGAAGGTCGCCTACGAGGTGGCCGACGGGGTCGCCACGGTGACGCTGAACGACCCGGAGAAGCGCAACATGCTCTCCGGTCAGATGCTCACCGAGCTGGTCGAGGCGATGAGGCGCGCCAAAACCTCCGACGATGTCCGCGCAGTCGTCCTCACCGGGGCGGGGGAGAAGGTCTTCTGCGCCGGCGCCGACCTCGGTGGGTTTGCCGCCGAGGTTCCGCTCATCGCAAAACATTTCGCGACTGATCTTTTCCTCGAGTTCTTCCGGCTGATGCCGCGGCTCGGCAAGCCCTCGCTCTGCGCGGCCAACGGCCACGTGCTCGCGGGGGGGATGGGCCTCGCCCTCTCCTGCGACCTGGTGATCGCCAAAGAGGGGGCCACCTTCGGCACCCCCGAGATCAACGTCGGCGCCTTCCCCTACATGATCATGTCGATCATCTACCGCAACGTCCCGCGGAAGAAGGTCAACGAGATGATGCTGCTGGGCGAGCGGCTCTCGGCCGAGCAGGCGGTGGATTACGGGCTCGCCAACAAGGTGGTGCCCGCCGGTGAGTTCGACGCCGCGGTCGGCGAGTGGACGACCAAGCTCGCCGCCAAGAGCCCGGTGCTGATGCGGCTCGGCCACGACGCGATGTACCGCCAGCAGGACATGGCGCTCGACGACGCGCTCGAGTTCCTGCGCTCGCAGCTCTCGCTCACCTTCACCACCGAGGACATCGTCGAGGGGGTCACCGCCTTCTTCGAGAAACGCGACCCGCAGTGGAAAGGACGCTGATGGCGACCGAGGAGAAAGCCGAGCACCTGCTGCCGGGGACGGCGCCGCTCAGCGCCCTGACCGAGCAGCTGCACGCGCGCCGCGAGAAGGCCAAGCTCGGCGGTGGCGAGGCGAAGATCGCCAAGCAGCACGAGCGCGGCAAGCTCACCGCCCGCGAGCGGATCGACCTGCTCGTCGACGAGGGCACCTTCGTCGAGATGGGCATCCACGGCCGCCCGCACTTCGCCCAGCGGGCGATGGACGGGGTCGAGGCGCCGGCCGACGGCGTCGTCACCGGCTGGGGGGACGTCGACGGCCGCGCCACCTGCATCGCCGCCTACGACTTCACCGTGATGGCCGGCTCGATGGGGATGACCGGTGAGCTCAAGGTCACCCGCCTGCGGGAGATGGCGCTGCAGAAGCGGATGCCGTTCATCTGGCTGCTCGACAGCGCTGGCGCCCGCATCCAGGAGGCGACGGGATCGCTCTTCGCCGGCTCCGGCCACCTCTTCCGCGAGGAGGTCGAAATGTCCGGGGTAGTCCCGATGGTGGCGGCGATGATGGGCCCCTGTGCCGCCGGCACCGCCTATATCCCGGCGCTCTCGGACTTCGTGCCGATGGTCTCCGGACAGGGCGCGATGGCGCTCGCCGGGCCGCACCTGACCAAAGCCGTGACCGGCGAGGAGATCTCGATGGAGGACCTCGGCGGGGCCAAGGTCCACTGCCGCAAATCGGGGGTGGGGGACCTCGAGGTCGCCGATGACGAGGAGTGCATCGCCGCCGTCCGCAAGTACCTCTCCTACTTCCCGTCGAACTGCGACGAGCAGCCGCCAGCCGTCATCAGCTCCGACCCGATCGACCGCGCCTCCGAGAAGCTGATGGAGATCGTGCCGGAGTCGCCGCGGCAGCCGTACGACATGTACGACGTGATCCGCGAGATCGTCGACGACGGCGACTGGTTCGACCTCAAGCCGAAGTTCGCCAAGAACGTGATCACCTGCTTCGCCCGCTTCGGCGGCCAGCCGGCCGGGATCGTCGCCAACCAGCCCAAGCAGCT
>Ga0190273_10000450_pt1 | contig 15741 bp, 15 predicted proteins | sample Popmic504IS_FD_134513 | JGI IMG/M metagenome (GOLD analysis project Ga0190273, IMG submission 134513) | Populus adjacent soil microbial communities from riparian zone of Shoshone River, Wyoming, USA - 504 IS | ecosystem: Environmental > Terrestrial > Soil > Riparian zone > Trees stand | place... | reverse complement strand
GCACGGCTGGTCGGCCAGCCGCTGCATCCCGCACGGCGGCCACCAGATGTCGCTGAACATCGCCGCCGGCCTGGGCCTGGGCGGCAACGAATCCTACCCCGACCTGTTCCAGCCCTTCGGCGGCTTCCCTGACGGCGTGAAAGTCGAGAACAGCTACGTCACCATGCCCGACCTGCCCGGCATCGGCTTCGAAGGCAAGGCAGACCTGTTCCGCGAAATGCAGGCCCTGTCGGCCTGACCGAGGAAACTACAAATGACAAAGCTCAAGAAAACTCGCGCGGCTGCTGCCTTTTCGCTGCTCGCGGCGCTGTCGCCCAGTGCCTGGGCGGAATTCCCTGACAAACCGATCGTGCTGGTGGTTCCGTTCGCCGTTGGCGGCCCAACCGACAAGATCGCCCGAGAACTTGCCGAAGCACTGCGCAAGCCGTTGGGAAGAGTCATCGTCGAGAATACTGGTGGCGCTGGTGGAACCATCGGTACCGGCAAGGTAGCGCGTGCCACTCCCGATGGCTATACCTTGCTGGTTCACCATATCGGCATGGCCACGACTCCAGCGCTGTACCGGAAGCTGACGTACAAGACGCCGGAGGACTTCGAGTTCCTAGGCCTGATCAACGAAGCGCCCTCGACACTCATCGGGCGCTCGACGCTTGTTGCCAACAACTTCGGAGAACTGCGAGATTGGGTCGCCGACAGTAAGGGGAAGGTCAATCTCGCCAACGCTGGCATTGGATCGGCTTCACACCTCTGTGGTCTTCTGCTGCAAGCGGCGATGAAGGTTGACATCACGACCGTCCCATACAAAGGCACTGGCCCGGCAATGACGGATCTGATGGGTGGTCAGGTGGATTTGATGTGCGAACAGGCGACAAACGCTGTACCCCAGATCGAAGCCGGAAAGGTGAAGGTCTACGGAGTCACCAGCGAGAAGCGCATGACCTTGCCGCTGCTGGCCAGCGCGCCGACGCTGACTGAGTCAGGCTTGCCAGGATTCAACATGACCGTCTGGCACGGGTTGTATGCCCCCAAAGGGACGCCTGCGGCTATTCTCGACAAGCTGAACGCCGGCCTTCGGACGGCGCTCAAGGATCCCGACCTGATCAGGCGCCAGGAAGCACTCGGCGTCGCTGTCGTCACCGACGATCGTCTCGATCCGGTCGGACACAAGAAGTTCGTCGAGTCCGAGATCAGCAAATGGTCACCTGTGATCAAGGCCGCCGGTCAGTACGCTGACTGAAGGCGCTAGGGCGCGGAGCGCCCCGTCGCTTGCGCCGCCCAGCAGGGGCAAGCATCTGCCGCGGGGCCCGGTACCAGTTCGGGCCGTTCTGGACACGGGCATCATGGGACGGTTCCACCGACATGGGGCGGACCGGTCGCACGGCGCCGGAGCCGCCAGAGCAGAAATCCCACTACGGCCACGTTCGTGGCCAGCACAGCAGCCGTCAGGATGCTCGGCCGATGGATCAGGTGCTGCAGTTACGGCCGCGCAAGCGCTTCAATGCACTGCAGCCAGGTTCAGGCGGCCCGACCCTGCACATGTGCCTGGAGCAGTTCCACCAAGCGCTCGGCGGCCGGGGACAGACTTCGGTTTCGCTTCGTGACGATCGCGATGTTGCGCATGACGCTGGGACTTTCGAGTTTGCGGGCGACCAGGTTGTCGGAGCCAGCATGCGCGATCAGGTACGACGGCAGGATCGTCACGCCCACTCCCCAGGCGCTCATGGCCAGCGCCGTCGTCAGCAAGGCAACCTCGTAGTGGATGTCGAGGATGACTCCGGCCTGTGCAGCGGCTTGGTTGATGGAGTCTCTGATGCCGTAGCCAGGTTTGATCGTCACGATGGGATGGCCGTCAAGGTCGGCCCATCTGACCACCCGACGGCGGGCCAGCGGATGCCGGGAAGGACACACCAGGCACAGGTGGTCCTGGAGCAGGATGCGTTGAGCGACTTGGGACGGGGCCTCGTTGGGTGAGCCGACGCCGAAATCGGCCTGTTCCCCGATGATGCGGGACATGAACTGGTCGGGCGCGCAGTCATCCAGCAGCAGCCGGACTTGCGGATGGAGATCGCTGAACTGCTTGATGACAGGTGGCAGGAGCGTCGAGGCCATCGTCGGGGTGGTCGCCACCGTGACCCGGCCCTGCGGCACCGCGCGGCTGCCGAAGCTGGGATCCAGAAGCTCGACGTCACGCAGGATCCGCTCGGCGATCGGCAGCATTTCCTGTGCCGCCGCCGTCGGGTGAAGCGATCTCGTGGTCCGGTCGAACAGGGTGGCGCCGATGGCCGCTTCGAGTTGACGGATCAGCACGGTGACGGCCGACGGCGTCAGACACAGGCGTTCCGCGGAGGCGTTGAGCTTGCGCAGCCGATAGACCTCCACAAAGGCGCGCAACTGGCCTACCTTGATCTTGTCGCTCATCGCCTCGTGTCGTCGCGCACCCCGGTGCGGATGCGGAAGATGGCGGAAGATTGTCGGGCGGTTCGAGGAACTTCTCCTTGCGATTGTCGAAAAACCTGCAATACAAGTCCAGCAAATTTCGTGATTACCGGCAACGGAAGGATTTCAATCAGGTTCTCCAAAGGATTCTCGAAGGAGCAAGGGTGAAGGCAGAGATGAAGCGCAGGGCCATGTCGATGAGCGGCGCCGCGGCGAAGCCCGTCGGGCCGCCCTCAGACGAGGACGCAGGACAAACGGGTTCGGCGCAATGGCCATTCCAGCTCCGTCGCATGGGCGGCAACCTCGGTGCCGAGGTCTCGGGCCTGGACCTGAGGCGCCCGCTCGGTAATCGGGAGTTCGACGCCCTCTACGCCGCTTTTGTCCGGCACGAGGTGCTGGTTTTTCGCGACCAGGGAGTGACGCTCGAGCAGCAGATGACGTTCGCGCGGCGGTTCGGCGATTTGTCGATCCATCCCTTCTCGCCGAACCTGGACGACAAGCGTGAAGTGATCGTGCTGGACTACTCGGCCGACAATCCTCCCGCGCTGACCGATCAGTGGCATTCCGACGAGACCTTTCGGGCAGCGCCGCCCAAGGCCACCGTCCTGCGGGCGCGCGTGGTTCCTGAGTACGGCGGCGACACGCTGTTCTGCAGCATGACGGCGGCCTACGTGGGGCTGTCCGAGCGGATGAAGCAATACATCCATGGCCTTGACGCCGTGCACGACTTCAAGCCGTGGCGGCCGCTGTTCTCGGATTCGCCCGCTCACCAGGAGAAGTTGCGCGCGATTGAGCGGCAGTTCCCGAACCCCTTGCATCCTGTCGTCCGGATCCATCCCGACAGCGGCAGGAGGCTGCTGAACGTGAACGCACAGTTCACGGTGCGGATCAACGGCCTGAAGGAGGAGGAGAGTGCGCTCATCCTCCAGTACCTGTACCGCCGCGCCCATGTTCCGGAGTATCAGTTGCGGGTGCGGTGGCAACCGGACACGATCGTCATCTGGGACAACCGGTCGGTCCAGCACTACGCACCGCATGACTACTACCCCCAGCGCCGCACGATGGACCGTGTCACCGTAGCAGGCGAACCGGTTGTCGGCGTGAACGAACCGTATTCACGGGAGGAAGTAGCGGCGTTGCCCGACGGGCGCGCGCACAAGCCGCGGGCCGGCGCAAAGCGCCCGATCCGCGAGTTCGAACGCTAGACCGGGAAAAGACATGGACACGTCCGACCGACTCATGAATTCGAACGCCAGCGATCGCCGTCGCCTGCTCGCACTGGCCGCCGGGGGGATAGCGGTCCTCTGCGGTGTCTCTGGCACGCCGCTTGTGCAGGCGCAGTCTCCCTCCCACTCCTCCGCACAGTCGCACCCGCAGTCTTACCCCGATAGACCCATCCACCTCGTCGTGCCGTTTCCCCCCGGCGGCCTTACCGACAGCATCGGCAGGCTGGTTGCCGAGCGGCTGAAATTGCTCGGTCAGCCGGTGATCGTGGAGAACCGGCCGGGTGCGGGGACGCTGCTTGCGGGCAGTCAGGTGGCGGGCGCCGCGGCCGACGGCTACACGCTGATGGTGGCCACCAGTACCACGCTGGGCATCGCGCCTTACCTGTTCAAGGATCCTCCGATGCAGATCAAGGATCTGAAGGGGGTCGCGATGGTCGGTGACGTCACGCTCGTCCTGGTCGTCCGGCCGGACCTTGCTGTCGGCAGCCTGCGCGAACTGGTCGAGTTGCTACGCGAGGGGCCGGGCAGGTTCAACTACGCGACGCCGGGCAATGGGACCGTCCACCACCTGGTCATCGAGATGATCAAGCACCAAGAGGGGCTCGTGGCGGCTCACGTTCCCTACCGGGGCAGCCCGCAGGCAATGGCCGACGTGATCTCCGGCACCGTCGACTTCATGCTGCTCGATGCGGCCGTCGCTCTGCCTCAGGTCAGGAGCGGACGGCTCAAGGCCATCGGCGTGACCGGGACGAGCCGCTCGGCGCTGCTGCCGACGGTCGCGCCCATCGGCGAGTTGTTTCCTGAGATCAGCCTTTCCGCCTGGCAAGGCATCGCTGCACCCGCGCGGACGCCGCTGCGGATCGTCGAGATGCTGAACATGCACATCAACCAGGCGATGGACGAGGGAGACCTGCGCCAGCAGCTGTTCCAGATCGGAGTGGATGCGAGACCGATGACGGCACGCCGGTTCAACGAGCAGATTGCGCGCGACGCGAACCGCTGGGAGCGGCTGGTGCGGGTATCGGGCGCCCGGGTCGATTGAGAGAAGACAAGACGACCACGCCACCTGCCGCCTCCGTCACGGTCTTCGGTCTTTCAACGGGCGCCGTTCCGGGTTACGGCGAGTTGCACATGGTCTCTCCCGAAGGCCGAGATCCTGTCCACGCCACAGTGCAACATGGTGGTCACCAACTCATTGCGAAAGTAGCTCATCAGGCCACTTACACCCCCAGCCCCTCCCACTGAAAGCGCCCACCATACGGGCCTGCCCACCGCAACCGCATTCGCTCCGAGGGCCAGTGCCTTCGCAAGGTCTGTCCCCCTGCGAATGCCTCCGTCCACGATGATCGGAACGTCCCCCTTGACTGCATCCGCAATCTTCGGAAGGACGCTGATCGCAGCCGGCAAGCCATCGAGTGATCTGCCACCATGGTTGGATACCTGGATCGCGGCGGCGCCGGCCTTGACGGCCGCCATGGCATCCTCTGTGCGCGTGATTCCTTTGATGACCACCGGCAAGCCGGTTGCCTTTCGAACGAACTCCAGGTCTGCCCATGACAGATCCGTCTTCAGCTCCTGTGCGTTGCCCGTCGGGAAGTTGCCCGAAGGTAGCCTGGGCCGCTTGCGACCCAGGCGGACATATTCGTCTGACGAGCCCTGTCCAACGGCGGCATCAATGGTGAGGATCACCGCTTTGAAGCCCGCATCCCGTGCTCGCTCCAGCACTGCTCGCGACTCGCCTGCGTCGACACTCAGGTACATCTGAAACCACTTGGGACCGGAAGTGGCATCGGCTATGTCCTCCATGCTTCGTGTCGATGCGCTGGAGACGCATACCAGCCCTCCCGACTCCGCGGCGCCCCGAGCCGTGGCGACCTCCCCGTCGGGATGCACCAGTCCGTGGCCGCCCATGGGCGAGACAAAAACCGGGTGTGCAAACGTCTGACCCAGCATCGTCAGCGACGTGTCGATCCTTTCCCGTACGATGCCGCGCATCCGATGCGGCGTGAAAACGTAGTCTCCGTAGGCACGCCGGTTCTCCCGCAGAGTCCATTGATCACCGGTCCCGTGGGCGATGAACACATAAACTTCTTCGGCCAGGATCCGTCTTGCCTGCTCTTCGAGCAGATCCGAGTTGATGACTTCGATCTTTCTTTCGATGCCCGTTCGTAGAAGGCTCGCGGGGTCCTTTCCGGCCATTTCCTTGGTTTGTGCTCCGGCGAAACGCAGTGGCAATGACACCATTGCCGCCATGCTTGCGCCGCCAACATGCAGCAGTTTCCTTCGCGGACCATTCATGGCCCTACCCATAAGTCGGTATGGCGTGGCGGTCCGGCGCGAGAAAGCGGATGCGTGCAGCGGGCGAGAAGAGCCGTTCAGGCGAGTAGTGCGTCTGCATGATCGCGGCGACGAGCAATCGTGGGTCGTGGGCGCAGAAACCATCGAACGAGTCTGCCTGCGGACAAAGTTCGATGAAGTGCCTTACCGCCTGGATCCAGGCCAGCGTCAACGTCTCGTGGTACTTGGCGCTGTCCACCCCGTTCCGGTCAAGGAAGTGCTGGATTGACCGACGCATCCGACGGTGTGCCGAATCGATGCTGCCTTCGCAGAGGTAGACGTAGGCGAGTCTGAGATGTTCGCGATGATGGAACTCCGCGGCCAGGACAGAGCCCGCCTCGAAAGCGTCTCGATAGGCCAGATCGTCGGACGAGCAGGAAACATGCGTTGATGTCATGGCACCCCTATGAAGTCATGAACCAAGCCGGCGGATTCTCGCGAGATGGGCCATGGATCAACTGCCCTGTGCCGGGCCGGCTTTGAGCTGCAAATTCGAATTGGCGCTGACCGCCGCCGGCTCCCGCGCAGTGCTGGGCTGACGGCGACTGGCCTCCAAGGTCCTATTTAGGGGCGAACGGTCCGGCGGTGACCTTGCCCTGGGTGTTGGCCAAGGCGCCCAGTTCGGCAGCGACACCGCGGGCGATGCTGGCGGTTTCGCTTGCGTTCTGGAAGCAGGTGAAGTCCGGGCGGTCGCGCCAGGCGAACGGACCGCAGAGGCGGACCTTGGCCTTCATGGCCGCATCGTGGACGATGTTGATGGCGCGCTCGTAGTCGGGCGTGCCCTGGGGGAAGCCGGTGAAGTTGCCGATGTCGCCGCTGGCGGCGAACACCGCGGAGACGCCGGGCACGGCGGCGATCTTCTCGGCGTTCTGGATGCCTTCGAGGGTCTCGATCATCAGGATCAGCACCAGGTTGTCGTTGACGGTAGCCCGGTAGCCGCCGGGAACGCCACCCCACATGGCCGCCTCAAAGGCCTGACCGCCACACGCGGAGCGACGGCCGAGCGGCGGGAAGAAGGCCCAGTCGCGGGCTTCGATGGCCTCGGCCTCGGTGTCGACGGTGGGCACCACCAGCACCATGGCGCCTGCATCGAGGGCATGCTGGATCTCGCGTTCGTCAGTATGGGACACGCGCGCGCCCGGCACGGCTTTGGCGTGCGGGCAGGTGCGCCACATCCGGGCCACCGCGCCCCAGTCGTGCGCATCGTGCTGCATTTCGGTCCAGATGAAGTCATAGCCGGCGTTGGCCATGGCGCAGTAGGTCGAGGGATCGGTGGCGGCGAACACCGTGCCGCCAGTGATCTTGCTGCCGGCCAGCATCTTGGCCTTGACCGGGTTCCAGGTCTGCACGCCGCCGGCGACGTCCTGCGATGGACCGTATTTCCAGGTCGCGGCGTTGAACGGGCCGGTGTTGAGCGCCCCGGCCGGCGGGGTGCGCAAGGCATCGCTGTCGGCGCCGGCCTTGGCGGCCAGCGGGAACTGCATGGCGCCGGCGTCGGCGTTGTTGGCGTAAGGGTCGGCGATCGCCGTTGGCGCCCGCGCCGGCGCTTGAGCCTTTGCAGCAGTGCCGAGGGCCAATACGGCGGCCACGGTGGCCGCGGCATAGATAATGGTGTTCATGTTCTCCCCTTGATTGTGGAACTTGTTATTGGCCACTCGATGGAACATTAGTAGTGCGCCGCGCTGTCTACTCTGAATGCCCGCGCATCATCGCGGCGCGAGCAGCCACGCCCAAGCTTCACCGATTTCGTGGTCGATCGTCGTGCCAATCAATTCGAAGCCGATGTTTTTGAGGATTGCCGTAGATGCGTTGGATTCAGGCGCCGTCTTCGCAAAGATTTCGACGTTCGGCTGGCATTCCCGCGCTATCGCGACAAGGCCCTGCGCAGTAAGGGTCGCAAAACCGCGCCGCTCATGCTCTGGCACGGTGAAGTACGCGATCTCCACCCGATTTCCGACGGGTGGCCCGACAAAAGCGCCTGAGCCAACCGGAAAGTCCGAATAGAGGGCGATGTAGCTCACCCATGGCGGCATATAGCCGAGTCGCTTGTACAGGTCCGAGCACCCTTTGCACGCCTCAGCGATCGGGCTGGGCAATTCTGCAATGAGTTCATCTGGTCGGCCGTTTGCATCGCAGGCTACGAGCCGAAAGCTGGGATCTGTCTTTGGCCTGTTCATTGACGGGTAGCGGTAGCTTCAACGTCCCGAGTCAGTAACGTCCTGCAATGCACTCATTTCGCCATCGCACAATTTCCGTCAGCCAGCGGACGGAAGGCCTGCTCGGCGGGTATGGTTGTGCGCAGCTTGTAGTAATCGTAAGGGCCATGTGACTCCGCCGGCTTCTTGACCTCGAACAGGTAGGCGGGATGGATCTTGCGGCCGTCGGCCCGGATCGTTCCCTTGCCGAACAGCGGATCGTCGGTTGGCATTTCCTTCATCTTGGCGACCGTCTTGGTGCCGTCGTCTGTCTTTCCTGCTTCGATAGCCTTCAGGTAGTGCAGGACGGCCGCGTAGACGCCGGCTTGCACCATCGTCGGATACTTGCCACCGTTTCTCACGATGAATCGCTTCGTCCAGGCACGCGTGCCGTCATTGAGGTCCCAGTAGAACGTCTCGGTCAAGATCAGCCCCTGCGCGATCGGCAAGCCGAGGCCATGGATGTCCGCCACGAATACCAGCAGGCCCGCCAGGTTCTGACCGCTCTTCGTGATGCCGAACTCCGACGCCTGCTTGATCGAGTTGATGGTGTCGCCTCCGGCGTTGGCAAGGCCGATGATCTTGGCCTTGGACGCCTGGGCTTGCAGCAGGAACGAGGAGAAGTCCTGCGTGTTCAGCGGATGACGTACCTTGCCGAGGACCTTGCCGCCACCTGCCTTCACGACTGCCTCGGTGTCACTTTCCAGCGCGTGGCCGAAGGCGTAATCGGCAGTCAGGAAAAACCAGCTGTCGCCGCCGGTCTTGACGATCGCGCTGCCAGTGCCGTTTGCCAGCATCCAGGTGTCGTAGGTCCAGTGCACTGTGTTGGGCGAACAGTCCTTGCCGGTAAGTGCCGAAGTTGCGGCGCCTGAATTGAGGAATGCCTTCTTCTTTTCCCTGGTGACCTCGTTGACGGCTAGGGCGACCGAAGAGGTGGGCACGTCGGTGATTGCGTCCACCCGGTCCGTGTCGTACCACTGGCGCGCAATGCTGGCGCCAACGTCCGGCTTGTTCTGGTGGTCCGCCGACACAACCTCCACCTGCATTCCCTTCTTCGCGGCGCCGAAATCTTCTACCGCCATCTGCGCGGCGAGCACCGACCCCGCGCCGGTAATGTCGGCATAAAGACTGGACATGTCGGTCAGCACGCCGATCTTGACCACACCGTCCGAGATCTGGGCGTTCGCGATGCCCGGTATTGCGACGGCAGCAGCAAGCGCACCCGCCATCCAGGCCGACAACTTCGATCTCATCATTGTCTCCTTGTCCGTAATGTAGTGAACCCGCCGGGCCCGGAACCCGCCTGCCGCCGGGCCACGCTGAATCCATGCAGCCTATGCTACCGCCAGTATCGGTAGTGAGTGTGAAGCTCGTCCGTGCGTTGGCGCTGCGCTCTACGCGCCCCGACACCGATGAGGCGAGGGATGCCATGCATCTCACATGCCGTTTCCGTGAGATTTATCACCTACGGTGAAGGCCGGCGGGCACCAGCGTGAAGTCCTTCACGCGTGCCAGCCGGACTGCGTCCGAGACTGGCCCATCCCTACCCACCGATGGTCGCCGCTCCAAATGTTCACTGACTGGATTGCCATGACTCGCACTGCCCTTCGAGAGACCGACTGGCAGCCCAAGGTCAGGGGGTTGGCAACGGCATTTGCGCAGCCGGCGCACGACGAGGAGGCGTATTACACCCCGCGGGACCGTCGCAACCCATGGGAGGGGATGCGCTACTTCTGGCTGATGTCGGCGGCCGGCGTGAGCGGGTGGCTCGCGTGGGGATGGTGGGCAGGGCTGATCTCGACCTGAAGGAGGTCCGAAACGTTCGCGTCATTGCGCAGCCGGGGCTGCCGGCCGCCTTCTCCGGCGGACTACCTGCAGCGCTTGCTCTTCGGGAGCCCGCACGATATCAGCGTTGCCACGGCCGGGTTCGAGTCATAGGCAGTGTGTGCCGTATCGGGGCGCGCCAGCAATCCGAGGTAGGTGGGCGCGTTGGAAACCAGCACATCGGCAATGGCAATGCCAGGGACCGCATAGCGGGAGGGCTGCAGGCGGTAGGACAGCAAGTCGTTCGGGTCAGTGAAGGCGACCAGCGACAGCACTGGTTGCGAGTTGTCGCTTCGGATGGCTGGCGGCTTCTGCGCGTGGAGCCGCAGGATTCTCTGCAGCGAATCATTCTGATCGATCTCAGAGGCACCCTCGAGCGCATCTCGCGCTTGAATCGCCTGTTGATCGGCAAGGCCGAGGATTGGCAGCTGGTTCGCTTGCATGAAGAGGACTGCGAGCCGGTTGATGGATTCCCGGCCCATGGCGCGCGACGCCTCCGTTCCATCCGCGCCGAGAACGAGCGCTTCCAGAGCATCGAATGCCAGCTTGCTGCCAAGGCTGCTGGACACAACCACGAAAGGTCCAGGGACGACGCCGGCGGCACGCGCCCGGGCGGTTGATTTCTGCAGAACCGAGGCGATCGTCTCGACCATTGCCGAACGTATGCCGTCCCGGCTATCACCCTGGTAGATCATCGCGTCCGCGAGGCAGTCGTTCAGCAGCTTGTCCTTTAGCTTTCCGTTGAGCCGGGCTCGTGTCGGACGGCAATCGCCGGGCGCCGAGCAGTCGGTGGGCGTACCGGTTGCGTCATAGGCGAGTTGGCGCTTGAGGGGTGTGGTCAAAGGGGACCAGACAGGGGCGGAAAAATGGATGGTTCCCGCTGGTGTGTGGGCGGTGCGCTCTACTACTTCGATGGGCTCGGCAGTCAGGCTCTTGAAGGTTGTCTCGGGAGCCTCGCGGGTGAGGTTCCGGTCGATCGCGTTGATCAGTCCGTCAATGGCTTTATTAGCCCAGGCGACGTCGTGGGTGCACATCCCGTGGACGACGATCACGTCGAGCGGGCGGCCGTTGGCCTCTGCGACGACGTCGATCAGTCCGGGGAAGGTGGAACTGCCGTGCACGGGGACGGGAGGCTGGTAGGCAGTGGTGCAGGCGGTGAGGAGGAGAAGGAGCAGTGCTGCGGGCGAACTGCATTTCCCGATTCGCTGACGAGCCCGCCGGCGGACAGCCGCTTCATTCCTGAGCATCCTTCCCCTGAGCTGCTGTTCCACGGTTGCCCCTGAATGCGAGAAGTGACGTCCGCGAAACACGGGCGAGGTCACCAGGGATGCTATGAACTTGCGATCAGCGGGGGCGTCTGCTGGTGCTGGATAACCCGCCACTGCTTGTGCTCGAGCCGCCGATAGGTCGACGTGCAATGCGCTTTGTACGCCTTGTGCCCGTCGCGATAGGCCTCAGCCCTGTAGGCAATGACGATAATTCCGTCCTGCGGACGAGCGATACGTCTGTCCGACAGTTCGACACGTGACCAGCGCGGTGTATCGGCGACGGCTTTGATGGCCTGCTGCCCTGTCAGTACGTAGGGCGGCTCGGGCAGTACCATCAGGCAATGATCGTCGATCAACTCCTGATAGTGAGTTGCATCGCCAGTCCACAGACCTCTTTCAAAATTCCAGACAAGTTCGTCATCCATCGATAGATCCCTTTCGCTAATATCGGCCAAGCCAGGAGGCTGAATCTCACCCGAACCGCAACTTCGTCATGGCAGTCCCGTGCAAGGCATACGGCGTTCCCTGAAATGAGCACGATCCGACGCATCGGGCTCAAGAGACCTTTCTGACCCATCGCTCCAGCATCCTGAACGTACGACCGTATGGGGGCGACATCAGGCGGAGGCCGGACCGCGCCGACTGCAGGAATACCGGCTTCACATGGCTGAATGTCCGGAAGCCGTGCTCGCCGTGGTAGCTGCCGTTGCCGCTGGCACCGACGCCGCCGAATGGCAGGGCTTCCTGCGCCACATGCCACAGGCAGTCGTTGACAGTCACACCACCCGACAGCGTCTGCTCGAGCACCGTCTGCAGGTCCTTGCGGTCGCGGCCGAACCAGTAGAGAGCCAGCGGTCGATCGTGCTTGTTGATGTAGGCAATGGCGTCATCTAGGCGCCTGTAGCTCAGCACCGGCAGAATGGGGCCGAAGATCTCTTCGCGCATCAGCTTCATGCGGTCGTTGACGTCCAATACCAGAAACGGCGGCATCTTGCGTTCGAGCGTCAGGGTTTCGCCGTGCAAAGGCAGCACGCGTGCGCCGAGGGCGTGCGCATCGTCGAGCAGCCCCTGCAACCGCTCTGCGTGCCGAGCATCGACAATGGACGTGTAGTCGGCATTGTCAGCGAGGGTCGGGTAGAGGAGCGACGTCGCCGCGCGCAGGGCGTCGGCCAGCGGCTCGAGCAGACGCTCGTGAATGAGCAGATAGTCAGGCGCGATGCAGGTCTGGCCGCTGTTGAGCAGCTTCGCCGCCATCAGGCGTGGCACTGCCTCGGCCAGATCGCAATCGGCGTTGAAGATCACCGGCGACTTGCCGCCGAGCTCGAGCGTCACCGGCGTCAAATTGGCAGCCGCTGCCAAAGCCACCTCACGGCCGACCGCCGTCGATCCGGTAAACAACAGGTGATCGAACGGGAGTGCCACGAATGCCCGAGCCTGCTCGGCGGCTCCCGTCACCACGGTCAACTCTTCGGGCGCGAAGCATTCGCCGACGGCTTGTTGCAAGAGGGCGGCGAAGCGCGGTGTCAGCTCCGAAGGCTTGATCATCACCCGGTTGCCTGCGGCGAGCGCTGATGCCGTCGGGCCAAGCGACAACTGCAAAGGGTAATTCCATGGACTCACAACACCGACGACGCCGAGCGGGTGAGCCTGAACGCGGCTCCTTCCGGGCCAGTAGGCTGGCGTAGTCGGCACCCGGCGTGGCTTCATCCAGCCGCGCAGGCGACGTTGGGCATGCCGGATCGCACTGCTCGCCACCATCACGTCGGTAAGGCGCGTGACGTGAGCCGATCGGTGGCCGAAATCGTCCGAGACGACCTTCTCGACGTCCGGCGCAATGCGTTCGATCATCGCCAGCAGTCGGTTCAATCGATCAACGCGCGTCGTGTAGGAGGGGTAACGCTCCGTGGCGAAAGCGCTGCGCTGCCGGGCAAAAGCCTGTTGGAGGGTGTCCGCGTCTTCCTGGGGCGGCAATGCCGCAACCGGCCCAGACCGAGGCATCGCGACCGGCGCCGGCGTCATCACCACCGGACCGTCAGCTTTCACGTCCCGCACCCTTCAAACCTCGCCACCAGGTCCAACGTAGCGGCCCCGCCATCGGCTCGGCCGACCGAGCAGATAGCGCAGCAATGCGTGCCACTGGATCGCGAGTATTAGACACGCTCCGAAGGGATGAAGCAGTGCACTGACCCGCGGCTGATTGAAGCGTGCACACAGCAGCAGCCGCAACACCACATTGAGGGCAAGACCGAAGCCGCCGGCGAGAGCCAGTTGCGGCTGCCCCGACGCAATGCCGGCGACCAGAAGCACGGTTGGCAGCACATGCCCCCCAACGATCAGCAACGTCCAGATCGGGAGCGCTCCCAATGTCGCCATGCCTTCGCCGGCGCTCTTGCCGAAGCCTAGCCACAAGGAGCGGAAATCTTCATACATGCGGCAGCTTGCGAGCGTGCTGCCGTCGAAAATGTCGGTGCGCCAGCCGGCGGTGCGAAACACGCGCGGCAGGCTGATGCCGTCATGCAGGGAGCTTGGAGAAGCTGCGTGCCCGTGCACCTCCCGATAGGCCGACCGCCGCGCCACGACCCACTGGCCGCAGGCCGCAGCGTAGGCAGGCGCGCTCGATCGGCGCATGCGGTTCATCGGCAAGTAGCCGAGCAACAACACGTGGATCCAAGGTATGACGAGCTGCTCAGACCAGCTGACCGCGACCTCTCGCGGAAAGCCGCTCACCATCCCGCGCCTTTCGTCAGCGAGCAGGAAGCCTGCTGCCAGCGCGGCCGCTTCGGGGGCGAGGAGAAGGTCGGCGTCGATGAACATGAGCGTGTCGAAGCGCGCCTTTTCGCTGAGCAGATGACAAGCGCGCTGCTTGCCCGCCCAGCCTGGCGGCAATGGCGGCGCTTGCAGCAAGCGAACTCGCGCGTCGCCATCGGAGAGTCTGGAAACGATGCCGGCCGTCTCGTCGGCCGAGTCATCATCCAGCACCAGCACTTCCACCTCGACCGCAATACTCTCCAGCGCGCAGCGGACGGTTTCAGCCACGGTTTTCGCCTCGTTGCGGGCCGGTATCAGGATTGAGACGCCGGTACCCGCCGGCGGCAGCGCTTGGGGTCGAGCGAAGCTGCGGAGGTTGAGCAAGGCCAGCATCAGCGGCAGAAGCGCGAACGCCGCGGCAGCCCATGCCAAGGTGATCATGTCGATTGCTTCACTACGCCCCGCTCGCTGGGGACATGCGCCGAATCGAATTCTTCTCCACGGCGCCAAGCCTTCAGCCGACGCCACCCATCATAGACACCGCCGACGCCCGCTCGGCCGTTCAGCAGAATGTCGAAGTGGGAGGCATCGCGGCTCACCGCGGCTACTGCCAGACGATCCATCGCCAGCAACAGCCCAGCCTGCAGCAATTCCTGGATCTCGGACTTCTCCGCCGTGACGGAGCTGCCCAATATCATCGGTTCGCCGAACTGAACCAGCGCTTCGGGCGCACTCTCGTACCAGAACGGGTACTCCACCGCGAGCGGCACGACCGTCACCCGAGGCACCCGGGAAAGCAGATGCGTGAGGCCCGGACGCAATCGAACGGGTCGGTCCCGGGGGTCCGTGAAGCTGCCTTGTGGCGTCAGGTACAAGAGCGTGTCCGGCTGCGACAGGAGCTTTCGGCCGACGCGAAGGAACAACGATGCACCTTGATGCGTACCCTGCTCGACACCGAACAGTCCAAGCCTCCGCATGAATCCATAGCGCTGCAGCGCCACGGCATCAATCGGGCCAAAGCTGCGGCGCGAAGGAAAGAGTCTCGTCAATATCACCGGGAGGAGCGCCGCGTCCCACCACGACGGGTGATTCGAGTAGACGACAAGCGGCATTTCGTCCGATATGGCGGGAACGCCCGGCTTGGCCAGTCGAATCGCGTGAAAAGACCTGCGAAGACGGTGAGTCAGTACGCGTACAAAGAACTGCAACCAAGCCTTTGAGCGCAGACGCTCAGGGTCGCTATCAGGCTGCGACGGGTGCATGATCCTTGTCGAGCGCATCAGCGGCGATCCAGCCGGACATCAGAACCATCGGCATACCCGGGCCGGGGTGGGCAGCGCCGCCGGCGAGGTAGAGGCCAGGCATGTCTCGGCGCCTGTTGCCGGGTTTGAAGGCGCCGGTGAAGCGCCCGTGGCTGGCCAAGCCGTAGATCGCGCCGTTGAGGACGCGATAGCGCTCGTGGATGTCCTGGGGAGTCAGGTGCCGTTCAAAGCGGATGCGCTGATCCAGGTCGCCGAGGTCTGCACACCGAGCCAGCTTGTCGAAAATGACACGACGATAGGCGGGGAGCATCGCCTTCCAATCATGCTGCGGCCGCAGATAAGGCGTGTGGACAAGGATGTAGAGCGCCTCGCCGCCCGGCGGCGCTACGTCAGGGTCAGTGCGAGCGGGCGCCGCCAGATAGCAGGTCGGGTCTGGCGCCGGTTC
>Ga0190273_10000449_pt1 | contig 15742 bp, 13 predicted proteins | sample Popmic504IS_FD_134513 | JGI IMG/M metagenome (GOLD analysis project Ga0190273, IMG submission 134513) | Populus adjacent soil microbial communities from riparian zone of Shoshone River, Wyoming, USA - 504 IS | ecosystem: Environmental > Terrestrial > Soil > Riparian zone > Trees stand | place... | reverse complement strand
TGGCATGGCATGATGACTTCGGTCGTGGCGGCTGGCAACGGCGGACTCTCGAACGGTTTTTATCGCGGCATCGCGCCGGACGCCAAAGTAGTGTTGGTTAAGCTCGCACGTTCAGGGCGTATCTCTGAACGCGACATAGAGCGCGGCATCGAATGGGTCATGGCCCATCGCGAAGAGTACGGCATTCGCATACTCAATATCTCTGCTGGCGGCGACGAAGAGGAATCCTACCTTCATAATGCTCTGGCGCAGACGGTCGAGCGCGCCGTTCGAGACGGGCTCATCATCGTGTGTGCTGTGGGTAATGCGGGGCAGATGCCAGGTCATCCGGTGCTGCCTCCGGCAAGCAGTCCTTCGGTCATCGCCGTCGGCGGACTCGACGATCAAAACTCGCTGGATCGTGCGCGTCGCGGGATGTATCGCTCATCTTATGGGCCAACCGTCGACGGCTTGCAGAAACCCGAAGTGATCGCGCCGGGCATCTGGGTGCCTGCGCCGATTCTGCCGCACACGCAGACCGCCGAAGAAGCGGAGCTATTCGCCAAATTGGACGGAGCGCCGGACGATCAGCTTCTCGCACTGATCGAAACTCACAAGGGGATGGACAAGGATTTGGATGAGGCGCGCAACCTTCCGATTCCACTGCTTCGCCAGTTGATTACAATCAAGCTGCGCGAAGGCAATGTCATAAGCGAGCATTACAAGTACGTTGACGGTACATCATTCGCCTCGCCCATCGTGGCCTCGATCATCGCCTGTATGCTCGAAGCCAACCCGGAGCTTAATCCACAACAGGTCAAGCGCATACTGATCGAGACAGCCGAGCGGCTGCCAGCAATAGAGGTAGACCGTCAGGGCTGGGGCGTCGTCACGGCGCGTCGCGCCGTCGAGCTGGCGCTCGCGCTGCGGCACACCATCGTCGGTTAAGGGGCGATTGACGAGTGAACGCGCATTTATCCTCGCTGGCCCAAGACGTTCCCTTATCAGTTTTTGGTGGTAAGCTTCGGGCCACGTCTTATTGATCTTCACTCGGAGGATAAAACTCATGTCACTTTATGACTTCTTCACCAATATCACTACGGGACGATTCGCCCTGCTGGCGCTCGGGGTCTTCCTCGTTTCGACCGTAGTCCTTGATCGCCTCAATCCGGAAAAAACGATACGCGCGAACCCCAACGTCGGGGACAAATACCTCTCAATCGGGATGACCTTCGGCTACAAGGCGGAAGACCTGTACACGATGCTCGACGGATTCAGCGAGCAGAACACAAAAGATGAGCGCGTTTATCTCATCCTCGATCTCGTCTATCCACTGCTATACGGTCTTTCATGGGCGATCATCCTCGCGTATCTGCAAAGAATATATATGCCCACATCGACAATAAGAAATCACTATCTGTGGGTGCTGCCGCTGTGCGCGATGGTCTTCGACTGGGCCGAAAATCTCTCCATGATCTGGATTCAGGCCAACTACCGTAAAGGGGAAATCTCAAACACCATGCGCTGGATGACAGATTTTTCGCGCGCCATGACCATGTTAAAGATAACCTTTATCGCTGCTTCCTTTTTCGTAGCCTTCGCTTTATTACTCGGTATCGCAGCATCCTGGTGGAAAGGGCCACGGACGCGGCCTCAAGGGGCAACATGAAACTGCCCGTACCCCGGTTGATGAGCTTTCTCTGATGAGCGTAGCAGTCAGTCGAACGGACGACGGTTGCCGATTACACGACGGCTCGACGGTCGTCATCATCGGCGGCGGGCCGGGCGGCGCGGCGTGCGCGATCAAGCTGTTGCAGCAGGCCGACGCTCTCTCTCTGCGTTTGCGCGTCGTTATCTTCGAGGGCAAAGACTTTGGTGTGCATGCCAACCAGTGCGTCGGGGTGCTGTCGCCGCCCATCGAAGAGGTGTTGGCCCGCGAACTCGATCTGCACCTGCCGCCCGCTCTCATCAAGCGCCAAATCTTCGGCTATCGTCTGCACGGAGTTCGCGAGAATGTTCTGCTCACGGGGCACGGCGCGCACGCCGGAGAGCTTGAGCACGGGCGCGCGACCTATGCCGTGGAGCGCGCTCATTTCGACCGCTTCCTGCTGGATCAGGCGCGAGAACTCGGCGCAGAGGTAGTCGAAGCGCGCGTCACGGGCATAGAGTTTGTGCGCGCCGCTGACCTTGATGAAGTGCGCGTCTACAGCGAATCGCTTTACGAGAAAGCGGACGTGGTCGTCGGCGCGTTCGGCCTGGATGAAGCGATGCTCTCTGTCTTTGAAGATGTGACGGCGCGCTCAGGGGGGCGCGGCTTCGAGCGTCCTTCCAAATGGCTCAAGAGCTATCTGACGACGATTGAAACGAGCGCGCGTTTTCAGACAGAGAAGCTGGGCCATATCGTACACGCTTTTCTTTTGCCGACCAGTTGCCCGCGCATAGAGTTCGGTGCCATCACGCCCAAGGGCGATCATATTCTAGTCAACATAGCGGGCGAGCATGTCACCTCGCGCGACCTGGATCAGTTCCTACAGTTGGCGGAGGTGCAGGCTCTTCTTCCGGGCTTCGACGCGGGCGCGATCAACTATTACGAGGGGCGCTTTCCCTCTTCGCCTGCGCGTCGTCCCTTCGGGCATCGCTATCTCCTTGTCGGCGATGCGACGGGCTGGCTCAGGCCCTTTAAGGGGAAGGGCATCAATACGGCGATCATCACAGGAATACGCGCCGCCGAGGTGATGCTCGAACACGGAGTCTCTGAGCGCGCGCTACAGAATTACAGGCGCGCTTGCACGGACATGCGCGGCGATTATCACTACGGCGTGTTGGTGCGCAGACTGATGCTCGTAGGAGCGCGTCACTTTCTAGACCCGATGATCGATGTCGGCAAGGTCGATCCCTTGATGTATGATGCGTTGTTCGATGCTGTCTCTGGTCACGATACATATCGCAACATTATTAAGCGTTCACTCAAGCCGCGTCTTGTGCGCAAGGTCGCCGCGCGTCTGATTCGCGGCGTCAAGCGTCACAGGGCACACAGGGCCAAGCGTATGCCAGACCTCAACGTGCGACGGATGACCGTGCGCGATATAGATCAGGTGCTCCGCCTTGACGAAAAAATCACGGGCAAGCCGCACGCCGCTTATTACGAATCGAAGGCCGCCGCCTATATCTCGCGTGCGCCGGATTACTGTCTGGTCGCGGAGCATCGCGCGATCATTGTCGGCTTTGTCCTGGGCGATGTGCGCGGCTGGGAGTTCGCATCGGAACTATCGGGCTGGCTGGAGATCATAGGCGTCGACCCGGATTATCATGGACAGGGCGTGAGCCGCGCCCTGATGGACGAGTTGTTTGAAAAATTTCGTCGCGCCGGTGTCGCCGTCGTCAACACTATGGTCAACTGGAACGACGGCGACCTGATAGACTATTTCCGCGCCAACGGATTCGACCGCGGCGAGTACGTCAATCTAGTCAAGCGCTTCGATGAAGAAGAGCAAGGATGAACGAAGGGATAAGGGCGGAGGGATGAGGGATGAAAGTGTGGCTATTCAAGTTGAATAGTTTCTTATTCATCCCTCATCCCTCATCCTTCATCCCTTCGTTCATCCCTTTCGTTGCTAGACATGCGCGACGGGGCTGTGCCACAATCTCTTTCATCCAAAGACAGCTAAAAGCTTAAAAAGAGCAGGAGAGGAGAGCGCTTAGATTCACATGGCAGAGAATGAGAATGAGGAAGGGTTGACAGCCGCCGCAGGCGCGCCCGAACAGAACGGCGAAGGCCAGGCGTCGCCCGAAGTCGCCGCAGAAGAGATCACCTATCATGCCGTCGAAAAAGATGGGCAGGTGACAGCCATCTGGGAGATGCAGGGACGCAAACACCTGCGCACCATCGACCCGCGTTCACGTCAGGGCCAGGATATTCTTCGTCTCTACACGGCGGAACATCACGACGAAGCGGCTGCGCCCGCCGCAGGCACTAGCTCGGAAGGAAGCGAGCCCGCCTCTTCCTAAAAACCAACGCGTCAGAGTTTGAACGGATCGGCAGCGAGGTCAAGAGTCGTGGCAAGGGTCATGGCTCTTCGCTTTTTTTAAAGCAAGTCATCCACGCTTCATGTTTGACCTTCGACAGTCCTTTGCGCGCTGCAAAAATTTATTGTGCGCAAAGAGAGTTCGGGATTGTACTCGCATCCTTCCCAGACCTTACTTTTTATGGAGACCGCCTATGAGACGCTACTAGGACTGGCTCACTATCAGAAGGATCGCTTTTCTCACGGCTGTGGCCGCTTTACTGTTGATCGTGCCATTCAAGGCATCTGCGCAACGACCGCCTCAAAGCAGTTCTACAAGCAGATCGAATTCGGGCAAGATGAACAGCGGCTCTCAGATCGGGATGGAGCAGTAGATGCAAGTGCGCGGGGACGTGCGCGACAGAGGGCCGGAGACGGAAGACAAATTAAGACAAATCCTACAGGAGCTGAAAGAAGATTTCGAGCGCATCCAGGCCATCAATGAAAACTTGCTGGTGATGGTCAAGGCAAACGACGGGTTCAACTATACGCGCGTTACCGATCTCACTACAGAGCTTAGAAAACGCGCGCAGGTTTCGAGATAATGCGGTCTTTCCGCCGCCGGGACCTGCCCCTAAGGACGAAAAGAAACTGGGCGAGATAAATCAGGCGCAGTAGATGAAAGACGCGCTCCTGATCCTCAATGAACGGATCAATAAGTTTATTGATAATCCGCTCTTCCAGTCTCCGGAGTGGTCTGACAAAGAGCTTAAAGCGAAGGCCAGCCGCGATCTGGAAACGATCATCGAGATGAGCGCTCAAATTAAAAAGAGCGCAGAGAAGCTCGTTAAGTCCGTTCAATAATCGAACGAAAACTTAAGCGCCTTCACTAAATCGCTGGCCCTCTAAAGCGCCGCCACGCGCTTTAGAGGGCCATACGCATCTCATGCTGGCGCTCTGATTCGACGAAGCCGTGTGCGGTGAGCGCCGCGCAGAAGATACTGCTCTCAGGCTCGTTGATGATCCGCAGTGATCGAAGCCTGGCCTCTGCCGTCAGCCCTGCACAGAGCGCATCCGCATCCGCCTGTCGACGCGCAGCCAGATCGACAATATACGTCTTCTCATTCGGCCCTTCTCTGAACAATGCGTAAGCGCTTGGCATCTCTCGCTCGCCCAGGTACAGACCGCGCACGTCTTCCATCACCAACAAGGCAGAGAGATCGCGCTGCCATGCGGGCGGCTGCCCGTGCAGGCGATGAAAATGTTGAAGCAACTCTATGGGCGGCGCTTCCATGAGTTGCATCGTGGAGTGTGAGGGAGCAACGTCTGCCCCGCGCTCGTAAATAATAAGATCGCGCGCCACTCTCATGCCCGCGCGTTCGTACAAATGTATGGCCGCGCTGTTTTGTCTAAGGACTTCCAGCATAAGAGTGCGTGCCTGACAGCGGCGCGCCTCTTCGATCAGAGCCGTCATCAATGCGTGAGCCCGCCCGCGCCCGCGATACTCCAGCGTGATGCCGAAGCCTCCGACCCATGCCACATCCTGGCGCAGTCCGAGCATGGCCATGCCGACCAGCCTGTCCGCATCATAGGCCAGGAGCGAGTGCGAGATGTCCAGGTGCTCAAAGCGCACGCGCCTTGAAAGCTGCTCGGCGGTGAGCGGCATCGGATAAAAATATCCACTGAAAGCCGCCACGAAAGCGTTCGCAAACTCCTCCAGCGTAACGGAGGCTGCCGATATGATTTTTAGCTCTCCTGTCATCTAACGACTCCTTACAAACTCTCTGGCGATTCATACGGGAAAAGCTCTCCACGGAGCTTTTAGCTAAAGTCTCATGCGCCCTACGCTTCTCTTACACCTCTACATGGCCGGGCCAATGGGCTTTAGTCTTCTGCCGGAAATGAAAAAGTTTCATTGTGCAGATAAGGGCTGCGGGATTATACTGTGATCCCCTTCCACCGTAGAACCAAGATCGACTGGAGGTTCAGCCATGAAGCATTACCATGACACTTTGGTGATTAGAACGATCACCTTGATGGCGGCTATCGTCGCCTTTTCAACACTGCTGGCTACTCCACTGATGGCCCAGCGCGACACGGGCCCCGGCAGACCCCTCACGCCCGGGGAACGTCTTGAATTGAGAAGAGCCCGCCAGAGCACGATAATGAATCAGGAGATGCAGCTCAAGGGCTTAGTCAAGGACAAGGACTGGGTAGAGCCAGACCGCGCGCCGTACCTTCGCGCTATCGTCCAGCAGGCCAAACAGGATTTCGAGCGCATACAGATAGTCAACGACGACATCATGCGCGCCGTGTCTGCCAACACAGGGTTCAACTACAAAAACCTTGCGGAGCAGACCGGCGAGATAAAGAAGCGCGCCAAACGGTTCAAAGAGAACATCAACCTTCCTCCGCCGGACGAAACTCAGCCGAGTGTGAAGAAACTCGATCAGATCAGTAGCGAGGAGATGAGGGCGGCGCTTATCCTGCTCGGCGAGCAGGTCGTGAGTTTCGCCACGAACCCGCTTTTCCAGATGCCCAATCTGATGGACGTTAAGCTGGGCGCGAAGGCGAGCCGTGATCTGGACGCGATGATCGAGTTGAGCGGCGTGATACGTAAGAACGCAGAGCGCCTCAGCAAGTTACAGCAACAGCAGAAATAAATCAGATCACCAGAGAGCGCGGCATCCCTCGCACAAACGCTTCGATATTCTCTATCACCTGATCGGCCAGCGCCTGCATCGCTGCGCGGCTGGCCCAGGCGACGTGCGGCGTCAGGATAAAGTTCGGCAGGTCAATCTCCAGCAGCGGGTTGCCCTCGCGTGGAGGTTCGTTTGTCAGGACATCAAAGCCCGCGCCGCCGATCAGTTTGTCTCGCAGCGCTTCGACAAGCGCGCTCTCACAAACCAGCCCGCCGCGTGCAGTGTTGATTAAAAGTGCTGTGCGGCGCATCAATTCAAACTCCGCCCTATCGATCAGGTTTCGCGTCTCCTCAGTCAAAGGACAATGCAGGCTCACAATATCGCTCTCTCTTAAAGTCTCTGTAAAACTCGTCCGCCCTTCACGAACAATGAGCGCGCCCTTGTGCTCGCTAACGAGTACGCGCATGCCGAATGCTTCGGCCAGTTTGGCAACAGCCTGCCCCAGCGCGCCGTAACCGATAATGCCAAGGGTTCGCCCGTGCAGGTCTAGAATCCTGTGATCGAGCAGGCAGAACTGCGTCGCGCGATTCCATGCGCCGCTCCGTAGGTCTTGACGGTAACTGAGAAGATTGCGACTGAGCGCGAGGGTCAACATAAAGACGTGTTCCGGCACAGAATGAATGGCGTAGTTGCGAACGTTTGCGACGGCGATCGAATGTTTGCGGCAATAGTCCAGATCAATATTATCGACGCCCGTGGCCGCGACGGCGATAAATCTCAGTTGAGGCAACTGGGCCAGCTCACGCTCGCCCAGACGTACTTTGTTGCAGATGGCTATGGTCGCGGCAGAGAGTCTCGGGACGACCTCATCACTGCTCGTCGCGGCATATTCCATCCATTCATGCGCGAACGCGGGCCGCCTGAAATCGGCTTTAAAAGTATCGCGTTCTAAAAAGACGATCCGTTCCATAATCTATAATTCAGGCAAGCCCTTCAGTTTTAAGACAACACCTGCGTCGAGAGAAAGCCCCAGAAGATGATCGCAAAGCCGCCGAGCTCGCCGATGATGAGCATGTACATGTACCAGGTGGTAGTGAAATTGCGCTCCGTAAAAATATTATCCGTCCGGTCGCGAAGCCCGTGCGCGAAGTAACCCGCAATCGTTACGGCAAAAAAGAGAAGCGGCACGGCAGCCGCGACTGTTTGTAAGCCTTGCGGGTACGGGCTGTATTCCAGAAGCTTTGCGATGACGAGCGCCGCGAAGCTGTAGAGAAACGAAGCTCTATGAGCGATGTCTATATAAACGGGCGCGCGATGCTCAGGGCTGGTCATGATCCGCCGGTATTTCAAAACGCCCGTCAACAATCCCGACAGAAGAAAAAGTCCTGAAGCGGCGAGACTGATCTTGATCGCAGGATTCATCTGAAAACCTCACTCTGTTACATTCAAGGGAAGCGAGGGACAAAGATAAAACTGTTCGACCACGGGAAAGGCCGGCTCAAAAACTTTCCGAGTCAGGAACAAGCGAGACGGCGTATTGCAACACGGCCAGACGGTTCTTGTCCATGAAAGGGCAGGGCATTCAAAGCAAGTTGATGACGATAATCAGGGCTTTAAAATCTTAATCCTCTCCCGGTCGAAAAATTTTCCGAGAATATCTCCGGCAGAGTACGGCACGCGCTTTGTCTTTAAGGAGTTTTGTTGTATTAACTGGATGAATTTGAAGAAAAATCAAACTGTCAGACCCGCTGTGCTATATTAATTGAGTACATCAATCCGGTTCCATGAGTTGCGTCAACAGCGACTATGGCTATCTTAAAACCTAAGTCGAAGCGAAGATTTTTGCTCTGGTTCTTCAAAGGGGTGCAGGAACCCGAAGGGCCGCATGAGCGCGAGGGCCAGCATCACCAGCATCCCTGGTGGAAGGTCATGTGTTTGACGGGCGTCGATTACTTTTCGACGCTCGGCTATCAACCCGGCATCGCCATCGTCTCGGCGGGCGCACTATCTCCGATAGCGACGCTCATCCTGGTGCTGCTGACGCTCTTCGGGGCGCTGCCGATGTATAACCGCGTCGCGGCTGAGAGCCCGCACGGCGATGGTTCGATCTCGATGCTGGAGAATCTGCTCTCGCGTTGGAAGGGCAAGCTCTTTGTGCTGGCGCTGCTCGGGTTCGCTGCGACCAGCTTTATCATCACCATCACGCTCTCGGCAGCGGACGCGGCAGTCCACATCGCAGATAACCCGTTTGCGCCAGCCTTCTTGCATCAGCGCATCGCCGTCACGCTCGCTCTGATCGCAGCGCTCGGCGCGGTCTTCCTCAAAGGTTTCAAAGAGGCCATAGGCATCGCGGTTCTCCTCGTTGCTGTTTATATTCTGCTGAACCTGGTCGTCGTCGGCGTGGGCTTTTACGAGATCGCGACGCACCCTGAGGTGTTGGGCAATTGGAAGAATGCGCTGTTTCAGAAATATCCCAACCCTTTGTTTATGATCGGAGCGGCGCTCATCGTCTTTCCAAAGCTGGCTCTCGGGTTGTCAGGATTCGAGACGGGCGTCGTCGTCATGCCGCTCGTGCGCGGCGACAAAACTTTAACAGATGAAGACCTGGAATCCATTCACACGACGCGCACGGGGCGCAGGCCGGAGCCGAGCGCGCAGGCCCTGCTTGAGGGTCGCATACGCAACACGCGCAAGATGCTCAAGGCCGCCGCCTTGATTATGTGCGTGTTGCTTATCTCCAGCAGCATCGTGACGACGCTGCTGATCCCAGCCGAAGAGTTTCTTCCCGAAACGGCAACCCAGGAGGCCGGAGAGGCCAGTGGTCGCGCTCTTGCCTATCTGGCGCACTATTATCTGGGCGATATATTCGGCACGATTTACGACCTAAGCACCATCTCTATTCTCTGGTTCGCGGGTTCATCGGCACTGGCCGGACTCTTGAACATCATCCCGCGCTATTTACCGCGCTACGGCATGGCCCCGGAATGGGCGCGTGCGACGCGTCCGCTCACACTCGTCTTAACGGTGGTCTGCTTTATCGTCACGATTCTTTTCAAAGCGAATGTAGAAGCGCAGGGCGGCGCGTATGCGACGGGCGTGCTTACGCTGATGAGTAGTGCGGCGATTGCCGTGACGATCTCGGCGTGGCGCAGAGGAGAAAAGATTCGCTGGGCTTTCCTTTTGATCTCGCTGGTCTTTATCTACACGACCGTTACCAACATCATAGAGCAGCCGGAAGGCATCAAGATCGCCTCCTTCTTTATCGGCGCAATCGTCATCACATCGCTGGTCTCAAGGGTCTATCGCACGACGGAGCTGCGCGTCAACAAAGTAGAGCTGGACGCGACCGCTCAGGCCATCGTAGACGAAGCGAGTCGCGGCACAATTCGCATCGTCACCAATCGCTGTGACAGGGGCGACGCCGACGAGTACAAGATGAAAGAGAAGGAGAAGCGCGAAGATAATCATATCCCGCCGGGCGAGCCCATAGTCTTTTTTGAAGTGACGCCGAGCGACGCTTCGGAGTTCGCAGGCGTGTTGATGGTCAGGGGCGATCATGTCGACGGCTATCGCGTGCTACGAGCCGAGAGCCCCGCCGTGCCCAACGCCATCGCCGCTTTCCTGCTACACCTGCGCAACAAGACGGGCAAGCTGCCGCATGTTTATTTTGGTTGGAGCGAAGGCAATCCGCTTGCCTATCTGCTCAAGTACATAGCCTTCGGTGAAGGCGACACAGCGCCGACCACGCACGAAGTCCTGCGCCAGGCCGAGGCCGATCCTGAAAGGCGTCCGACTGTTCATGTCGGTGGCTGAAAGCGATTCCATGAAGAGCGAAACGCTTCAAGCAAAACTCTTTTCTGCAACGCTTTTATCACTCTCGTGATCGACGCGCCGAGCGATGTTGATTTGTCCGTAGTATAGGCGTAGTATTTTCTTCGTTATTGATAATTCGTCTGCCGAAGTTGCTCGCCGTGCTCTGAAAGATTGAGCACGCCGTCGAGGAACACGGGGGAACCAACGTCCTGCCATCAGCGCGGGACACGGGGCGTATCATAAAGCTCTCCTTAGATGGCTTTGTGTAGGACACTTCCAGGTCCGAGCCCGTCAGCTAACCTCGTAGGCTTTTTGGAAGGGCAGAGCCACCGCGATGCTTTTTATTAAGGGCGTGGAGCTTGAATGCTCCACGCCCTTTATTGTGCGCGGTCAAAGGGATCGCTCGCAGCGATTAAGCCTTATGGCGATTCTACAGAAGAAGTCTAAAAGACGATTCAAGCTCTGGTTGTTCAAGGGGGTCAAGGAAGCGGAAGGCCCGCATGAGCGCGAGGGCCAGCATCACCAGCATCCCTGGTGGAAGGTCATGTGTTTGACGGGCGTCGATTACTTTTCAACGCTCGGCTATCAACCCGGCATAGCATTTATCGCTGCGGGCGCACTATCTCCCATCGCCACGCTTATCCTGGTGCTGCTGACGCTCTTCGGGGCGCTACCGATCTACAATCGCGTCGCGGCGGAGAGCCCGCACGGCGAGGGCTCTATCTCGATGCTGGAGAATCTGCTCTCGCGCTGGAAGGGAAAGCTCTTCGTCTTAGTCCTGTTAGGGTTCGTTGCGACGGACTTTATCATCACCATCACGCTCTCGGCAGCGGACGCCACCGCGCACGTCGTCGAAAACCCGTTCGTCAAAGCTCACGCGCCCTTCCTTAATCACAAGATCGGCGTGACGCTTTTTTTGATCGCCATCCTAAGCGCCATCTTCCTCAAAGGTTTTAAGGAAGCCATCGGCATCGCCGTGCTGCTGGTCGCCGTCTATCTGCTCTTAAACGTCATTGTCCTCATCGTCGGCTCGTTTCATGTCATCACGTATCCGGAGCATCTCCCGGAATGGAAGAACGCTCTGCTGACAGACCCGCGCGTGCACGGCAACCCGCTCCTGATAATCGGCGTTTCGTTGATACTGTTTCCGAAGCTGGCTCTCGGATTGTCAGGATTCGAGACGGGCGTGGCCGTCATGCCGCTCGTGCGCGGCGACAAAAAATTAAGCAGCAAAGACCTGCAAGCTATCCACTCGACCAAGACGGGCCGCAGTCCTGAGCCCTCCACGCAAACGCTTCTGAAGGGACGCGTACGCAACACCCGAAAGCTGCTTCGCTATGCGGCTTTGATTATGAGCGTGCTGCTTATCGCGAGCAGTTTTATCACCACCCTTTTAATCCCCGCGCAGGAGTTCGAGAAAGGCGGGCAGGCCAGCGGACGTGCTCTCTCCTATCTGGCGCACTCTTACTTCGGCGATCTGTTCGGCACGGCCTATGACATCAGCACGATCACGATTCTCTGGTTCGCGGGCGCATCGGCAATGGCCGGGCTCTTGAATATTGTCCCGCGCTATTTGCCGCGTTACGGCATGGCTCCCGATTGGGCCAGGGCGACGCGCCCGCTCGTCATCGTCTATACGCTCATCGCTTTCGCCGTGACGATAATTTTTAACGCGGACGTGGAAGCACAGGGCGGCGCGTATGCGACGGGCGTGCTGGTGCTGATGAGCAGTGCGGCGGTTGCCGTCACGCTCTCGGTGCGTCGCAAAGGCGGGCCGTGGTGGGCTTTTCTATTGATCGCGCTGGTCTTCGGCTATACGACCATCGTCAATATCATAGAGCGCCCCGAAGGCATCAAGATCGCTTCCCTTTTTATCGGCGCAATCGTGATTACTTCGCTGGTCTCAAGGGTGTGGCGCACGACGGAGCTGCGCGTCAACAAAGTCGAGCTGGACGACGTGGCTAAAGCGATCATAGATGAAGCGAGTCGCGGCACGATACGCATCATCGCCAATCGCTGCGATCAGGGCGACGCTGCCGAGTACAGGATGAAAGAGAAGGAGAAGCGCGAAGATAATCATATCCCCGCGGGCGAGCCGATCATCTTCTTCGAGGTCAATCTGGGAGACGCTTCGGAGTTCGCGGGCGTGCTCAGAGTAATGGGTGATCGCGTCGGCGGTTATCGCGTGCTACGAGCCGAGAGCCCCGCCGTGCCCAACGCCATCGCCGCTTTCCTGCTACACCTGCGTAACAAGACGGGCAAGCTGCCGCATGTTTATTTTGGCTGGAGCGAAGGCAAGCCGCTCGCCTAACTGCTCCGCTACATAGCCTTCGGCGAAGGCGACACCGCGCCCGTCACACACGAAGTCCTGCGCCAGGCCGAAGTCAATCCGGAGAAACGCCCCGTCGTTCACGTCGGCGGTTAAAGAAGAGTTAAAAAACGAGGACACGCTTAATTGATATTGACCGTCACGCCATTGCGGCTCGCCGCGCCGCTGGCTGTGGTCAAGACGAGTGGCACTGTGCCGCTCGTACCCGCAGGGATTCGCACGTTGATTTGATCCAGGCCGGGGAAACCGCCGGATGGGCCAGCGTATTCGACCACTGCGCTTTGACCATTGATGCGGACAATGATTGGAAGAGAGTTGCGCCAGCCCGTGCCGAAGAGTGCGATGACGGAGGGCTGTCCATCCAACGTGGCCGGAAATGGCCCGGCAGTATAACGCAGCCCGGAAGCCAGGAGCGCGATGGCTTCTCCGACTCCCGTTTGCTGGACGGTGAAAAGACCGGGATTGTCCTGAGCAACGCTCTGGTCATCCGCCGCCGTGACGTTTGGGCCAACCGAGACGACGACGGAGCGCACGCCCGCTCCCACAGCTTCCGGCAGATAGATGTTGACGCGCGAGTCGCTAAAGGAGAGGACAGGCACTGTGCGTCCTTCGACCACGACGCGCACGCCTGAGGCTTGGGCTTCCGCTTCGCTTGCTCCACGCATACCGCGCGTCAGACCCGCACCCGTAATGCTTGCCAGACCGGAGTAGGTCGCAGGAGCGCGCAGGCTCGCGCTATTGACGAGCGTCAGATGTGTGACCGGGCCAAAAGTTGTATCGACGCCGAAGGCAAGACCCGATAGCATCTGTGTTGCCGGATTATCCACGACCGCGTAGATCGCGCCGTCGCGCAAAAAACCGTTGAGCGCCGGATCGGGGAAGGCGTCTATACGCGGCGTGCCCAGGTTGCCACCCAGTGAAACGAGATCGGCTGCGCCCGACGCGTCCTCAATAATGTAAACAGTCCCCGCTCGATCCACAGTCAATCCATGAAGGATCAAATTGTTATCTAAGGAAAGTCCTTCGACGACCACTTCGTCGCGATCCGCACGACCATCCGAGTTATCGTCGTAGAGGGCGAGCAGTACAGTGTCGTTGCCGTATGAGTGCGAAAAGACTACGCCGCGAGAGTTGACCGCAATATTCAGCGGCGCGTCATTCTGGAAGCGATAGGAATAGTAAGGCGCGGCGTCCAGCGTATCTGGTATGCCGTCCGCATTCGTATCTCGCACGATGCGCAGTTGATTGCTGTCGAAATCTGCGATCAGCAAATCGTTGTTGGGAAGCAGCGCGAGCGCGTTGGCATTATTTATCTGCCCGCTGCCCGCCCTGACCAGCTCGCGCGAGCGCGCAGCGTCAAAGCCTCCTCCTCCGTTCGTATCGCGTAACAGAAGGACGACGCCCGCCGTCGGCTCGTTCAGCGGATCGTTCGGATTGTCGTAGTTGTAATAGCCGCTCGAAGAAACGACGACGAACTCCTGTCCCGCGCGAGACGTGCCGGAGACGACCGCGACCAGTGAGGGCAACTGAAAATCACGACGCAGGTTGAAGGTGCTCGCCTGATCGCGCACGTAGTCGCCGTTGGTGTCGAGCGCGACGACGAGCACGCCCGTCGGAAGATCATCGGACGAAGTGGACGTGCCGCGATCATCAATCGCGGAATAGACTTCGTAGCGCGCGCCCGTGCGCCCGACGGCCAGATCAAAAGAGCCGCCGCTTGAATCAAAAGTCGTTCTTTCGTCAGCCACCAGATCGAGCGTGCGATCAACGAAGCCCTCGTCGCTCCCGGCGGAAGTGTTGATGCTCAACTGCGAAGTATGAAGCACACGCGAGAGCGTCGTGCCCGCGCGGATACTGCCAGAGATAATTCCCGCCGCGTTTTCAAGCTCGTTTACGGACGAAGCCCCTGTGGTTTTAAGCGACGCGGCACGGGCCGCAGTGCGCGCGCCACTGGATTGCGTCTGTAAACGGAGAGGCGGTCGAGTTTCCGTCGCTCTTATGTTCGTCGGTGAATCATACCCGCCGGGACGGTTTTTTATGTCTGCGTCTCGCAGGCGTGCCGTACGCGCGCCCTCCACATACGGTTTGAGATTTTCATCGTTGAGACTCTGCGCGCTGGCGATGCACGCCCACAGGTACGCGACAAAGACCAGCGCGAGCAGGAGCGCACAGACAGACAGGCATAATCGTGTGATGAACATCACTGCTTGTCCCTTTGAGTGGGAAAGAGATTTTATTTCCCGCCCGATTTCTTCCAGTCCTCGCGCAAGCGTTTGGCTATATCTTCCGCGCGGCGCTTGACCGGCTCGGCGCGATGAAACGGGTTGACGAAGATTCTGTTTCCAAAGTCTCTGGCCCAGATACTCTCTCCATTGTGGGTCGTCAGCCGGACGAAAGCTCTTGCCTCAGACTTTTTATCGAAGACGCGCACGGAAAGAGCGCCGGAGAGAATAGCATCGGCGCGATCCGCACTATCGACGATGGTGAAACCTCTTTTCGTGAGCTGTTCTTCCAATAGCAGACGAAAGCGATCCGCTTCGTCAGCCGAGCCCATATCGCTGACATAAATCTTCTGCACAACGCTCAAGCGATCCCTGTCCGTATCCCTCTCGGCGCGCACCGACATCGCTGCGTTGCCGGATGCGAAAGCGATACTTAAGAACAGAGCGAAGGCAATTGATAAAAGTATTCGTGATCTCATCTTCGTTTCCCCTTCCTTTTCTTTCTCCCTGCGGTCGAAATGTTGAAAAAGCAATCAATGATCTTCTCGTCCGTCGAGCGCCACATCGAGCCTCGTCGTTTAACCGAGCGGCGGGCGTGCGCGATCCTGTTCGGGCGTACGATCAGGCGGCGGTGACGGCGCTTCGCGCTGCGGCTCAGGGGCGGGCGCGGGCGCAGGCGGATCGGGCGCGGACGGCGGTGGATCAGGCGCAGACGGTGGAGGCGACGGCGTCTCCTCTCTCTGCGCGGGTTCC
>Ga0190273_10000448_pt1 | contig 15744 bp, 7 predicted proteins | sample Popmic504IS_FD_134513 | JGI IMG/M metagenome (GOLD analysis project Ga0190273, IMG submission 134513) | Populus adjacent soil microbial communities from riparian zone of Shoshone River, Wyoming, USA - 504 IS | ecosystem: Environmental > Terrestrial > Soil > Riparian zone > Trees stand | place... | reverse complement strand
CCGATGTAATCATAGCGCATCTGATAGCAAACAATTACCTGAATGAAGAGCGTTTTGCCCGAAGTTTTGCCTGGGGTAAGCACAGGGTTAAACAATGGGGTAAGATCAGGATTGTAAATGAACTCAAAGCGCGAAAAATTTCCAAGTACAATATTGATGCTGCGTTAAGCGAGATTAAACAGGAGGAATATGTCCCCGCCTTTCACGCGCTTGCCGAAAAGGAATGGGCAGCCATGCGTGAAAGTAACCTATTGAAGAAGAAAAAGAAGCTATTTGATTTTTTGATGCGCAAAGGGTATGAGAGCCATCTTATCTATGAGAAGATCAGCGAACTATCAAATTGATATTATTTTCTCTCAAAAGAAAACATTTGATTACTAAAATTATGTTAAATTGCAGTTGCCAACCAATTTATCATTACTATGACTGCTATAGGTAAAAATCTATTAGTACCGCTATTGCTTATGTCTGCATGGTGCCATTCTCAGGGCAGCTATAATTTTACGAAAGCCGAGATGGATACCCGAAACCTTGTCTACTCAAATCCTGAGGCCGCTCTTCCGATTATTAAGAAGACCCTTCAGCAAAAAGGACCTCTTCACGATACTGTATATGGCAATACCTATCATTTGTATGGTGTTTACCATAGCATGAAGGGAAACCAGGATTCTTCAATTTATTATATAAAAAAATCGCTGCCCTATCTTGATGAGTATCCGCGAATAAGAGCCCGGAGCTTATTTACAATTTCTATGGCTTACCGGAAAAAGACCGACTATAAAGCCGCCCTCAAGGCTTTGGAGGATATTTTGGAAATCAATAAGAAAGAAAAGAATAATGTTAGCCAGGCCATGGTATATGGGGAGATAGCCTCCAATTATAACTCCATGCTTAACTATGACAAATCGATTGATTATCTGGTAAAAGCTGTGAATATCTTAAAGGCTGAAAAAAACACCAAGCAATTAACGGCGGTAAAACAGAAGCTTGCAAATACTTACCTGGCGAAGGCCAATTATAAATTTGCAATTGACCTGTATAAAGAATGCCTTGCAGAATTTAAAGCATTGGGTGCTATGAAGAATTACTATCTTACCCAAGTCAATGTAGGCGAGGCACTGATACAAATAAATGACCTTACCCAGGCTAAAACATATCTGCTTGAGGCTGCTGAAGGCCTTGAGAAATTTGGTGACAAGGAGCTTATAGGGGTAACCTATTCTAAAATAGGTAATATGGAGAGGATGCAAAAGCAGTATGGCAAAGCACTTGCGTCTTATAAAAAAGCGGTTCGTTTTCTCACCGCTTCAGGATCTGTCAGGGTGATAAGGATAGCAGGAGAGTATATCACGATCCTGAATAGATCCGGGAAACATACTGAGGCGGCAGATGTAATTAAATCGGTAGATAAGCTAGACCAATTTAAGAACGCAAACATTGAGGACCGAAAGGTGTATCAAAATGCGGTTGCAGACACCTACAAAGCCAATAATGATGATAAAGCGGCTATAAAGGCTTATGAACACACTATAATGATAATGGACTCTATAGCTGCAAGCGAAAAGGAGAGTGCGGTGGAGGAGATACAGGCTAAATTCCAGACAGAGCTGCAACGCGAGAAAAACCTGGCATTGGAAGCAAACAACAACCGGCTGCAGGAAACCGTAAAAGCCGAGCAGCGGTTGATGGCGTTGTATATTCTGGTAAGTATAGCATTATTGACAATGATATTAGCTTTTCTAAGGGGATACTGGCTTAAAACAAGATTGCAGCAGACCGAGCTTAAGACTATTGAAACCGAAAATGAGCTGATAAGGCAACAACATGTGTACGAGCAGGAACTTAATAATGCACAGAAAGAAATAATAGATGAAAAACAAAGGGAGCTTACATCAAGCGCATTAAGAATGGCTAATTACCAGGATAGCATAAACCACATTATTGATAAATGCGATTCTAATGTGTTTACCAAAACCAATGATGTAAAAAAGGAGCTGCAGCAATTGATAAGGCAAAAAGATTACTGGAAACAGTTTGAAACGCGCTTCAACAGCCTTCATCCCGAATTCAACACCTCGTTAGCCAGCAGGTTTTCTAAACTTACAAAGAACGATTTGGAATTTTGCTCATTGCTTAAACTTAATCTGTCTAATAAGGAAATTGCTTCATTGCTTCAGATCTCCCATGAAAGCGCCATCACGAAAAAGTACCGGATCAAGAAAAAGATGGATATTAATGACGATGAAGAATTTGCAAGGGTACTGAACGAAATGTAGTAGTTAATTTTTAAATATTTGATAATGCTCCGCTCTCGCGGAGCTTTTTTTATGTAGATGGTCGTATAAATGGGTATTTTATCGGGCAAGAATGATGTAATAGTTGAGTAATGTTATTCATGTCTATAGTTTGTCTATTAAAAAAATGTTAAAATACTTACTTTATGTATTTACTTTGTAACCGCCAATGCTTGTCAGCTCTCGATTTGGTATCAGATAGCAGCGAGACTGAAATTATAACAATGTGATAAAGCAATTCAATTTCGTAAGAAAATGTTAAGATATAATTCGCTAAAACAAGTATTTTTTCCGTTGAATCGCTCTTTAACAGTAAACTAGCCTACTATATCGTTTTCGTAGTTGATTGTTAAAATAATCTTAAAAATTAACAAACTTTTATATTGCCGAGCGTAGTTTTTTGCATTACATTTGCACCCGCAACCAAAAAAAGTTATGCCCCCATAACTATCTAAATTTTAACTAATTACTAAAATGAAAAAAGCATTATTTTTATTACTGATTTTGCCTTTAATAGGTTTCTCGCAAAATCTTGCCACATGGAACACCACAACCCCAACAAGTGTGGCAAGTAATATGACCGCCCAAGCCTTCACTACAGCGGGCGGTGTTTCTGTCCAACAAAATCAATGGGAAGCTTATGGTTTTATAATGTTGGGTTGGCATGTAAATGGCCAATCAAGTACAGCCATCAATACTTCTAAGTACTTAGAATTTACTGCTGCCCCACAACCGAATTATAAAATTTCGCCATCGCAATTTAAGATCAACTTAAATTCAAGTGACAAGGCGCCAGCAAAGATGGAAGTTCGCGCCTCTGTCGATGGGACTACGTGGACTAGCCTGACAAATAATGCAAATGGTCAGACGGTTATGTCACTGGCACTGCAAAATGACTTAAGTTTCTTCTTAAATTTTCCAAGTAACTACAATGTCTTACCGGGAGAAACACTAAGGATTAGGGTATACATGTACGATAGTAATGATATTTACTACACTAAAAATTACTTAAGGACCATGGCATATTCCAATGGAAATGCTGTTGGACCAACGTTAACCGGAACAGTAGCTTCTTACAGTTCGGTAATGTCGACTGTTGCAGATACCTATAATGTCCTTCCTGATCAAGCGTCAACATTAAGCGTTATAACTAATGATAATAATAGCGCCAGTATAACTTCTATAAGTATTGCAGCAAATCCATTGCATGGAACTGCAGTTGCCAATCCTAATAAAAAAATAACGTATACTCCAACACCGGGATATATTGGTGCAGATTCCTTTAGCTACACCGCTACAAATGGAACAACAAGTTCAACTGCAACCGTAACCTTATCAGTATTAAACCCAACACCTTCGGGAGCGCTTTCAGGAACCTACCTTGTGGGGACAGGAGGGAACTTCGCTACCATAACCGCTGCTGTAGCGCATATAAACACTCAGGGTGTAGCAGGCCCTGTTACCTTCCTGCTTAATAATGACGTATATAACGTTGCAAGCGGTGAATCTTTTCCTATAACAATTAATCAATTTCCTGGAACATCCCTTATTAACACGGTTACCTTCAAGCCTGGCCTAAATAAAACCGTAAGTATTGAAGCTGCAAATCTTAATGATTACACAGGTATACCTGCCATATTTAAGTTGAATGGAGCTGACAATATAATATTTGACGGCAGTAATACGACCGGAGGAACAACGCGGAACCTTACTGTTAACAATAAAGATTACATTACCTATGTTGAAAGGACTGTTTTTTGGATAGCATCAAACGGGTCTAATGCAGCTACTAACGTTATGGTAAAAAACACCAATGTGCGTATGGGCTCTGCGATCAGAAACCAAGGTGGTAAATTCTGTGTGGGTCTCTATTCTGGCAACAATGCCACCGGAGACAATAATACTATGGTAGTAGCTGAATCTACTGCAAACAATGCTAACATTACTGTTAAGAACAATGACTTTATGAATGTTAAGCAGGGCGTTTACATTAATGGAGGCTCTACCTTAACAACTAATGTTATTATCCACCAGAACGACCTGGGTTCTGAAAATAATGCAGAGACAATAATTCAGCCCTCATGCGTAAGTAACGTAAATGGTTTTGAATTTACCGAAAACCTTATTTATAACCTATATCGCTCAAACGCTGATGGCTCTCTTGTGTCTTCGGGTATTTATGTTAAAGGAAACTCGTCTGCCGGTATGATTTTAAAAAACAGCATGAGAAACCTTACTAAGTCTTTGGATGAAGGAATTTTCTTTGCGGGGATCGTATTAGAGTCCACTAATACTGCTTCAAATATTCTAGTTGCAAACAATTTTATACTTAATGTTTCTGGTGTAAATGTTGCGAACTACAAAGGAAGCGCCCACGGAATAGTTGTAGCAGCCGGCGGCGGTTATAAAATATACCATAATACAGTTGCTCTTAATACCTCCGCTATAGGTTCAGGTATAGGTTATTCTGCTGCACTTTACGTAGAAAACGGAGTTAACCTTGATGTAAGGAATAACATTTTTGCAAACAACCAGACAAATACTGCTACAAGAAGAACCGCTATAGCTGTTAAAGCTACCAACGCAAGTATGAGCACCATATTTAGCAATTTAAATTACAATGACTATTTTTCTACTGATAAAATTGCCTTCGTAGCAAACCAATGGAGCGTAGGCGATATCGAAAGCTACAACAGCCCTGATTATCTTACAACTTTATCTGCATGGAAAAGCCTTACCGGCAAAGATGCCAATACAGTAAATGTAAGCCCCGTATTTTCCTCTGCAACCGATCTTCACCTTCCGAGCAGTAATAGCGGCTTAAACGGTCTTGGAACGCCTCTTGCGATTGTTTTAAAAGATATAGATGGCCAATTGAGGAACACTACAACTCCTGACATGGGGGCTGACGAATTTGGAGCTATTGAAATGCCAACACCGGGTTCTAATGCAGGCATCTATTGCGCAAGTTCTACAACATGGAATGGCACTGCGTGGAGTAATGGTGCCCCTACTGCTGAGAAAGATGCGATCTTTACAGGGAACTTTACCCAAAATGGTGGTGTATTTACTGCGTGCTCAATGTTTGTTACAAGCACTGCACAGGTAAACTTTATGAGTATGAGTAATGCAATCATTACTCACAATGTTAACATTGCAGAAACAGCTTCATTAACTTTTGAAAGCAGCTCAAATCTTATCCAGCTTGAGAACACACAAAACGTTGGAACAGCTACTATAAAAAGAAAGGGGTCTAAATTGAAAAGGCTTGATTATACAATGTGGTCTTCGCCCGTAACAGGTACACAGAGTTTATCAGACTTTTCCCCTGCTACAATGGCAAACCGTTTTTATGTGTACAATACCCCGACTAATGAATACCTTTCTGTTTCGGCTGCCCAGACCTTTTCAGCAGCAAAAGGATACCTTATCCGTATGCCAAATGAAATTACTACACCGCAAAATACAGCGTACATAGCCGGCGGTTACTCATTCTCTTATGAAGGTGTTTTCGCGGGAACACCTAACAATGGGAATGTCTATATACCTCTGGTTTATACCGAAACTGGCAAATATAATGCTGTTGGAAATCCTTATCCATCACCGATAAGCGTAACCGACTTTATCGATGCCAATCTTGATAATATTGAAGGTACATTATGGGTGTGGCGAAAAACTAACAATCCTTTATTAACAAGTTATTGTACAATTACTAAAATAGGTTATACAGCCAATAGTGCTCCGGGCGGTGGCGCTAACGGGGACCCATCAGGGAATGACCTTATTGCCGATCCTTTTACAATTGATCCTAATGGTGTACTTAATACAGGCCAGGGCTTCATAGTTAAGTCGAAGAGTAACCAAAATATCGTATTCAGGAATAATATGAGAAAGGCGGCAAACTTTGCGAACTTCTTCCGTACAACTGAGGATGCAGAGACTACCCAAACACCGTCTAATGCAATTGTAGGCAGCAGGATATGGATTAATGTAAGTAATACTACAGATTCTTTTTCTCAAACCCTGATAGGCTATACATCCCAGGCAACTTTAGGATATGACAACGGTATAGATGGCAAAACTTTAGCTGGCGGAGATATTGAGGTGTACACTATGATTGATGACTTAAAGTTAACGATCCAGGGCCGTCCTGCATTTAATTCTTCTGATGTTGTGCCGCTAGGTTTTAAAACTACTTCTGCAGGAAGCTTTGAATTCACGCTTGACCATATGAATGGCCTTTTTGAAGGTGAACAGGAGATATACATTAAAGATAATACAACAGGTTCAGTACATAACCTTAAAGATAGCAATTACGCTTTCTCTTCGGAGGCGGGTACATTTGAAGGCCGTTTTGAAGTTGTGTATACAACATCTGCTTTATCAGTAGAAGCGCCCGTTGCAATTAAGGATATTGTTGTTTATCGTGAGGGAAGCCAGATAAAGGCACAGTCTCCTCAGGATATGAAAGCCGTAACTGTATATGATGTAACAGGAAAAGTGATTTACCAGAATAACAACGTTAATGCTGCGGAATTTACAACTTCTGCCCTTACAGCTTCACAGCAAATGGTGATAGTAAATATTACCCTTGATAATAATCAGACAGTGTCAAAGAAAATTATGATGAACTAGTTTCTCGTAATAATTGTTAGTAATTTTTAGTTGGATGCAAGCCCCCGTTTTTTATTAAGCGGGGGTTTTTTAATAACAATAGTTAATCGGCGCAGACCTCAATTTGCTGATTTTATTCATCATAATCCATTAATCATTATTTAATTTTCATGTATTGTCAATATTATCTGAACTTTTTACAAAAAGCTTTTGTTTAAGGTTTAAAGTGCTTAAAATCAATATCTTTACTGCTTCAATATAATATTAAATATGCGCACAAAATATTTTATCGTACGTTCAACTAGTTACTATGTAATTAAAGTATTGCTTATTAGTTTGCTATTAAACGGCTTTACTGTTTATTCACAATGCCCTACACCTCCGGGAGACCAAACTTCCTTTGGGCAGGGTGAGTGGATTGGATATGTTTATACAGGATATACCCCGGGTAGCCCGCCGGCAGCGGCTTTTGGTGGAACTTATAATGGATATATTACAGAAACCGAAACTTTCAACCATGCTTTCGGTGCAGGAGCTGTTTCAGGCGCTAACCTTTGCGGAACATATACAGATTTTTTTGCTATAAGGTATAAGATGGAAAAAGTCTTTAGCCCGGGGTATTACAGACTTATCTTTGGGGGTGATGATGGATACAGGTTAAGCGTTGACGGTGGGGCAACTTATCCTGACAGTCTTAACCCTGCCTGGAATAGCCATGGCTATTATACAAGTGCACCAATTTTGTATCTTGACGGCACGTCACAATTAGTCCTGGACTATTATGAAGATGGAGGGGGTGCCCAGGTATCATTCTCTTATGAGCTTATGGATTGTACCTCTACTGCACCAACTTCTATCAGCGGAGATACTGAGCTTGAGGGATGCGCGCCGTCTAATATATTGACTGCTCAGGGAGGTATGCTGGGAGTAGGCAGCAATTATCAATGGGGCACAGGGACAACTGTGGGGGAAAATATTATTTTTGGACAGCAAGGTGTGTCATTGACCGTAACCGCACCGGGCCATTATTGGGTCCGAAGGGTTGCAGCTTACGAATGTGCCGGTCCTACCGCAGGGGTTGTTACTGAGGTTACACAAATTGATAGTACTCCCGGCGATCCGGCAGTATTTGGAGATAATATATGGAATGTCTATGGTTACACAGGCTCAAATGCTGCTGTTGATGTTTCGGGCTTAACATATCAGGGTTACTACACTCAATCCACGACTGGGTTTGACAGTGATCTGGCATGGAACAGGAATGACGGCAATCCATCTGAAACCGCCGGGTGGCAGGGATGCTCTTTGCCCGACGATAACTTCTCATTTGTACATAAGCGCAAGGGCTTTCCATGCGGATTATATGCTGTTACAGTTAATGACTGGGACGATCGCATACGTGTTTTCATAGATGGACAGTTAGTATTTTCATATGATGGCTGGAGCGGTGGCGCACCTGCCGGGGTCGGAGTATTGGGAAATTTTTTCCTGACTGAAGATAGCGAGATAGAAGTTAAGGTTGCCGAAGATGGCGGTGGGGCAAATGCGCAGATTTCTTTTAGCGAAGTAAGCCAGGTGCCTTCAACTCCTCCTACAGCGATCATCGGCAATTCGACAGTTTGTAAAAATGCAGCTCTTTCACTATCTGCCCAGGGAGGCAGCTTGGGTACAAATGCGTATTACGAATGGGGAACAGGCAGTGTGGGCTCTAATGTAATAGAAGGAGAAAACTCATCTTCCATTGTTGTTATTCCACAATCGGATATAACATACTGGGTAAGGATAACTAATCCATGCGGGGCAGCAACATCAGGCGTTACGCATGGTGTAACTGTTCCTACCCCATTAGTTTACAATGGTGCATGGAGTGGTGCACCTGACCTTTCTACAGCTGTTGAAATACAAAGTGACCTTGTTCTGTCGTCTGACCTGCAGGTATGCTCCTGCCTTGTTACCAACAATGCAACAATGACCGTTAATAGCGGAATCGATCTTACTATAAAAGGCAAATTGACCGTAGAGCCCGGAGCGAACATGGTTGTCGAAAATAATGCCTCACTGCGACAGATTGATGACATAATAAATGAAGGAAATATAGATGTAGAAAAAAATAGCTCTGAACTGTTCAGGCAGGATTACACTATGTGGAGTTCTCCCGTAGCAGGGCAGGACCTATATGATTTTTCACCAATGACTCTAACTAACAGGTATTACGTGTATGGCTTTAACGGTACAACCGGTGCTTATATGCCGGTAAACCTGGCAAATAATAATAATTCATTAGACTTCCAGCCCGGTACAGGCTATCTTATTCGTATGCCTAACCAGTTTGGAGCCGGAAATTTAAATAATGAAGGTTACATAGCAGGCACTTACTCATACTCGTATGAGGGCAATTTTACAGGAATTCCAAATAATGGAACTGTGGCCGTAGCGCTTTCTATTTTGGGAGACAGGTATAATTCGGTGGGAAATCCATATGCCTCGCCCATTAATGTGCATGATTTCTTTACCGAGAATATGAACAATCTTAATGCGGGTTCTGCACTATATTTCTGGAGAAAAAAGAACGATTCTAACGTAAACAGCTATGCTACATTAACGTGGGATGCCTATGTATATAATCATGGTGTTCCTTCGGGGGGCGGGGAACCTGCTGAAGACTATTCTTATGGAGGCCAGCAATGGGATGAACTTTTTAATGGAACAGAAGAAATGCCGGTAGATCCTGCAACATGGGTTATAAACCCGGGCCAGGGCTTTATAGTAAAAGCAGCTCCCATTACAGAGCCTGTTGTTACTTTTACAAATGCAATGCGTGAAAGTGCAGTTCATAATAATCAATTCTTCAGGAATGCCTCAGACCAGACTGATGCTGTCTCCAGGTTTTGGCTTAACCTTACTGACTCCCAGGGCGGATTTAGCCAAACTGCAATTGTATACAGCAGCACGGCTACACTTGGACTGGATTATTCACGCGATGGCATGGCATTTAGCGGAGGCCCTGTGTCGTTGTACTCCATTGCTGAAAATAATAATTTATCTATACAGGCAAGACCGGCTTTTGAAGACGGCGACATTGTGCCTATGGGTTATACGGCAGAGGTGGCAGGAACTTTCAATATTACCCTCCACCGTAAAGATGGTGTATTTGCCAATGGCCAAAAAGTGTACGTAAAAGATAATACAAACGGGACTACTCATGATCTTACGGCGTCAGATTACTCTTTTGCCACCGAAGCAGGTAGTTTTGAAAACCGTTTCGAAATTGTTTATACGACCAGCGCACTGGATGTCAATATCCCGTCCACCCTTGAAAATGGACTGGTGCTGCACAAAAACGGGAAACAATTAAAATTACGCGCCGGCTCAGCCATTGAATCGATGATTGTGTATGATATGCTGGGCAGGATAGTTTATCAGGCCGGCAACATTAACGCTGAAGAATTTTCTACACCTGATCTGGCAGTTTCACATCAGGTAGTACTTGTTAAAACACAATTAGCAAATAAAGTTACAGTCGCTAAGAAAATAATAATGGACTAACAAGTAGCAATTACCTTTTTAGCAATCGTAAAATGCCGACACAAATCTGTTTAATACGAGGGGAAAATATTGATTAGTTATTTTTCAAATAATAGTAGCAGCATTTGAATTTTTTGTTAAATCGATTTAAAATATTTCTCAAACATGTAATTATCAGTATCTTTGTGAACTTAGATTGGAATTAAGAGAGTAATGTTGTTGTTTAGATAAAACACCATAGTTATTTTGTAGATATAGGGGACTGGTAGGAGACTACAAGCCATCTCTGACCGAAATTATGATGGCTTCATCATAATGATTTTTAGTAATTTTTTAGTTGGATGCAGAAATCCCGGTGTCTTGGTTGCCACCGGGATTTTATTTTTTAGTAAGGAGGACACTAACAGCATTACCGCCGAAGCCCACAGCATTTATTAGAACTTTCCTGATGTTTCTTGTACCTCCTGTTTTGTGGGCCGCCTCCCCATAGGGCAAACCAATAAATTTATTGTGCTTCATCATTAAGATGGCCATTTCAAGGCTAAGCAGGCCTGAGGCGCCGAAAGTATGGCCTACCATCCATTTGTTTGTCGTGAGCAGCGGCATGCTGCTGCCAAAAATTTTTTGCAAGGCAGTATATTCTGATGTATCTCCCTTAATCGTTCCCGGGGCATGCATCACCACTGCATCGACATTTTTAATATCGACATCTTTAAGTGCCATCGCCATGGACCGCTGCAGGCATTCGGCGTCTGCCGAAATTGAAGCGCTATGTTTCAGTATTTCGGTGGCATATCCGATGCCTTCAATATATGCAAGGGCATTTGGAATCCTTCCTGCTTCGAGGCAGGCTGAGGCAGCGCCTTCACCCAACACAAGTGAATTTTTACGTTTTTCCATATCAAGTGCACGACAGGGAAGGGCGCCTCCTTCCGACGAATATATTTTCATGGCCTGCATTTGCGCTATAGTAAAAGCCGTTAAGGGAGCCTCACTTCCCCCTACAAGAAATTTCTCTGCCATACCTGCCCGTAACCATGCCACACCATTAAGAAGCGCATGGAGGGCAGTAGAACAGGTTATAGAGTGTGATATCTCAGGCCCGGCGCTTTTCAGGTCGTGGGCTACCCATGAGGAGATGTTTCCTAAGGTGCTGGAAGGCGAAGCGTGCACTGCGGTTTTACCTGTCGCAATGTATTCGGCGTGGTGCTTTTCAAACAACTGTGTGGCACCTCGCGATGATCCTATGTTGATTCCGAAAGTACTTTTATCATCCCAGCCTGCAGTTTTTACTGCAGATCTTGAAGCCATGATAGCATACAGAACGGAGTCGTCAAGAATGCTATACTTTAAATCGCTCTTACGTAACTGATCTACCTCATCGCGTAGCTGGGCAGGAATGCATGCAGCAGGTACATCGTTAAGGCCAATCGGTATATTTTTTATAAGTGTTGTTCCTGTAAGATAGCTCTCCCATACTCTTTCATTTGTATTGCCTAAAGAAGAAAATGAGCCGATGGAGGTGATGGATATAGGTAGGGTCACAAAAACAAATTTGTACAAAAATACTTTAAAAAAGAAAACCGGGCTTTAACTCCGGTTGAATATTTTTTGTTCGAAATGACATGTCCTTATTGATCGTAGCGGAGCTTCCCCATTCATTACCTTGTTGAACTCTTCCCAGTTTTTCTTTGGTATAAATTTTTGGAGAGGCTGCTCTACCTTGCTGATGTTTTCCAGATTGTCGACGATAGATCTATCCCATTCATTATGATAAGTAAGTATATCATCCGGGTAGACCACCTTCCTCTCTGTGCCTTCGTCTTCGGGCTCAAAAGGTTCAGAGATGTTTAAGTAGCCATAATCATCCGTAAGTTGTTCACCGGGATGTATGTCCCTTACAGCAATCTCAAAATCATATGCAGTAGACATACAGCTTGAATTAAAACTGTGGTTTACAAATTTAGCATTATCCCAACATAGCACTTTTTCGCCTTTATTGTTCATAAAACAATAGGTTTCGAGGTATTTTTGCATAAGTGGGCTTATCTTTTCAATATCGTTTGGGGTATAAACCTTATCAAGATCGTCCTGCACCCATGTTATGGTACCTTTGGGAATTAATTTTTTGGCAACCACGCCATAGCCTACAACGTCGTTTATAAAGCGCAGTTCAGTATCGGGATGAATCATACGGATAATGTAAAGTTTAAACTAAATTACATTATTTTTTCAATTGCAACTTCTACCGCTTCATAAATATTTGCTAATAAATCATCGCTTATTATGTAGGGGGGAAGGATATAAATCGTGTTACCCACAGGCCTTAAAATGATACCATTTTCAATAAAAAAATCATACAGCCTGTTGCGCAGGGTCCCGTAATAATCCTCTTTTGCACCGGTTTCGAGTTCCAACGCAAAAATGACTCCTAAAACCCTTGCCGTTTTTACACGTGGATGGCCTTCTATTTTATTTTTAAAGTCCATGTGGCTTCTATTTATCCTCGCGAGGTTTTCCTGCATCTCATTCGTAAAAAGCAGTTCAAGGCCCGCCAGCGCTGCAGCGCACCCTGTAGGGTTGGCAGTAAAGGTATGCCCGTGAAACAATGCCTTATTTACATCATCATCATAAAAAGCCTCATACAGGTTTTGGGTAAAGGATGTAATAGCCATAGGTATTGTTCCGCCCGTCAGCGCTTTAGAAAGGCACATCATATCGGGCTGTGCAGAGAGGTGGTCGCACGCAAACGTTCTGCCTGTTTTCCCAAAGCCTGTCATAACTTCATCAGCGATTGTGAAAACATCATATTTCTTGCAGGCTGCTATAAGCATGTCTAGCGCTTCAGGCTCATACATGATCATTCCTGCTGCGCCCTGTACGAGTGGCTCAAATATAAATGCGGCAAACTCACCTGTTTTTGCTAATTGTTGCAGGGCATCAATACTTTCCTTTTCCCTGCCTTGCACCGGCACCGGGATACGAACAACCTCTATCATGGAGCCTTTAAAAGCTTCCGTAAAAAAAGAAATGCCGCTTGCTGCCATCGCGGCAAAAGTGTCGCCGTGAAATGCATTTTCAAAAGCTATTATCTTAGTGCGTTTCTCCCGTTTGTTGTAGAAATACTGCAGGGCCACTTTAATGGCGACTTCTACGGCTGTTGAACCATTATCGGAGAAAAACAGCTTATTTTGGTTTGAGGGCAATACCTGCATAAGCTTTTCGGCCAGCACTACAGCAGGCTCATGGGTAAAACCGCCAAAGAGGACGTGCTCCAATGTGGTGAGCTGTTTGTATATGGCATCTGCTATAAATTTATTACTGTGCCCGTAGGGGTTGACCCACCAGGACGCAATGGCATCTATATACTCCTTTCCATTCTCGTCCCATAGCAGGGCGCCTTCACCTCTTATAATAGCGATAGGCGCAGGGGCTGTTTTATGCTGGGTGTAAGGATGCCAACAATAGTGGCTGTCCCTTTCTTGTAACGTCATGTTATAGATTTAATAGTTCTTCCCTAAATAGATCAGCATATTCACGAACCACCGTACGGTCAAAATAAGGCTCATCATTTACCCTTCCTATCAGTCTTACTCCTGTCTTCTTTAAAATAATATCTTCGGTAGAAGGTACCGCATCACCATTAAAAACTATTCCTGCAACGGCAATATTCCGTTGGTTCAGTGCTTCAAATGTAAGCAGGGTGTGGTTGATGCTCCCCAGGTAATGGCGGGATATTACGATGACTTCATAATCAGATTTAATGAGGTCTGCAATAATATAACTGTCATTTAGCGGCACCAGCAGCCCACCTGCACCTTCTATTACAAGATGGTTATAGGTTTGGGGCTCTTGTATGCATACAAGTTCGATAGTAACGTTGTCAAGTTTGGCGGAATGATGGGGGCTGGCAGGGGTAGTCAGAGTGTAGCTGTTTGGAAAAACCTTAGTTTTAGTGTTCGATATCAATGCTTTTATCCGGTGACTATCGGAATTGCCTACATCACCGGCCTGTATTGGTTTCCAATAATCAGCTTCTAAGGCCTCGGTAATTATGGCAGCGGCTATGGTCTTGCCTACATCGGTTCCTATACCTGTGATAAATAGTTTCATGGTTGCTTTACATCTTCTTACAAACTTACTAAAATACCCAAACATCAGACACGTAAAATTAAAACCTCACTCTCGTATTATTTAATATAAAATTACCATTTCACCGCCGTTATAATTCTTAAATTTGGATGCTAAGTTCAAAAAATTAACACGTTTTTACCTATATGGAAACATTAAAAGTGCCAAATTATATTAAGTCGGTCTATATTGCGCTGCTCATTATCATTATTGTGGCCTTTATGATTGTTGCCAAGGCATTGTTAGTTCCCTTATTTATATCAGGCTATATTGCAATGTTGCTCACTTCTACATGCAACATGCTCGAAAGAAGGAAGATTCCGCGCTCTATCAGTGCCTTTATCTGTCTTGGCTTCTTTATTCTCATTATAGCAGGCATCTTCTTTCTTATCTATCTTCAGGTGTCAAGTTTTATGGATGATTTGGGCGATAACTTTACCACTTCATTAAATGACTTTGTAATTAAGGCCAATACATGGTGTTATGACAATATAGGTTTTGACCTGGGAATGCGCAATGGCTTTGAGGTACAGAAAGCAGTTGAGATCGTCCAGCCTGAAAGCACAGGCTCATCTTCTCTGGTGCTTTCAACGTTGAGTACACTTTCTGATATACTATTGCTCCCCGTATTTATATTTTTCCTTCTTATCTATCGCGATCACCTTGCCATTTTTATAACTAAGGTATTCCGTAAACAGGACAATACTGACCTGCTTAATAAAATGACATCTTTACGCAGGATTGTTCATGCGTATATAGCAGGTGCCGGAAAAGTAATGCTCATACTTGCTATAGTAAATACCGGTGTATTATTTGCCCTTGGTATTGAGCACGCTATCTTCTTTGGGGTGCTGGCGGGTTTTTTGAACATCATTCCTTATCTGGGGCCAATGCTTGGAGCGATATTGCCATTCCTTTTTGCACTGATAACAAAAGACAGTTTCTTCTATCCCGCAGCGGTGGTAGTCGCCTTTACATTCATCCAGACATTGGAAGGTGCTTTCCTTACGCCAAAAATTACGGGCAGCAACGTTAACCTTAATGCCCTTGTAACTTTTATAGGATTGCTTATAGGAGGTGCCATATGGGGAATAATGGGCATGATACTTATTATCCCCACAATTGCTATATTAAAGAAACTATTTGAAATGAGCCCGGATACGCAGCCCTACGCTTATCT